>Ga0207075_1079_pt1 | contig 11635 bp, 10 predicted proteins | sample Alteio_BWMinHeat_64_FD_153587 | JGI IMG/M metagenome (GOLD analysis project Ga0207075, IMG submission 153587) | Enriched cells from forest soil in Barre Woods Harvard Forest LTER site, Petersham, Massachusetts, United States -... | ecosystem: Environmental > Terrestrial > Soil > Temperate forest >... | reverse complement strand
GGTCTAAAATTAACCAGCAAGCCTACGTTATGGGTGAATTAGCTTCTAAAGATCCAAATGCTAAAGAAAAATCTTCTGGCCCCACTACGCCGCTTGAAAGACAGATAGTTGCGAAGGAAAAAGCTGCCGCTGCTAAAAGAAAAGCAGTTTATATCAAAGCAGGTACGGTTTTATTCGCTGTACTGGATACGTCTATTAATAGCGATCAACCCAGTCCTATATTGGCGACGGTGGTTGGTGGTAAATATGCAGGTGGCCGCTTAGTCGGTGCCTTACAGCACACAAAATATCAAGAATCTGTGCTGGTCACTTTTACAACTTTATCATTGCCCAAACGTGCCAAATCAATGTCCGTTCAAGCGGTTGCGATTGATCCAGATACTGCAGAAACGGCATTAGCGACGGATGTCAATAGACATTATTTATTGCGCTACGGTAGTCTTTTTGCGGCTGCTTTTCTGCAAGGATATGGCGCAGCCATTACGCAACAAGGAACCACAACCACTTCACCACTAACAGGAACAACCACCACATCTACACCCCCACTTAATAATCAACAAATATTTTTTGCGGCACTTGGCCAAATGGGCACCCAATGGAGCCAAGCCGTTCGCAGCAACGTGGATATTGCGTATACCGTTAAAGTTGATCAAGGAACGGGTGTTGGTATTTTATTCATGAATGATCTTGATGTTACCGACGAGGGCTGAGGTAATGGCTGACGATGAAAATGAAGACTTTGAAGAAGAATTTGAATTTGATGAAGGTTCAGAAGATGCCGATGAATCACCTGAAGCAGCTACAGAGGATGTTTCAGAGGATGTTTCAGAAGATGAAGAACTTTCAGATGATTTAGCTGAAGATGAAGGTGAAGCACCTCCTGCTCGCAAAAGCAGAATGCTACCTATTCTGATAGGACTAGGTATTTTGGGATACCTTGGCTGGAAGGGTTATGGCTTTGTGCTTTCAAAATCTGGCAGTTCAACCACTATTACGGAAAGCAAAAAACCAAGTCAAGTGCCGGAGCAGAAAGTCACCGCCAAAGAAGCGCCCAAAGCATTGCAATCACTCTCTGCCATACCAGAGCAAAAACCTGTACTCGCAGCGCCTCCCCCTGCTCCAACCGTAATGCCCCCTACGGTAACGCCAGCGCCAACGCCACCAATGCCAGCGCCAGCGCCCGCACCCGTGCAAACTGCAACGGTTAGTGCATTACCCATAGAGCAAGCTAAACCGACTATTTCAGAAGAGGCTCTGAATAAGCTACAAGCAAAAATTGACGCGCAAGAGCAAATGTATAAACAACAAATTAAATCTTTAGAGAAGGATTTAGAAACCAATTCCCAAAATTCTGGTGCTGCATCAAAAGAGCTTTCGGCGTTACAAAATGAAATTGCAACGCTTTCTGCTGCAGTAGAAAGATTAGCAAATGAAGTTAAATCCATACGTGCAGAACAAATGCGATCACATCGTGCACCCAAGACACCCACAGAAAAAGCTAAAATTTCTGTCAGATCTGAAGATTTTTCTAATCCCAATTTGAGTGTTTATGCCATTATTCCAGGACGCGCTTGGCTGAGAACACAAGATGGCAAAACTATTACCGTTGCAGAGGGTGATTCGCTAGGGGAATATGGCAAAGTAATAAAAATTGATGCACAAAATGGCGTAGTGATTACTACTTCTGGAGTCACCTTACGCTAAGTTTTAATGAAAGAGAGGAAACATGTCGACGTTTATAGATCCAGTCTTAGATAACATTGATGCTTTTCTAGCATGGGTGGGATCTGCGCTTGGTCAAACGACTGATTATTATTGTTCCATAGAATCAGCAGATAGCCGCCATGCTCTTGTGTCCAGAGAAGGATCTTTACTTTCTATTATTCGATTACATGGTGCCACTGAGCTCGTCGGCCCTCAAGAATTTGACCGAATCCATAAAGGCTTGATTAATGCGCTTTCCCCGGCCCTTTCTCGTCTTGGGCATGCCGTGCAAGTGTATTATTTTTACGACAGAGATCTGGTTAAAAATGAAATTCGCGATATTTTCAAACCTGCTATGGCAACCGCAAATCGTCTTAAAATGAACTTAAGCGATCTGTTTGAAGAACGAATTAACCATCTTTATAAATTTTGTGCCAGTGAAGATTGCTTTTTTGTACTCTGGACTCGCCCTAATTCACTCACTAAAACGCAATTTGAGCAATCGCGCAAAGCAAAACTTGAGCGCTCTAGAGCAACTAAATTACCCGCCATGCGTCATGCGCAAAACTTCTTGGCCGCGGTACCTGAACTACGTGAAACACATGATTCATTTGTGCGTTCTGTTATTAATGATATGCGTGATGTGAATTTATATGCTGTTTTACTGGATGTTCATCAAGCAGTTTATGAAATGCGTAAAAGCGTAGATCCAGATTACACCGATCTGGATTGGCGCCCAGTACTACCCGGAGATAAGATTCCACTTCGCAAGATTAAAGACAAAGAACGCCGTGATGTTTCAGAGATAGTGTGGCCACCGCTGGTCCCACAAATTATTCCAAGAGATGGTGAAATTATTGATTTGCGCTCCTGTAGAATTGGAGACAAAATTTATTCTACGCAATATGTTGATCTATTCCCTCAGGAAATTCGGCCATTTTTTGATCTGTTTAAACGTGCATTACATTCTCGCTTTCCATGGCGAATATCATTTTTAATTGAAAGTGGCGGCATTAAAACATTGGGAATTAAGCCTTTACTTGCCTCCATTTTGAGTTTTGCTTCCTCACAAAATCCTTTAATTACGGATGCTGCGGAGTTATTAAAATATTACGAAACGAGTACGGATTATGCTATCGTTAAATTCCGTGTTGCCGCAAGCACTTGGGCAAACTTAGGGGAAGAACGTTTACTGCGCACCCGATCTGCTGAACTTGCTAAAGCATTGCAAGGGTGGGGGCATTGCGAAGTCGGTGAGGTTTCTGGCGATAGTTATGAAGCAGCCTTAAGCACTGGACTTGCACTAAGCCTTAATAGTGTAGCAACTCCCTCTATTGCCCCACTCAATGATGTTTGCTATATGCTCCCGTTTACGCGGCCTGCTTCACCTTGGGTAACAGGCGCTGCGCTTTTTCGCTCTCCTGACGGCAAGCCGTGGCCATATCAGCCTGGTTCAACACAGCAAACAACGTGGATTGATTTAGTGTATGCGCGTCCAGGTTCTGGTAAATCGGTGCTATCTAATACCATTAACCTAGCACTGTGCCTCCAGGGCGGTATTGCGCGTTTACCGCATATATCCATTATTGATATCGGTCCTTCGAGTTCAGGTTTAATTTCATTGATTAAAGAAGCTTTACCACCCGCACAACAGCATTTAGCGGCTTACCATCGGTTGCGCATGACACCAGAATATTCTATCAACCCTTTTGATTGTCAATTAGGCGCCCGCTTTCCCACACCACAAGAAAGAAGTTTCTTGGTAAACTTTATTACCTTGTTGGCAACGCCAATTGGTGAAACCAAGGCTTATGATGGCGTGTCTGATATGGCCGGCATGATTGTTGACGAATTATATAAGAGTTTATCCGATAGTCAAAATGCAAATAAATACACTCGTGATCTGGAAGCAAATATTGACAAAGCTTTAGATGAAATTAATTTTCATCCAGATGCACATACTTCGTGGTGGGAAATTGTGGATGCATTATTTACGGGTAATAAGCCGCATGAAGCTTTTCTCGCGCAGCGCTATTGTTCTCCTTTGGTAGCAGATGCCGTCGCAATTTGTCGCACCAAAGTGGTTGAAGATTTATATGGTAAAATTGTCGCCCCGACAGGTGAACCTTTAATTACCGCATTCGGTCGCATGTTATCTGCCGCGGTGCGGGAATACCCTATTTTATCCCGCATTACCCAGTTTGATTTAGGAGAAGCACGTGTTGTCTCTTTGGATTTAGATGAGGTTGCTAAAACGGGGGGTGATGCGGCTGATAGACAAACTGCCGTGATGTATATGCTGGGTCGCTACCTGCTCGCTCGCCATTTTTATCTCACGGAAGAAAATTTAGAAGATTTTCCGCCACTGTATAAAGAACATCATCGCCAACGTATCCTGCAAATTCGTGAAGATCCTAAACGTTTGGTGTTGGATGAATTTCATAGAACTTCCAAATCACAATCGGTACGTGATCAAGTGATTGTTGATATGCGCGAAGGACGTAAATGGAAAGTGCAAGTGGCTTTATTATCTCAATCTTTAGATGATTTTGATCCGGTCATGGTTGAATTTGCAACATCCATTTTTATTATGGATGCAGGCCCACAACAAGCCATTGATAAATCTGCAAAGACATTCGGTCTTTCTCCTACGGCCAAGCTTGCCCTGGCTTCTCGCGTCCATGGTCCACGCGCGGAAGGGGCAACTTTTTTAGCACAATTTGCTACTAAGTTAGGGATGAATACGCAGCTTTGTACCAGCACATTAGGTCCCATTGAACTTTGGGCATTCAATACCACAGCAGAAGATGCGCGCATTAGAAATGCCTTATATAAAAAAATTGGTGCCAGTGAAACTAGAAAACTCTTAGCCATGCTTTATCCAGGGGGCAGCGCAGCAAAAGTTATAGAACAACGTTTAGCTAAGCGTAAAGATGCAGGTGAGAAAATTGATGAGGGTGCCTCTACCAGTGTATTAACTGAGCTGGTTGAAGAAATATTAAAAGTATATGAGGGTACCGCAGGGCCTGGCTTACCACCACCCACATAAAATTCCGAGGAGTTACACATATTAATGTGGGAACTTTTTGGTTTACCCAATGTCAAACTAATAGAAAATAGAGTACTCTAAGGTGAAAAATGATTAATCCGTCTTCAATTATAGACATGACATTAACCAATCTGTATGCGGTTTTTTTCAACCTACCGTCTATTGGACTACAGACTCCTTCGTCTATTAGTATAGATACTGCACTCGCCAATCTGTCTAATGCTTTTGACAATATTAAAGGTTTAATTCTTGCTATCTCTTATATTATAGGGTTAGCACTCCTCGTCCGAGGCGTAATGATGTACAAAGCGATAGCCACTCAAACCATGGCTTCGGCGCAAAGAGGGGAATTTGCAGGCCCCTTAGTGCACATAGTCGTTGGATCCATTATGATTTATTATCCTTCCACCTTAAGCACTGCGATGTTTACCGTCTTTGGAACGGGTACCTCTACGCCTGCGTCTTCCCTTTTAGGATATTCTTCGCTTACCGGCGCTGAGCAATGGCAAAAGTTTGGTACCGTGCTGGTTGATTATGTTTATCTGGTTGGTCTAGTTGCCTTTATGCGTGGTTGGGTTATTTTATCCAAAATGGGACATGCGGGCTCACAACCTGGCAGCATGGGCAAAGGTATTATTCACGTTGTTGGCGGTATTTTGCTCATTAATGTGGTGGATACCGCTAATATCATCATGTCTACATTTGGTTACGCAGGGGGTTAATAACGGTGGATTTACTACCCATTATTGTTACCGCCAAAAAAAGCAACTGGCGTTATTATTCTGCACGCAAGCGGAATAATAAGTTTTTGGCCATTAAAAAACGGGTTTTACAACGTGACAATTATACCTGTCGCTATTGTGGTTTTTTTGCTAAGGAATTTCAAGAAGTAGTCAATGTTGATCAAAACTATAAGAACAATAAATTTGAAAATCTTGCAACTGCCTGTTGTTTTTGTGCGCAATGTTTTTTTCTAGATGCCATTGGTTTGGATGGCCATTCTGGTGGGAATATCATTTATTTGCCAGAAATTAGCCAAGCGGATTTAAATAATTTTTGCCGTGTTCTCTATTGTTCATTGGATAAGGAATCTGCCTATAAAGGCAAACTACAGTCTGTCTATATGAGCTTAAGAGATAGAACGAAAGAAGTCATTAACTGTTTTGGTCCTGAATCAAACGAGCCGCGGGTATTTGGTCAAGGTCTCTTAGATGCATCACTTGATAAAGCGCAATTACAACATGAAGTATTACGCCATTTGCGTTTATTACCCTCAAAAAAGGCTTTTACTACGCAAATTGATTATTGGAAAAAAACTGTTTTTGCAAAAATTCCTCTTTAAAAAAGCGGGTATATACGCAAAAAAGTATATACTTGGCATAAATGCAGGGAGTATAATAAGAGTGTAGGTGTGATTTAAAGTAATGATAGGAGCAGCGCTATATGAAGAATGCAATCGCAACAACAAATAATTCAGCACCAAAAACCCTTTTGCTATTAACGGGGTATTTTGCTGCCTTATTTGCTCTGTTTTTAATCTCTAATATTGTCTTTGCACAAGGCCAACAAACCATTGGTGACGTTGCCGGTAACGTAACTAAAACTATGGGTAACGTTGGTAAGCTTATTGTTGCTGCAAGTTATGTAGCAGGGGTAGGGTTTGCTTTAATGGGCATGTTAAAATTCAAAGCGCATAAAGAGCAACCACAACAAGTTCCCTTAAGCCAACCTATCGTTTTATTGGCAATAGCTGCGGGTTTGATATTCCTACCTAGCCTTCTTACTACTGGTGGTACCACCATATTCGGCACCAGCGGTGTACAAGGTGACACTACGGGTGGTAATGTAGAAGGCCTTAAGTAAATTTGAGCCAGCGTTGGCTGGCCTAGTTTTTTATCTTAACGCCGATATAGGTGTAATGCGCGGTGAGGTTTCATTCGCGCTATTTTCTTTTTGTGCTTCCCCATCGTGCTTGCAATAATTTTCAAAACCTGGGAGTAATGTTTTAGTGTACTCAGGTTGTGCATGAAGCTTAGCTTGAGCATTAGGTGCAAAGCCCCCATTTTCCTCGGGTTTTCCGGTGATTTCCGCATAAATAAACTGACAAGCAAAAAATGCTACCGTCAATATCGTTAGTGCAGCAACACTGGCAGCTATGGGATTTGTTATTAGCGTTGTTGTTAAAAGCGGCAATTGTGGCAAGATAAAAGCAGCAAAAAGCGCTCCCGCCATAAAAACTGAAATCACTGCCCCGGCATAAAGTAAAGCAACTTGCCAAAACGGCATATCACTTTCAGCGCTTTGCTCTTGTGCTACTGCTTTTGCAATATTAAAAACAGCGAGCATTTTCTCCAATAGTTTAATTTCAGCTTCATCATTCGCTGTTTTAGCTTCTTTCTGTTGTTTCTCACCTAACAATACCATCATCTTTTCTTTCAATAATAGGCACTGTTTCAATAAGTCATCACTTTTAGTTGAGGTCAATTGTTTCATAACACTTTCAAATAATTCTTTATTTTCATCTTGAAGTGCTTTGAGTTGTTTTTGCTGTGTGTCAATTGATGCTGTTAATGATGCAACAATGGGTGCTTTATACCCATCTTCCTGCAACATTAATGCAATTTCTTGGCGCTTGCAGCTCATAAAGGTTTCATAATGCGCGCCGCTAAATCCTGCTAATAAACGCTCAGGATTACCTGCATTTTCATTAGCAATATCAATCGCTTTGCAAATAGCAAACACACCACAATTAATTACATCGGATTGGATACCTTCAGAAACGCACTCATACGAAGGTGTTAATAAAAATTTCTTTTCTATAAAAGCTTTTAATTGGTTTTGATAGCTTTCCGATAAGTCTGAACCAAAAGAATCAAAAAATTTAATGTGCGCACCATTTTTTAACTCTTTATTAAAATTTATCACCGCAACATTAAAATGGTTGCCACCTGCATGAAATGGGATAACATACTGATTACAATTATTATACGAGAGCATTTTATTCTTTGGATTTGCCAACAAGTATTTGTTACTGCCAGCCACGCCTTCTAAATACCATTCAAATAATTTCTCAATGGTTATGCCATTTTCAGCTAAAATTTTATCTGCTAATGCAAAATTTTTTTTATCTGTAAATTGGGCGCACACTTGTTCTCGGATGCGTTCATATAGCGCCTGCCCGCTAAATGTAGGATAAACACCCACGTTATCTTTTAGATGCGCACGCCGTGCCACAAAACCGCTAATTCCCGCTTTCACTTGTTCTGCAACAAGCCATGAGTTTGCGCTGATATCTTCACCAATAACCGTCTTTTGCGCAGCATCTAGATTATCTAACATATCATTAATCACAGTTTTTGCGAGTTCTTCAATGTTAAAAATGCCTAAAGAGGCTAAGGTGGGCAAGGGACTTGCAGGGGTCTCCACAATTACCGCGTCCCGTGCATTCTCTTCAGCGCTATTCGTTTTGGTAAGCGGCATAAAATCACCCCGTATAAGTTATTTAACTTGTTTAAATAATTAATGTAACTAAGATGTAATTATATCCAATTTATATAAAATAGGAAGTAATCTAACCGATCAGTGGTACCGTTGGTCGTAATTCATTCATTTTAAATTTCTCTAGGCAGCCTTCTTAAAAAAAAGTATGCTAGGTCTTTTGCGGAGCAAAGCAAAATGGAAGCAATTATTACCCAGGCGTGGGAACAACGCGACAGTTTAACCCCTCAAAATGCCCCATCTGATCTCATTCAGGCTATTTCTGAAGTCCTTGTACAACTTGAAGCAGGTAAACTACGTGCAGCAAGTCCAACAGCAGTACCGGGTGAATGGGTGGTCCATCCGTGGATAAAACAAGCTATTTTATTGAATTTTCGGCTTTCCCCCAATCAAGTCATCAATGGGGGGTTTACACAGTTTTATGACAAGGTCCCCTTGCAGTTTCAAGCAACCTCCCTTGCGCAATTTCGCGCCAAAGGAGCAAGAATTGTCCCCCCTGCCTGTGTCCGCAGTGGAGCGCACATCGCCACCAATACCATTTTAATGCCCTCTTATGTAAACATTGGTGCGTACGTAGGAGAAGGCACATTAGTAGATACCTGGGCAACCGTTGGTTCTTGCGCGCAAATTGGCCGCAATGTACATCTTTCTGGTGGCGTGGGCATTGGTGGCGTGCTTGAACCTTTACAAGCTTGCCCTACTATTATTGAAGATGACTGTTTTATCGGCGCGCGCTCTGAAATTGTAGAAGGTGTAATTGTTGAAAAAGGCGCAGTTATTTCTATGGGTGTTTATATTGGCCAAAGCACGCGCATTTATGATAGGGAAAATGACACCATTTCCTATGGCAGAGTCCCTGCTGGCTCTGTGGTTGTGTCTGGCACCTTACCTGCTGCCAATGGCAAATATAGCCTTTACTGCGCAGTAATTGTTAAACGCGTGGATGAAAAAACACGGGCAAAAGTAGGTATAAATCAAATTTTACGTAATGTAGCTGAGGATCTGTAATGTCCGTAACAGTAGATTTGACAAAAGAACTCATCAGTCGCCCGTCTATCACCCCCCAAGATGAAGGCTGTCAAGCATTACTCGCTGCACGCCTTGAAAAAATAGGTTTTAGCATAACGCACTTTCCTTTTAATCAGGTTAAAAATCTGTGGGCGAGACGTGGTAATAGCGCCCCGCTGTTTTGTTTTGCAGGCCATACAGATGTAGTCCCCACTGGAGATGTAAACCTCTGGCAAAGCCCTCCTTTCACGCCAACAGTGCGTGATGGCATGCTCTATGGACGCGGCGCTGCTGATATGAAAGGCAGCATTGCCGCTATGGTAACGGCGTGTGAGCGTTTTATCGCCAACTATCCGCATAGCAAGGGCAGTATTGCTTTTTTAATCACCAGTGATGAAGAAGGCCCAGGTATTGATGGTACAAAAGCGGTTTTAAAGGAGCTTGCACACCGTAATGAAATACCCCAATGGTGTCTGGTGGGTGAGCCTTCCAGTACCGATAAAGTGGGTGATACGCTAAAGGTTGGGCGCAGGGGCTCTATTACGGGACATCTTAAAATTAATGGTATACAAGGGCATGTTGCTTATCCACATTTAGCAAAAAATCCTATTCATGCCGCGTTTAAAGCTTTAGATGCGTTGTGTACCCATGTTTGGGACCAAGCGTTACCGCCTTTTCCTGCCACGAGCTTACAATTTGCCAATATTCATGCTGGCACGGGGGCAACCAATGTTATCCCTGGGGTTTTAGAAGCAAATTTTAATTTGCGTTTCTCACCCCAATGTACGCCAGAATTCATTCAACAAACCGTGGAAAATATTTTGCAAGCACATGGTTGTGAATATGAATTACATTGGCAAATATCCGGCAAACCCTTTTATACACCACCCAGCAGTACATTAATTCAAAGTGTCACCCATACGATTTCTCAACTATTGGGGTTTACCCCCATTCACTCCACGGATGGTGGCACTTCAGATGGTAGATTTATGGCAGAATATGGCTGCGAAATTGTTGAATTAGGTCCTCTCAACCGTACCATTCATCAAATTAATGAATGTGTTGGGGTTGAAGAGTTGGAGTTATTGTCTTCACTATATGAAAATATTTTAATTTCATTATTGGGAAAATAGATAGGAGTTCAAATGGTAAAAGATAGTAATGGAACACCGCTCAATGAAGGGGATTCTGTCCAGCTCATAAAAGATTTAAAAGTGAAAGGAACCTCTGTAACCTTAAAGCGTGGCACTATTATTAAAAATATTCGTTTAACCTCAGATGACGAAGAAATTGAGGGTAAAAGTGATAAAGTGAAAGGGTTGGTGCTGAAAACGTGTTTTTTGAAAAAAGTTAATTAACCGCGCTTGGCCTTTTCGCAACATTATCCCGCAGGTAAATGGGCAGAACCTTTTCAGCGGGTAAACCGGGCAACCCTTGGTTTATTTGCTGGAGTGCAATTTGGGCGATATGTTTAGCTTGCGGATGACAGTGTGGGATATGGGGGATTGCCCTATCAGGATATGCATCCCAACCCGAACCAATTGCCAGAATATTATGGTGGGGATACGCGATACATAAATCTTGTGGTGAGCAGACTCTTTCACTCACGATGCAATTGAGCATACCATCATATACCGCTGTATAAATCTCAGACATTCTGGCATCTAAGGCAGGAATAATGCGCGTTTTTTCCGTATTGCGCTCTAGCGCTTGCCGTGCTAATGCTTCTAGCGTGGAAACCGGGTAAACCGGTACATTTAAGCCATACGCCATCCCTTGCGCCAAACTAATGGCAATACGCACGCCTGTAAAGCTTCCTGGGCCGCGGCCAACGGCTAATGCAGTAATATCCTCTAATGCCAGATTGGCTTCAAGGAGCAGCGCGCGAATCATGGGTAAAATAAGATCTGTATGGGCTTTAGGTGCTAGTTCATAACGACAATAAATCTGTTGATCTACTACTAAGGCGGCTGAACAAGCGTCAGTGGCGGTTTCAATGGCTAAAATGATCGGTTTCATGGAAAAGGATTTTAAGGTAGCGCGGGCATCCTGTCTAGAAAGTTAGGCTGCTATCATCAATGACTAGCAGCCTATCCTCATGCGGTTAAGCCGCTTTTCGCATACTGCGACGCTTAGACATCCGTGTTCTTCGGCGTTTTGCTGTATGCATTTTAGGTGTGCTTCTTTTAATACGGGCACGTGATTTTCTTTTTGATTTTGCTTTCGTTTTGCGTTTTGGTTTAGCAGCAAGTTTACGTAGTTTTTTCAATTCTGCTGCATGTGCCTTACGTATTTTCTTAACGGCTTGGGCATGGATTTTAGCCATTGCTTTACGTTTTTTAGCAGCTAATTTTGCTTTAGCAGCTAATTTTACCT
>Ga0207075_1078_pt1 | contig 11699 bp, 8 predicted proteins | sample Alteio_BWMinHeat_64_FD_153587 | JGI IMG/M metagenome (GOLD analysis project Ga0207075, IMG submission 153587) | Enriched cells from forest soil in Barre Woods Harvard Forest LTER site, Petersham, Massachusetts, United States -... | ecosystem: Environmental > Terrestrial > Soil > Temperate forest >... | reverse complement strand
GCAGGTGCAAAAGCAGGAGCACGCGCAGGATCGAGGGCTGGCGGAAGAGGTTTTGCTGGCAGAGTTGGGCACGGTAACAGAGCTGGTTTTGGATTTTTCCGTAATGGTTTTGTATTTGGTTTTTGCTTTGGTTTTGGCTGGGGATGGGGATGGTGGTGGTGGCCATTCGGTCCATTCTGGGGACCATATTGGGGCTACCCATTTGGTGGCTTCTATTATCCTGATTATGATTTCTGGTATTACCAGCCTTGGAATGGTTGGTACTATCCAACATTTGGTTGTTGGGCTTGGCCGACGTACAACCATTGGTGGTATCCCGATGAAGATATAAGAATATATCGTGTTGATACTCCAGCTCCACGTGATTCTGAAGAAGCCAAGACGAGCCCTCCTAGCGGCGATAAGGTGCTTATCTTTGAAAACGGTGGCAAGACTCGTTATTATGCGATCTACTATAAAGGTGATAATGCCCTCGTGCGCATTTATCCACTCGCTGATAAAAAACCGTTTAAAATTAAAAAACGTAGAAGAGCCAGAATCGTTATTCCTGATGGTTATGAGCATGGAGATCGTGTGATTGTAATGTCACGAGATCCAAAGGCTCTTGTGGATACTATTGACCAAGATGGTACTGATAATAAAAAGCTTACAATTATAAGTATCGATGATGAAAAAACCAAGCGATCATCAGTAAAGCCTGCAGAGCCAGTTAAAGTATCTGAAGACATATCATCAGTAGAACAGGCAGAGATTGACAAGATCAAAGCGAATATTGCGAAACAGAATATAAATAAGAAAAAACTGAATAAAGTTCGTGGCAAGATTAAAAAACAGGATACAAGTAAAGAGCCAAAAAATAGTATAAAGGGAACACCAGAGAAAGAGACAAAAACCAGAGGAGAAGAATCAGGTGAAGTAGCTGGTTAGCGTCGTGTGATTTTTGTTCAACATTGACTGACACTATTGACTGACACTATTGAATGAAACTGAAAGAGCCTATGGGTTATTAGATCCATAGGCTCTTTTGTTTTACGATCGATTTTAGATTTTTATAATTGTGTTGCGACTGAAATCAAGCTATTCTTCAAATTTATTACCTCCAACCAGGCTTGTCTAACCATCATAACCTGCATAACTTGGTTGATATCCAGGTCCGTAGGATTGACCGTAGGGTACATCATGACTTAAGGGGTTGTAATAGCTCCCATGGGACAGGTCACTACGTGGTGATCTTGTGAGCAATTTTTTGAGGTCCTCAAAAAGTATTTTTGTTCCTTGTGCAACAGGAGCCGCAATAATTGTGTAGATAATTCCGTTACCTATGCCATCAGAAATGTCTCTTGCTGGGCGTATTCCATAAAACTTATATCTGCGTATTTCTTCCGATGACCATGGTAAATAGCATACTGCTATGATGCCCGTACAAATTCCATAGTGGAATGCCTTGAGTATTTGTTTCTTAGTGATTGGTGCGAGCATTGTGCTGTTGTGTTCTTGTATTGCGTCGCAAAGATTAACGTCTTTGCCGACTGTTATAATTACTACCCGAGTTCCATAAAGCGTTGCAAGACAGCCGATATATGCAAGAGCATTTGCTATAAAAGAGTGAACGTATTGTACGTGTGATGCACTCTCTTCAAGATCAATGCCAAGCCATGGTGCTACGAAAAATCTCCCTGCTGCCGCGCCTGCGCCTCCAATAACGAAACATAGGAGCCCAGATGCTCTATTGATGGCTTTAGGATTTTTTTCGAAGTACTGACCCAGACGATAGCGTAAACTTTTGATAGCCTCTCCTAAGTTTGAGCCTATACGACCGCAATATCCACGAGATCTTTGTCTTGAAGATCTTGGTTCTTGATATAATGATTCTTGAAATGATAGTTTTTCTGGTTTTATGCTTATGCCAAAATACTTTTTATAGAGTACTTTTTGAATCTGATTACTGAGCATTTTTATTCCTTGTGTAACAGGAGTTACGATAATGGCGCCTGTAATTCCATAACATATGCTAGATAGAGTGTCGATTGGTCTATTGAGTTCAGAATACTTCGCGGTAAAATTTATTTGTTTGAGTGTTGTCGCTGGTAAGAAGCTTATTGCTATAATTCCCATACACGTCCCATAGTAAAATGCTAAAGCGACTTGTTTTTTCGTGATTCTTCCTAACATTAAAGATATTTTTTTGTGCTGTTCTTGTATTGCTTTCCAAAGACTTGTACTTTTATCAAACATTATAAGTGCTACTTGAGTGCCGTGAAGAGCTGTAAGACACCCGGTGTATGCAAGAGCATAAAAATCAAGATCTCTATATTCGAGATCAATGTCCAGCAAAGGGGCGGCTGCAAGACTCATTACTGCGCCAGCAGTTCCTGCGCAGATTGTTGCTAGTTTTGCTGTTTTTGCAATGTTGTTAGCGGGGTTTTTTGCAAAATAGTTCCAAAAACGAGCGCGTGTGCTTCCCAAACTGGTTCGAGCGCCATCCAGAGCTCCGGTGAGACGAGTTTGGAGAGCTTTACGTATATTTTGTAGTCGTCCGCCGACACGATTGATGCATGCGCGACATCCTCGTTCGGGAACCCTATACTCTTCTCCGTCATCTTCCTCATCTTCGTTAATATCTTCATCAATATCTTCAATATCTTCAACAGTATCATTAACATTAGATCCCAGATTTGGTGGTAATGCACACCCCTGGACTATTGGTTCTTTAGTGTCTTCATAATGGGCTTCATATCTATACCTATCCATTCTATACCTATCCATGCCAAAAGCATGAGAACCAATAAGCAGTGTGTATACAGCACCCAGTAATATAATTTTAAGATTCTCTTTGAGATATCTTACGAATTTCATAAAACCTCCATATAAAACATAAAATATTATGATTGTCTCAAAATTGGTGTAACATCTCTTCTTGTTCCTCTTGTCTCAGATGCACCTAATGTATAGACGATGACGTTACGGGACGGTTGTGTGAGCGCAATGATTGATTGATACAGAGGAATCTGATCGTGAGCACCAGGATCAGTCAAGCAGTAACTATGAGCCCGATATCGAGCAGGAGTTGCTTTTATAGTAGCCAGATAACTTTCAGAATTTTCAGGGCACAAAATCGAGACGTTTACTTCAGCTTTTTCGTCGCGAGACACGAGATGCAATAGTTTTTGCAGTCTTTTCCCATAAACATTTAAATCACCATCTTTTTTGAGTGCTTGACTAAATGCATCAGAATAAAGACCGATCGCTATAAAATCGAGGTTTTTAAATCCAAGTTTTAAGAGCCCATAGCCAAATAAATATAGTTGCAGGCAACCAGCTTCGCCGAATTCAACGTGTCTAAAGGGTGTAGCTGGATTATGTTTAAGAGCAACAATGTCATTAAGTTGTTGTAATATCAGATAGATTCGCCCATAGATGCCCGTACATGTACACCAACGCAGATTTTGACAACTGTAGAGCAATTGCATATCCTCATATTCATCTAATAATCCATCACAAAGTTCGAAAAAATCTACTCGCGATGCAAGATGGGGAAATCGTCTTTCAAGTCTTACATCGAGAAATCTTTGTCTCATACCACGAATACCAAACATTGTTTTTTGTTGTAACCATGTACGCACTCGATCGAGATATGTCAGAACCAGTGGTGCTTGAGCAGGAGTTTTTCTTTTTGCTTCATGCTTGCCATCAGAACCGTCTGTTTCTGTCGCTGGTGCCTGTGCTACAGATTTAGCTGCAGCAAAAATAGTTGAATCTGAAACTGTTGCACCTAAACCTGCGAAAACGATAATGGCGATATAATGTAAAAAGTTCATAATTACTCCGTTGGCTTTATTGATGCAACATGCGATGGCACACCTGTTGCTATAGCCTCTGCTGTGGTGTTTGCTGAGCGTAAAACTTCATGAAGGCGAAACCAGTCTGCAATTTTTTGCCGTTTTTTTGTATCTCTAGCTTGCTGTTGAGTTACCCAATTATCTTCTCTTAGTTCTTTGCTCTCAGGTCGAGCTGCTGCAAACACCGTTGAATCTGAAACTGTTGCACCTAAACCTGCAAAAATGATAAGTGCGATATAACGTAAAACCTTCATAAAAAACCTCCAAGTTCTTAATTATTAATAAATAGAAATTGTTTAAACACTTAATAATTCTATCAGAAATAAAGCAAATTCAAACTTTAGGTGAAAAAAGCATAAAAAGGGCAAATTTTGAACATTTATATATTTTTACTTGCTTCTTGTTTATTAAATTTACTATTATGAAATTATACAGTAAAGAATTAGGAAAAGTGTGTACATTAAAAAGAACGTTTTTTGAGGCAATTTTCTAAGAAAGGAGAGTCGAATGATGAGAAATCTTAACAAAATTATAGGCTTCCTGATGCTTCTCGCATTAGGATCACCAGAGCTATCGGCTACAGAGCTTATGGCTGCTCGAAGTGCCGGTCGTAGCGGCGGCGGCAGTGCTAGTCATGCTGGCGGTGCTAGTCATGCTGGCGGTGCTAGTCATGCTGGCGGTGTTGGTCATGCTGGTGGTGCTAGTCATGCTGGTGGTACTCGTCATGCTGGCGGTGCTGATCATGCTGGCGGTAGCGGTATTCGAAGTCGAAGTGCGAGTCCAACAAGAGGCCCGCGGAGCAGAAGTTCAAGTCCAAGAAGCTCACGGTCAAGTTCTAGTCATGGAGCGATTCATGGCGGCACATCAACCCACAGGGGAAGTGGAAGTCCAAGAACGGCAACTCATACAGCCAGAAAAGCACGCGTAGCAAAATCCCAGGCAAAATCACAAGCTCAAGCTAAGTCTGGAACTACAGCTAAGTCTGGAACAGCTGGAACAACGACAACGGGAGGAAAGGGAACGCGGTCCAAAGTAGGTAGTAAGGCTGGAGCAACAGCAGGAACTACAAAAGGAAAATCTAGAATAGGTACAGCATCGACAAGTAAAGGTGGAAAAGCAGGTACAACGACAGGCAGAGCTGGTAGAACTGGTAGAACTGGTACTGCTGCGAGAGCTGGTAGAACTGGTAGAACTGGTACTGCTGCGAGAGCTGGCAGAGCTGGTAGAGCTGGTAAAACCGCAGGTACAACCACAACAGGTGGTAAAGGAACAAGGTCTAGAGTAGGCGGCGCTGGAACAACGACAACAGGCGGAAAAGGAACGAGATCTAGAGTAGGCGGCGCTGGTAAAGGTGGACGTGGAACAGCAGGCGCTAGAGGCGGACGCGGAACCGGTATGGCTCATGGAGGAGGCCGAGGTGGCCGTGGTGGCGGATTAAGAAATCCAGGCATTACTGCAGGCGCAGCTTTCGCAGCTGGTCTTTTCTTTGGCGGCGGTTTTGCATGGGGTATAGGCATAGGCTTTGGATTCGGAGTGTTCGGATTTCCATTTGGTCCATTCTGGGGTCCATTTTGGGGCTTCCCATTTGGCGGATTCTTCTATCCAAACTTCGGATTCTGGCATTACCCACTTTGGGGTTCTTGGTACTATCCAGCATTTGGTGCTTGGTTCTGGCCGGAATACTACCATTGGTGGTACGACGGTGGTCTAAGAGTTTATCGCGTTAATCCTCCGGTTGATGAAGCTATTGATACTGAGGATAGGGTACTTGTCTTTGAAAACGATGGTGATCAGGATCAACATTATGCAATTTATTATAAAGGTCAGGGCGATGATGCAACGTTGACCCGTATTTATCCGCTCGCTGACCAAGAACCATTGAGCATTAGAAGACGTAAGAGAGTGAAAATCGTTATCCCTGAAGGTATGCGCGATAAAGATCGTGTGGTTGTAATGTCACATGATCCAAACGATCTTCAAGATCAAATCGCCCAAGCAGATGCAGATAAGGTTACGGTTATCGGCGTGGACGATGAGAAGACACGACGTTCAGACCAAGAATTGTCAGAACCTGTTCAAGTATCTCAAGATATATCAGGCGACGAACAAGCACGAATAGATGAAGTCAACTCGAAGATAAAAGCGAAAGGTGTCTCGAGGCAGAAGCTTAATAAGACGCGCAGCACTATTGAACAACAAGATACAAGTAAAGAACCAGCAGAGAAAATAGAACCACCACAATCAGCAGCAGCAGCTTAGTATCTTCTGGTTTACAAACTTACTCATAACCTAACGGTGTGAGTAGAGAAAAAAAAGAGCCTGCGGGTTAAAAGATCCGTAGGCTCTTTTTCTTGTGAATAGCATAATAAAAAGGGGCGTGTTTGTGTGAAAAAAAGAGAGCTCCATTTTTATTGAACGAGAATTTTTCAAAGTTGCCAAGCTTTTGAGCTTGTAATGTTTCGGGGATTGCCAAAAGCCATTGGGCGATAATAGGACTATGAAGCTCGTAATGTTGCGGTTTGTTTGGTCGTAAAAAATTACCAGTATCTTGTATAGAAACTGAGAGATTAACGAGCCGTTCGTGTAGAGGGTATGTTCTTTTATACAGACCAAAAATAGGTTGAATAAAATCGCCGGTTGAATAGAGATTAAAAAAATTTTTAATTACTTTCATTTGGGGTGGGTATTTTTCTGTATGTACGGGGGTGCCGAGAATATATACTTTATCAAGCATAAATCTTTTATTACTTGTTTTATTACGAGCTCTATGGGTGAGCTTATGGTTTTCAATACGGCTGATTGCATTCATGACTGTTTTAAAAACGGGATTATTTTTGTGCTGCTTGGTTGTTATGGTGTAGTCTTGAGGCTGATTAAGATTGTGTACTACTGGTGCACTATTCTGCAAGTTGAGCCCAGGTAACATTGAGTTATAGGCTTGCGTAATAATCGAGCTTATTGTTGTATACGGTCTTGCTGCAAAAATTTCGCCGAGCCAGTCGTGCAACAAGTGGCTAGCAAAGTTAATAACGTTACCGCCATGACTGTGTCCGATTAAAATAATTTCTTCGTCTGCTGGATAACTTAAAATAGTTTTTGCTAATGCTTCTGCTCCTGAAATAATCTGTGCATCTTGCGGGATTCCTGACCAAGAAAATGAGATTACTTTTTGTTTGAACCCAGCAGCCTGTTTTTCAAGTTCATCGTAAAACGGCCCATGGGGTTTCCACCATGTTGACAATGTTGCAAATGACCCATGCACCAATATTATGACTGCATGTGCTCTTGATACATACAAAAATAAGAAAAGAACAAAAATAGTAATCTTCTTGTTTATAGTCGTCATGTCTCGATAATCCCATAATCCCGTAGCAATCGTATAAATTCATGGACTCCCCTAATCTTAGCGTAAAGAAAAGCTAATTGAGATTACAAAGATTTGATTTTTTGGTAAAGAAAAAAGGGCACCGTTTCTCCTACGCCCTTCGTGGCTACGAAGAACAGGTTCAAGTGCCCTTTTTTTAGAATTCTCGTAATAAATCTTACTTAAGCTCTGGAAAAAAGAACTTAATTTCGATTGCTGCGTTTTCTAATGAGTCAGATCCGTGTGTTGCATTTTCACCAACGTTGGCACCAAACTCTTTACGTATTGTGCCTGCGTCTGCTTTTGCAGGATCAGTTGCTCCCATTAAATCGCGCCATGCTTTAACAGCATTGTCTTTTTCAAGAGCGAGAACGATAACAGGACCTGAGGTCATGAAATCGACTAACTCTCTGAAAAAACCACGCTCTTTGTGCACGCCATAAAACTCTTCAGCCTGAGTTGTTGTCATCTTAAGCTTTTTAAGTGCGATAATAGTAAAGCCTGCTTGTTCAATGCGATCAATAATCTTGCCAGAGAATTTAGCTTTGATTGCATCGGGCTTAATAATTGCAAATGTTTTTTCCATAAGCTCTTTTCTATAATTACTTTAAGTTTTTTAATAAAGCCCCTCAAGATTCTCGAGGGGCTTTATTGTTATAGCTTACTCGTCGCTTTGTTTTTTGATCTTCGCTGCGTGCTCTGCTAACGCTTGTTGCAATGAACCCTTTGCAGGATCTTTTTGCGGTTGTTGTTTTGCAGGAGCTTCTTCTTTTGGCTTTTTAAACGCTGGTCTTGGTTCACGAGCTGCTCGTGGTTCAGTTTCTTCTGCTTTAGCTTCTTTTGTTTCAGCTTTAGCTTCACGTGCAGGTTTGAGGCTCAAGCCCAACTTACGTTCGTCTTGGCTCACTTTGATGACTCTGAAAGAAGCTGTTTGGCCAACTTTCAAGATGTCTTCAACTTTAGTGACTTCGTTATCTGCAAGTTCTGAAATGTGAACAAGGCCTTCAATGCCGGTAGGAAGTTTTACAAAAGCACCAAAGTTGGTGATTTTTGAAACGACACCTTCGACCGTGCTACCAACAGTGTATTCGCTTGAAACATTGGTCCAAGGATCTTTATCCAATTGTTTAATGCCCAGTGAAACTTTGCGATTGGTTGGATCGATTGCAAGAATAACCGCTTCAACTGAATCGCCTTTTTTGTAACGATCGCCTGGGTGTGTAACATGATCGGTCCATGAAAGATCTGAGATATGAACCAAGCCATCCACGCCTTCAAGCAACTGAACAAAAAGACCAAAATCGGTGATGTTGGTGATTTTGCCATTGATCTTGTCGCCAATCTTGAAACGTTCTGAGACCGTCTTCCAAGGATCATCGCTGAGCTGTTTAACGCTCAATGACATTCTGCGGTTTTCTTTGTCGAGTGCAACAACGACTGCTTCAACAAGATCATTAAGTGCGAAATGCTTTGATAGGTTATTGATACGCTCAGTCCATGAAATTTCTGAGATGTGTACCAAGCCTTCAACACCTTTTTCGACTTCAATGAACAAGCCGTAATCAGTAATGCTTGAGATGCGACCTTTAACCTTGCTACCAACTGGGTATTTTTGATCAACATTTTCCCATGGGTTAGGCGTCAATTGCTTCATGCCCAGAGAGATTTTTTCGTTGTTTTTATCAAACGAAATAACTTTAACATTGATTGTATCGCCAATTCTCACCAATTCGCTTGGGTGAGCAATTCTGCCCCATGACATATCGGTGATATGCAAGAGACCGTCAATACCGCCAACGTCAACGAATACGCCGTAGCTGGTGATATTTTTAACGATACCTTGAAGAACTTGTCCATCAGAAATGGTATCAAGTGCTTTCTTCTTATCTTCAAAGCGTTGTTCTTCGATATATTTTCTACGAGAGATAATGATGTTACCACGTTTTTTGTTAATTTTTAAGATTTTGCAGGTAACTTCTTGGCCAACAAATTGATCAAAATCGCTGACGCGTTGTGTATCAACCTGTGAACCTGGCAAGAATGCTGGAATGCCAACGTCAACGTTAAGACCGCCCTTAACTTTATGGGTAACGACACCACGAACAGGCTCATCATTTGCAGCAAGTTCGCTAATTTTGTCCCAAGCTTTAAGTGCTTTTGCCTTTTGGTATGACAAGATGACTGCGCCATTTTCGTCTTCAAGACGATCGAGAATAACTTCGATTTGGTCGCCAACATTGAATTTTTTTAATTCGTATTCCGAGAATTCATAATGAGGAATTACCCCATCAGATTTGTACTCGATGCTTACAATCATGCCTGAGTTATCTTTAGCAACGATTTTACCAGCAAGCACTTTGCCTACTTGGAATGTGTTGGAGATATCTTCATACATTGATGACAGTTCAGATTTTTGACTGTCACTGAGTTGAAATACATCTTCAAGCAGATCGCTACTCGAAATAATAGGAAGCTTGTGAGGCGTTTTGTCACTACTTTGTTTTTTAAGCATGTACGACATCCTTGCGTTTGTCCGGTGTGACGAGGGGAGAAACCGTTGTCAGGACACCACAAACAGGTTATAGGGTTAAACATAATTGAGAGCTACACGCTCTTAATTAGGGGTAAACTTATCAAAAAAAAGACCAAAGAGCAATTTGGGGACTATATTATTGCTTTTTTGCGTATTTCGTGTGTTTTTTGACCTGTTTCATCTTGTCATCCTGAACTCGCTTGCCCTTCGTAGCCACCTGGGCGTAGTAGGGTTTCAGGATCCATGCCTTATTTCTTGTAACCTGATGCGTTATATCCCGTCCGTGGTGAGTGTCCGCCATAGCCATTCAGGCGACGGCGGACGTATCGAACCCATGGACTCCACCACAGAGGCTGCTCGCCCCTACAACCCCGGCAGGGAATATTTTTTGCAAACACTCCCTGCACCCTCATGCACCAAAGCGGGAGACCTTTGGAATCCCTTTACGCGCTAAAGCACGGCGACGGCGCTATGCGCCACGCTCGTTTAATAGCGCTTACAAAGAACTTTTAATATTTATATTTAAGTTTTTTGACAACACAGAGTTTAAACCCCCTCGTATAAAGTTTCAGCAGGCCATCTTTATAACGCAATTTGTGCATAGTCAATTTGGCCAATCAGTTTATCGGGATTTAAGTGTTTCTTTTCTTCTGCTCCAAATTGTTTAGAAATTATACCGTTTTCCAAAATCCAGGCTTTATTACCCATGCTTAAGGCAATATGCGGATCATGCGTTATCAATAACGTTGTTATGTTATGTTGTTTAATAAATTGTCCGGCATAGGCAAGCAGTTTTGTTGCAGCCTGTGGATCAAGTGCTGCGGTCGGCTCATCAAGTAATAGTATTTTTGGGATGAGTTGTGTTGCCATGGCAAATGCGATAAGCTGCCGTTGCCCGCCCGATAACGCGTTCATGGGTTTGTCTAAAATCGATGCATCCATCCCGAGTTTATGTATTAGTTGTTCTGCGTGCTCGCGCGGCATTGCCTTCATACCATCAACAAGTTTTGCTCGACGTCGGCTATAGTGAGCGAGGGCAAGATTTTGTGCAACCGTTAACGACCCGACAGAATTTAATTGTGTATTTTGAAAAATACGCGTGACCATACCTGATCGTTGTTGTTCGTTTAATTGTGTAACGTCAGCATTGTCGAGCGTAATAGTACCATTGTTTGGTTTTATTTTTCCCGCAATGGTATCGAAAAAAGTGCTTTTCCCGGCACCATTAGCGCCGACAATAACAATAAAATCGCCTTGTTGCACGTCACAAGAAAGATTGCGCAAGATATGGTTATTACCAAACCTGATATCAATATTTTTAAGATGTAACATTGGTTCTCCCGTTTTTATGTGACCATTGTTTGATGACAATCAAGAGAACAATCAGTACTGCTGTAATCAATTTGTTCCAGTCTTGATCGAGTTGCAATTCAAACGTAAGTGCAATAATTGCTTGGTATGCAATGGAGCCGATCACAAGAGCTACCCCAAATTTTGTACTAAATGTTTGGGCTAAAATCATACCGGCCAAGCCGATAATTAAAACACCAACACCTGTCCAAATCGAAAAATAGCCAGCGTATTGCACAAACAGTGCACCACTTAATGCTGCGAGTGCATTTGAGAGTGTTAATCCGAGAATTGTGTATGTGCTTATGTTTTTACCGACGTTGGTCAGCATTTGTGGTGTATCGCCAACAGCATGCAGTAAAAACCCAACTTCTGTTTTTAAAAACCAGGTAATAAGAAAAAATAATATTGCGCATATAATTGTTAGTACGATTAATGGTTGGTATGGCGCGAGGTCTGGTGGTACGATCGATGACATGAGGGTAAAAACAGTAGGCTTATTTTGTAACGTCATGTTTGATCCCGCTATTTTTAAGATAATCGAGAATAATCCAGTCGTCACAACAATACCGCTCATTAAATTGTTTAGTTTTAGTTTAGTATTCAGTAAGCC
>Ga0207075_1077_pt1 | contig 12085 bp, 13 predicted proteins | sample Alteio_BWMinHeat_64_FD_153587 | JGI IMG/M metagenome (GOLD analysis project Ga0207075, IMG submission 153587) | Enriched cells from forest soil in Barre Woods Harvard Forest LTER site, Petersham, Massachusetts, United States -... | ecosystem: Environmental > Terrestrial > Soil > Temperate forest >... | reverse complement strand
GAGTTCTTTATAGATCCTTTCTCTGTGGTTGGAGAAGCACAGTTTTCCTGGCGGGCACCCAATGAACTATCTGAAAAAAATCTGGATAGTTTCGAATTTAAAGTTGGTCAATGGATAGGATTACTCCGTTGGTTACGTGAAAGCTGAACTCAAAGCCTATATAACCATCGCCACCGGCATTGCCCAACTTTTGCATCCCTATGCAGAGGTGGTACTACACGATTTAAAAACCCAAAAAGTGGTTTTCCTCGTCAATAATTTCTCTAAGCGTGAAATTGGCGCACCTTCCTTATTAGAAGAAATACAATTTGATAAAAACGCCACCATCATTGGTCCATATGAAAAAATGAATTGGGATGGGCGCTTACTGAAATCTATCAGCATTGTTATCCGCTCTGAGCAAAAACCCATTGGCTTAATGTGTATTAATCTTGATGTAGCGGATTTAACCCATTGGCATAAAGCACTTTCCTTATTTTTGCATCCCCCAGAGCGTATTGAAAAACCCGAACGGTTATTTAAGAATGATTGGCAAGAAAAAATAAACATCTTTGTAAATGTCTGGTTGCAAGAACATCATGTAACCTTAAAAACGCTCAAGCGCACAGATAAGCAAAAACTTATTCAAGCGCTTGCGCAAAAAGGCGCGTTTGCAGGCAAAAATGCAGCTAATTATATTGCCGCAGTATTAGATTTAGGACGCGCCACCGTTTATAAATATCTGAAAGAGACCACGCAATGAATGTATTACAAGAAATACACGCAGCTGCCACGCGCCTGCAACCATACTTAAATCCAACGTTATTGACATATAGCCAATATTTTAGCCATTTAACCGGATGCGAGGTTTATTTAAAATGTGAACACCTACAAGCAACCGGCTCCTTTAAAATAAGAGGCGCACTCAATAGAATACTATCACTTACTCCCCAAGAAAAAGCACAAGGCGTGATAGCAGCCTCTACCGGCAATCATGGCTTAGCTGTTGCCTTTGCTGCCAAATTGGCAAAAGTACCTGCCACCATTTTTCTGCCAGAAACAACACCCGCTTTTAAATTAAATGCCATCACTTGGGAAGGGGTTCATATTCAATTAGTACCTGGAGATTGCCTTGCGGTAGAAAAACTCGCACGACAAAAAGCGCAATCGCAAAATAAAACATTTATTTCCCCTTACAATGATTTACAGGTCATTGCCGGCCAAGGCACTATTGGTGTGGAGCTCGCAGATGCAAAATTAGATGCCGTTTTTATTAGTATGGGCGGCGGCGGGTTATTATCTGGTATTGGCACCTTTCTCAAATCCGTGTCTCCTGCAACCCAAATGATAGCTTGTTGGCCAGAAAACGCCCCTGCCCTTTATGAATGCTTAAAAGCTGGAAAAATTATTGAAGTCCCTGAAAAACCAACCCTATCAGATGCCACCGCTGGCGGCCTTGAGCCTAACGCTATTACATTAGAATTGTGCCAAAAACTTATTGATAAACAAATTTTAATTTCAGAAAATGACCTTAAATCCGCGATGCGTTTAGCGGCCGAATATGAACACTGGATAATTGAAGGTGCAGCCGCAGTTGCCTTAGGCGCTTTTTTAAACCATGCCACAGATTATACAGGTAAAAAAGTGGGGATTGTTATTTGTGGGCGCAATATTGCTTTTGAAACATTTCAAAAGGCAACCCAATGAAAGTGCTCACCTTGGCTGAAATAAAAAAACGTGTAGAGGTAGATGCTATAATTGCAGGACAAGAAGAAGCATTTGTAGCCTATTCTCAAGGGAAAGTGATTTCACCTCCCGTCGGTCATTTGCAATTCTTATCCCCACCCGGAGATTGTCATATCAAATATGGTATGATTGCCAATGATGAGATCTATGTAATTAAAATTGCCAGTGGTTTTTATGATAACCCAAAACAAAATCTATCGAGTAGTCATGGCTTAATGCTTATTCATTGCGCCAAAACCGGTATCCCCTTAATCTTACTCCAAGATGAAGGCTACTTAACCGATTTGCGCACTGCTATTGCTGGATTGATTTGTGCTAAGTATCTCGCTCCACAATCCATTCATGGAATAGGGATTTTTGGCACTGGCACGCAAGCACGATTACAATTACAACTTTTAAAATTATTTACCTCTTGCAAAAATGTGTATGTGTGGGGACGCACGGCAGAAAAATTAGCCACTTTTAAAGCAGCAATGGCGATGGATGGCTTTGATATCAAAACCACATTATCTGCACAAACCGTTTTGCAAAACTGTAATTTGATTATTACGACTACCCCCTCTCAACAACCCTTATTTTCTGCAAAAGATGTACATCCAGGTACACATATTACTGCCATCGGCGCAGACTCCCCTGGCAAACAAGAATTAGACGCAGATTTATTTTTACGCGCACGCTGGTTTGTGGATTCACGCACGCAATCTGTGCTGCAAGGTGAAACGCAGCACATCCCGCAGATTGTGCAATTAATTGAATTGGGCGAAGTGATTGCAAACCCGTCCTTGGGCAGAGAAAATGCCACACAAATCACAGTGGCAGATTTGACGGGGTTGGCAGCACAAGATATACAAATAGCTAAGACTTTTACGCTGGCAATGCCTCACGCTGGCGCACCACTCTAGCCGCTTTATCTAAAATACCATTAATAAATTTATGACTATCTTGCGCACCAAATTCTTTGGCTACCAAAATAGCTTCATTGATAATGACTTTGTACGGGATTTCTATACGATCTTTTAATTCATACAACGCCACCCACAAAATAGCAAGTTCTATAGGATGGATTTCTTCTAAGGCACGGTCACTATGGGGCGCAATCAATGCATTTAATGTCCCAACCGCCCCACCAATGGTATGGAGCAGTTCATGTAAATATTCTTTATCAAAAGAAATTTTGATGCGGTTTTCTTTATTTTCAGGATCACGATAAAAATCGCCCACCAGCAAATCTTCTTCAATTTGCCGCAAAGAGAGACCTGCCAATTGCCAGGCATAAAAGCCTTGCACCGCAACTATGCGCGCGCCATGTCGACCATGTATTTTCTTAGTCATTGATTTTGCCGAATAAATTAATCATTTCCAACAACCCCATAGCGGCCTCATATCCTTTATTGCCAGCGATGGTGCCAGAACGCTCAACGGCCTGTTCAATAGATTCCGTGGTCAAAACACCAAATAAAATGGGCACATTGGTTGCTAATTGGACTTGCAAAATACCATTAGCACAAGCACCCGCTACATAATCAAAATGCGCGGTTGCGCCACGAATAACAGTGCCCAACGCGATAATGCCATCATACCGATGTGTTTGCGCTAAGCGTTGACAGGCTAAGGGGATCTCATAGGCTCCTGGGACTTTTGCCACTTCAATTTGCGAGGCTTTGACGCCATGGCGCAATAATGCATCTTGGGCACCTTCAATCAGCCGATTCACAATCGTATCATTAAAACGGGAAGCGACTATGGCGATTTTACCATTCGGGGCATAAAAATCACCAACGAGTTCGCGGGTTTGAAGTTCCATAGGTGCTCCTTAAAAATTAATAAAGTGATTCTACCAAATTTCAACCTAAAAATCTGTGCAGTTACGCGTATTCTGCTGACCGATATGCTACCAAATCCTCAATGGTCCCTAATTTTATGCCATGCAATTGCGCAAATTTCTCTAATTGCGGCCGTCTTGCCATAGTGCCATCGTCATTTAATACTTCACATATCACGGCAGCTGGCTGCAAACCGGCTAAGCGCGCTAAATCCGTACTGCCTTCAGTATGCCCCCGGCGTTCCAAAACTCCATTGGGCTTTGCCATAATGGGGAAAATATGTCCCGGACGTACAATATCTTCCGGTTTGCCAGTGGGATTAATGGCGGCCAAAATAGTCTTGGTTCTATCAAATACGGAAACGCCCGTAGTAACACCCTCGGCTGCTTCAATAGATAAAGTAAAATTGGCACCAAAACGTGAATAATTATTGGAAGGCATTAACGGCAATTGTAATCTCTGACATATCTGGGGCGCTAATGCTAAACAGACAATCCCACGCGCGTAACGCACCATAAAATTAATATGCGCTGGCGTGACTTTTTCTGCAGCAAACAGTATATCGCCTTCATTTTCTCTGTTCTCATCATCCATCAAGATAACCATTTTACCCAGGCGGATATCTTCAATAATTTCTTTTGTACTATGAAGCGTCATGTCCAAACCTCGCAAAATCACTTGTTTTCACTACTACCCGTAAATCAGGGCCTATTCCATCTATGGTCGCAAAAGTACCAGGAATATGCTCACTGAGCTGACGAAATCCCGGTAGCTTAACCATTGCTATTCCTTCTTCTCCTAAAAATTTTGGTGCAATATAAATTAACAATTCATCAATTAATCCGGCTTGCAGTAAAGCGCCCGTTAAAGTGGGACCCGCCTCTACTAATAAATGATTTATTTCTTGTCCACCCAACCAACATAATAAGGCGTGCAAATCAATTTTTGCATTTTTTTCCGGTAACGGTAAACAGCGCACATTTTCATTGGCTACGGATGTTAACCATGTTTGCTGCTGCGTTAGTGATACTTTTTCTGAAAGCGCTACAATAACAGGTCCCGGTTCTTGAAAAAGTGCGGCGGTGGGCGAAACTTGCAATTGGGTATCGGCAACCATACGAATAGGTGCACGAAAATCGCCATGGAAATCACGTGCCGTTAAGCGACAATTATCTTTCTTGACTGTTTCACGGCCCGTTAAAATCGCACAACTTTTTGCTCGCCATGTATGACCATCTTGACGTGCATCCATACTCGTAATCCATTGGCTTTCACCATTGGCCATGGCAATCCTACCATCCAAACTGCTGGCAATCTTTGCGCGCACAAAGGGGCGCTTTCTGACCATCCGTGAAAAAAAACCTTGGTTTAATTGCACAGCTTCTTGCTCTAATAGCCCGACTTCTACGGCAATGCCCGCTGCTTGCAAAGCTTGAACGCCCTTGCCGGCCATTAACGGGTTAGGATCTAAGGTTGCTACCACTACCCGTTTAATCCCGGCTTGAATAAGTGCCGTGACACAAGGCCCGGTACGACCTTGATGCACACAAGGCTCTAAGGTCACATAACAAGTAGCGCCGCGTGCTTTTTCTTGCGCTTGGGCTAAGGCGTGAATTTCTGCATGCGCCTCCCCCGTTTTTTGATGCCAGCCACGCCCCACGATTTCATTATTTTGCACTATCACACAACCCACACAAGGATTGGGCGCGCAAGTAAACTCCCCTTTTTTGGCAAGCGATAAAGCTTCTTGCATAAAAGCGGTCATTCAACAACCTCCGGTTCTTGGCGTAAGCGCTGAATTTCTTCCTCAAACGCATGCACATCTTGAAAACGCCGATAGACTGAAGCAAAGCGAACATATGCCACATGATCAATGCGTCGCAATTCTTCCATGATCCAATCGCCTAATTCTTTGGTATGTACTTCACGCTCACCAAAAGCCCGCAACCGCCGTTTAATGCGGCTAATGGCATCTTCCACACGCTCCATACTTACCGGACGCTTTTCTAGGGCTCTTAATAACCCTTGGCGCAATTTTTCTTCACTAAAAGCTTCTCTGGAAGCATCACGCTTCACCATGCGCGGCAAATTGAGCTCTGCTGTTTCATAAGTCGTAAAACGTTCTATACAACGCAAACATTCTCTGCGTCGGCGCACCTGATCGCCTTCATTGGAAAAGCGCGAGTCAACTACTTTTGTTTCAGTATCACCACAAAATGGACAGCGCATATCACTTACTCCCTTATTTTACTTTAGCACTGTAAACAGGATACTCCCGGCAAAGCGCGATAACTTCCTTTTTTACCCGTTCAATCACTGCTTCATCCTGAATATTATCCATCACATCCGCCATCCACGTGGCCAATTGTTGCATGTGAGATTCTGTAAAACCACGAGTGGTCACGGCAGGTGTTCCCACGCGCAAACCACTGGTCACAAAAGGCGAACGCGGATCATTCGGAACGGTATTTTTATTGACGGTGATATTTGCTTTATCTAAAGCCGCATCCGCCTCTTTACCCGTAATGTTTTTATCAATCAAATCAATTAAAAATAAATGGTTTTCTGTGCCACCAGAAACAATTTTATAACCGCGTTGCTGTAATGCTTTGGCAAGCGCTTTGGCATTGCTAACCACTTGTTTCTGATAAGTAATAAACTCCGGTTGCATCGCTTCTTTTAAAGCAACCGCTTTGGCGGCAATCACATGCATCAAAGGACCACCCTGCATTCCTGGAAATACCATAGAATTTAACTTCTTTTCTATTTCAGGATTGGCTTTGGCTAAAATAAGCCCGCCTCTGGGGCCACGCAGTGTTTTATGCGTGGTGGTCGTTGTGACATCGGCAATTTGCACGGGAGAGGGATAAATACCTGCCGCAACCAAACCTGCCACATGCGCCATATCCACTACAAAATACGCACCCACGCTATCGGCAATCTCACGAAAGCGCTGCCAATTGGCAATCCCAGAATATGCGGAAAATCCTGCAATGATCATTTTGGGACGATGTTCTTTGGCCAATCTTTCTACTTGCTCGTAATCAATTTCACCCGTATTTGCGTCCAAACCGTATTGCACCGCATGATATAACTGACCTGAAAAATTGACTTTGGCGCCATGCGTCAAATGACCGCCATGATCCAAACTCATCCCTAAAAGGGTGTCTCCCGGCTGCAACAGCGCCATATACACGGCAGCATTGGCTTGAGAACCAGAATGCGGTTGCACGTTGGCATAGTCTGCGTGAAATAGGGCCTTAGCTCGTTCAATAGCTAAACTTTCGGGGATATCCACATATTCACACCCTCCATAATAGCGTTTACCCGGATAGCCTTCGGCATACTTATTCGTTAAATCAGAACCTTGCGCCTCTAAAACTCTGGGACTTGCATAATTTTCCGAGGCAATAAGCTCAATGTGTTCCAACTGGCGCTGTGTTTCATGTACCAGCGCTGCCGCGAGTTCATCGTCAAAACCTTTAATCGTCATATTTTGGTCAAACATTCCACCACCCTCCCAATATTGGCCGATATTGTATCATTAAAAAGGAATAAGCCATTGAATTAAAACCACGATTGCGGTAGCTTGTGGGTCAATTTACCTAAAGGAAGTCATTCATGGCCGTTGCATCCAATAAAACCATCTTTTCCATGATCCAAGTCGGCAAAATTGTGCCGCCTAAGCGCGAAATCATCAAAGATATTTCCCTTTCTTTCTTTTATGGGGCCAAAATTGGAGTGCTGGGCTTAAATGGCTCTGGAAAATCAACGCTCTTACGTATTATTGCCGGGCAGGATAAAGATTACGTTGGAGAAATAACATACCAAAAAGGGTTACGTTTTGGCTATCTCCCGCAAGAACCCCAACTGGACCCGCATAAAGATGTCCGGGGCAATGTAGAAGATGGTGTACGTGAATTGAAGAATTTACTCGCGCGCTTTGATGAAATCAGCGCATTATTTGCAGAACCCATGGATGATGATGCCATGCAAGCATTGCTGAATGAACAAGCGCGCTTGCAAGATGCCATTGATGCTCAAAATGGCTGGGAGCTAGATCGCACTTTAGAAATGGCTGCTGATGCACTGCGTTTACCTGCATGGGATGCCAATGTCACACAATTATCAGGTGGTGAAAGACGCCGTGTCGCATTATGCCAGTTATTATTATCCGCACCGGATGTATTACTTCTGGATGAGCCCACCAACCATTTAGATGCAGAAAGTGTGGCCTGGCTTGAGCATTATCTCAAAGAATTTCCAGGCACTGTGATTGCCGTAACCCATGATAGATATTTTTTGGATAATGTTGCCGGCTGGATTTTAGAACTCGATAGAGGCCGGGGTATTCCTTTTGAAGGCAATTATAGTCATTGGCTGGGTGAAAAAGAAAAGCGTTTAGAACAGGAAAAACGCCAAGAAGCCGCACATCAACGATCGGTTCAAGCAGAATTAGAATGGGTACGTACCAACCCTAAGGGTAAACGCAAAAAGAACAAAGCACGTTTGGCCAATTTTGAAGAATTAATGTCTAAAGAATTTCAACAACGCAATGAAACCCAAGAATTGTATATTCCACCCGGACCTCGCTTAGGTGAAAATGTTATTCAATTAAAGAATGTTTCCAAAGCCTTGGGCGGCAGATTATTAATTGAAAATCTTTCTATTACCATTCCACGGGGCGCCATTGTCGGCATTATTGGACCCAACGGTGCTGGTAAAACCACCCTTTTCAAAATGATTGCACAACTTGAAACACCGGATGATGGAAATATTGCTGTCGGTGATTCTGTTAATTTGGCGTATGTGAATCAATCACGTGATACCTTAGATGACAAGAAAACCGTTTGGGAAGAAATCTCTGAAGGACATGACTATATTACCGTGGGTCAATTTACCATGCCTTCGCGTGCCTATGTAGGACGTTTTAACTTTAAAGGCACCGATCAACAAAAAATCACCGGCAATTTGTCTGGTGGTGAACGTAACCGAGTTCACTTAGCAAAACTACTTCGTAGCGGCGGCAATGTATTGCTGCTGGACGAGCCCACCAATGACTTAGACGTAGAAACCCTGCGTGCCCTAGAAAATGGTCTGTTAGACTTCCCAGGCTGCGTTCTGGTGATTTCGCATGATCGCTGGTTCTTAGATCGCATTAGTACCCATATTCTCGCCTTTGAAAGTGAAAGCCAAGTCTCCTGGTTTGAAGGCAGTTATACCGAATATGAAGAAGACCGGGTCCGGCGCTTAGGCACTGAGGCAATTCAACCCCATCGCATCAAATATAAACGATTGGTCGAAGCCTAATACTTGTATCAAGGCAGCGTAAAAGCGATACTTCGTTCAATACGCCACAAAACAATGTGTTAGAGGGTAAACTTTATGGTATTTGGCTTTTCTCTTCTTCCAAAAGACAATAAGTTCTTTGAGCTGCTCTGCCAAACAAGTGAGTTATGCAACACGTCTATCCATCTGTTAAAAGACTTAACTGTTGAAGATGACAAAGAAAAAGCATTTAAAATTGCCCGTGAAATAGAAACTGCCAAACATCGTGCCAAAGAAATTACTTATGAAATCACAGAGCGATTATGTCGTACCCTCATGACTCCTTTTGATCATGAAGACATTCATCGTTTATCACGGGGTTTATATAAAATTCTCAAAATTTGTGAAAAAACCCAAGAACGTTTAATCGCTTTTCAATTACGTCCTTTTCAAAATGACTTTTTTAAATTAACCAGTAATATGGTAGAAGCTTCTGATGTGGTGCATGATTTGGTATATAGTCTAAAAAAAATAAAAAATAGCAAACCTATCAATGACAAATGTGCGCTGATTCATAATATTGAAGCCAATACCGATAATCTCCTCAATCAACTAACCATTGATTTATATCAATATGAAAACGACTTTAAAAAAATCCTTATTCGCAAAGAAGTTTATAATTTGATGGAAAGCATCGTTGATAGGCACAGAGATGTAGCCAATGTCATTTTAGAAGTCGTTTTGAAGCACTCTTAATGTAGCACGTGGATGATTTATGGAATTAGCATTTTTGCTTTTTATTGGAATTGTCGTTCTTGCTTTAATATTTGATTATATTAATGGCTTTCATGATGCGGCAAATGCCATTGCTACTATTGTTTCAACCAAAGTGCTCTCGCCACGCGTAGCGGTTATCTATGGTGCCATATTAAATTTTGTGGGCGCATTGCTGGGTACAAAAGTCGCTGCTACCATCGGCCAAGGATTGGTGGAAGCCAGTGCCGTCACCTCAGAAGTTTTACTCGCAGCACTTGTCAGTGCTATTTTTTGGAATTTGCTCACGTGGTATAAAGGTCTACCTTCCAGCTCTTCACATGCGTTGATGGGTTCATTGATGGGCTCTACTGCATTTGCCGCAGGTAACCAGAGTCTGCATTGGGACAGTATCACCCATAAAGTCATTATCCCTATGTTAACCTCCCCGATTATGGGTTTTATCATTGGCTATTTTGTGATGGTTGCATTTTTTTGGTTATTACATAAAGTCGCGTTACCCGTTATTAATGCCTGGTTTAGCAAAGCGCAGATCTTATCAACCGGTTACTTAGCCATTACGCATGGCTCTAACGATGCGCAAAAAACCATGGGTATTATTGCCTTGGCAGTATCCACGTATTATGGCACTCCCTTTGAGGTTTCCGATTGGATCATCATCGCGTGCGCAGTTGCCATGGGCTTAGGCACGGTGGCTGGCGGTTGGCGGATTATTCGCACCGTAGGTTCTAAGATGGTTAAAATTAAACCTATTCAAGGATTTGCTGCAGAAGCAACCAGCGGCACCATTCTTTTTCTCACTGCGCATTTTGGGATCCCCATTAGCACTTCGCAAACTATCACTTCTTCCATAATGGGGGTGGGTACCGCACAACGCTTATCTGCGGTAAAGCCTAAAATTATTGGTAATATTATTGGCGCGTGGCTGTTAACGCTGCCTATTACCTTTTTCCTGGCCGGTGGACTGTACTGGTTGGGGCAGCATCTATTTTAGCCTACCCGTTGTTTCTTACTATTATACCCTTCTTTATAAGCTTTCACTTGCTCAGGCAGATATCCTCTCTGGAATAACATTTCGTCACTCGGACATGGTTCTGCATTCTTACGGCTTGCAGCAGTTTCGCCCGCTCTTCGTGATCTGTTAATCTTATTCGCTAATTCGTTCTTTTCCTTCAATTTTTTCGTTCGTTCAAACATATTAAAAACTTTCTTTTGATCTTCTGGCTTTAATACTGAACCCGCAACATTAAGATCAGCAATATCGGCTCTATATGTTTGCGCTATTGCCCGCGCCTTTCTTTTTACAACATTTAATTGGATTTCATCTGCATTTTCTTGGTGAGCTGCAATATAGGCTTGCGCATCTGGTTCACTCAACCCTTTGGTAATCAAAGCATCTTCCGTTGGGCAGTCATAACCCCTCAAAGCGGCTTCTCGGCCATTTTTTCTTGCTCTTCTTACTTTCTGTTCGCTTTCATTTCCTGCATTTGCTTGGAAAGCTTTAATATAGGCTTGCGCTTCTGGTTCACTATTCCCCTTGGCAATCAAGTCTTCTTTTTCTAGGCGGTCATAACCCCTCAAAGCGGCTTGTCGGCCATTTGCTTTTGCTCTTCTTATTTTCTGTTCGCTTTCATTTCCTGCGCTTGCTTGGAAAGCTTCAATATAGGCTTGCGCTTCTGGTTCACTCGACCCTTTGGTAATCAAAGCATCTTTCTCAGGGCAGTCGTAACCCTGCAAAGCAGCTTGTCGGCCATTTTTTCTTGCTCTTCTTATTTTCTGAACACTTTCATCTCTTGCATTTGCTTGAAAAGCTGCAATATAGGCTTGCGCTTCTGGTTCACTCCGCCCTTTGGTAATCAAAGCATCTTTCTCAGGGCAGTCATTACCCTGCAAAGCAGCTTGTTTGCCATCTGCTTTTGCTCTTCTTATTTTCTGTTCGCTTTCATTTCCTGCGCTTGCTTGGAAAGCTTCAATATAGGCTTGCGCTTCTGGTTCACTCAGCCCTTTGGTAATCAAAGCATCTTCCGTTGGGCAGTCATAACCCTGCAAAGCAGCTTGTTTGCCATTTCTTTTTGCTCTTCTTATTTTCTGCTCGCTTTCATTTCCTGCGCTTGCTTGGAAAGCTTCAATATAGGCTTGCGCTTCTGGTTCACTCAGCCCTTTGGTAATCAAAGCATCTTTCTCAGGGCAGTCATTACCCTGCAAAGCAGCTTGTCGGCCATTTCTTTTTGCTCTTCTTATTTTTTGACACGCTTCATCACCTACCCTTTCATTAAATCCGCTACAATAAGCATCTGTTTCTTCATCTGTTCCAAAATTTACGAAAGTGCGTTGATAATCTCTCAATGCGGCACTTCTTCCAAGCGCTTTGGCACGAGCCATTTTGGCTTTTTTATTTTTACTTTCTGTAAAATCTGTTCCTGGTCCACGCTTCATGAAATGTACCCCAAAGCTAAAGTTAGCTGGCTATTTTAACATACTTTAAATACTTTCTC
>Ga0207075_1076_pt1 | contig 12464 bp, 9 predicted proteins | sample Alteio_BWMinHeat_64_FD_153587 | JGI IMG/M metagenome (GOLD analysis project Ga0207075, IMG submission 153587) | Enriched cells from forest soil in Barre Woods Harvard Forest LTER site, Petersham, Massachusetts, United States -... | ecosystem: Environmental > Terrestrial > Soil > Temperate forest >... | reverse complement strand
TACATACTATAAGAGTGCTTAAATGGTCTCGTAGGCAATCATTGCTTAATGTAAATCCTTCAGAAAAAGCTTCTTGTGCTTTGCTCCACAGCGCCGCATCATTTTGTTTTTTTGCTTGAATACTTAGAATTTTTCCGTGTAGATGACAGATGGCTGCAAAAAGCATACCCGCATTAAGTCGAAAAGCTTTGTTTTCATCATCGTGCATTAAGGGAAGCAGGGTGTCCACTTGGTCTTCAACCATTTCACCCTCAAAAAGATTGATAGTATTTTCCAATTGACCTTCATGGAAGCGTTGCAATAAATTGGCAAGATATCTGGCGTTTTCCATCAGAATATAAAATTGGGGCACTTTTTCTGCCATTTCCATGCCTCGCGCAATATAAAACCCGGCATCTAAGAAAACAGAAGGAGACAATAAAGAACGTTGTTCAATATTGGTTATTGGACGAAAAACAATATGTGTGAGTAGTTCCTTGAGAAAGGTGGTTTGTGCATGAGTCAACATAATACTCTCCTTTGTATGTGGCTCGCTTTAAAGCAAGCCATCATACCTCAAGGAGCGGTGTGAGTGTCAAGGGCACAATCCCTGTAAGTACACGGGAACCTTTTACATTCTCTATAGTCAAACTATTAAATTACTATGGGGAAATCTCATGCGAGCTAAAAAAACCACGCTCTTTAGGGCTTATAAAATAGGTGCATATGCGCGTACTGGAGATGAAATCTCAGAGGACGATGGCCGCAAGCAAATGGAAAAAATTGCTGAAAATCTGCAATGGATGAAAGAAACTATTCCAGAACGGCTAAAAGCAAAAGATGAACCTGATCAAGTCAGAAGATTCATTGAAGGTGGATTAGAGCTTGAGTTTGCAGATGAAATTGCGGCGTTTAAAATATTAAAAAAATCTTCCCAAAAAACAACATTTATTTCAGGGGCAGTGGATGTTATTAAGACCGTGGGCTATGGCATCAGAGATATCTGGGGTGGACGACGGGTCAAAACTGCCGCCACCGTATTAACCGGGATTGCAATTGGTATCACGGTGGGTATTCTCATTGGTACCCTGCTTTTTCCGGGGGTTGGTACGGCAGTGGGGGCAGCCGTGGGCGGTGCGTTGAGTGCTGCAACGTTTACGACCATTGGTGGGACGATTGGTGCGACCATTTTAGGCGCACTGGCAGGGAGTTGGTTAGGTAAAAAAATTGCTAGTAAAGTGTTTAAAACAGAAAAACGCTTTGAACTTTCTAAAGAAATCACAGATAAGCTGGAAAAGAACTTTGGCATTGATTCGGAAACTGCGCGGTTAATGAATGGATATTTATACAATCGTGCCAAAGCGGTTAAAAGTGATCTTAGTAAAAAAAGCTATAAAATATTGCGTACCTTGGGGATTTATGAAGGGAATCCTATCGCAATAGAAAAAGCGGCGCGTTTTTTTTGTCATGAATTGTTGGCGCTTGAGAAAGAAACCAAGGACGATGAACTGAATCCGGCGCTGGAGCAAGAAATTGATGCCGTACTGTATATTTTGCAGAAGCTCAAAAAAGCCTCTGGGCTTTCCCTTGAAGCGCGTTTAGAAATTGATGATGCGCTTAAAGATTTTGATAATCGACAAGCAGCACGCGCATTGTCAAAAATAGATACCAAGGATGTGAATCAAGTGAATGAGCTGCAGGAACTGCTCGCACTTAAAAATAAAAAATTGCTATTTAAAAGAGAGCCTGGTACGGATACAGGGGTAAAAACAGAAGCTAAAATAGCCTATTCTCCGGAAGTGAGTGAAAAAATTAGAGCGCAATTTTCAGATGAAATACGTAAAATGCCAGAGATTAAAACTATGAAAATGTCACAAGACAGTGATCTGGAAGGGGCCTGTACGCTGCGTTATAACCTTACGACTGACAAGGGTGCATTGCCTGAAATCACCGTTACGCAAAGTAAAATGGTTTTAGATAAAACCCAATTGAACAGCCAAAATACCGATCTCTCCTTGCAAGTATTAGTACTACAGGCAAAAGCCTATTGTGCCAACACGGGCAGTACAGAGGTCACCGTGTTTGCTGCCAAAGATAATGCCTTAGCCATTAAATTAATGGCGGCAAGCATCAATGCAGGACTCCATGCGCGTTTAGATGAAACGGAATACCCTGACGCAGCCCTTGTCAAAGAGATAGAAACGAAAGCCAAACTACTTGCTGAATCCCTGCCACCACAACCACCATTGAGGCCCAGACCTGCTTAAGAAGAATAGACTTTTGGGCGTCAATTTAGTACAATACTAGTCATTTTGTGTCACCCTTTGATTGACCTTTTGGGAGGTGAAGTTGTCTCGTCCCGCTCTGCTTGCGCTTGAAGACGGTTCATTATTTGAAGGGATCGCATTTGGTCACTTAAGTCATTCGGCAGTATATGCGGTGGGGGAAGTGGTCTTTAACACTGCGATGACGGGTTATCAAGAGATCTTGAGCGATCCTTCCTATGCTGGACAACTAATTACACTTACTTATCCCCATATTGGTAATGTTGGTATAAATCTCGATGATCGTGAATCCAATGCTATATATGCCAAAGGGTTGATTGTTCGTCAACTACCTCTCTTAGTCAGCAATTGGCGTCAACAAATGACGTTGCAGCAGTATTTGGTGCAACATCGTGTTTTGGGTATTGCAGAAATTGATACTCGCCGCTTAACCCGCTTGATTCGAGAAAAGGGTGCTCTCAAGGGTTGTATTTATAGTGCGCCGGTCTTAACGCCCCAAGCCATTGAAGAAGCTTTGGCGCATGCCCGAGCCTTTAGTGGTTTGCAAGGTTTAGATTTGGCCAAAGAAGTCACCACCAGTGCGCCTTATGTGTGGCAGGAAGGTGGGTTATGGCCACATCGCCCCATAGGCCATAAAGAGAATTTTCATGTGGTAGCTTATGATTATGGCATCAAGAAAACCATTTTGCGTTGCTTAGAGAATGTAGGTTGTACGATTACCGTAGTGCCTGCCAAAACACCTGCAGCAGAAGCGTTAGCGATGGCCCCGGATGGGATCTTTTTATCCAATGGGCCAGGGGATCCACAAGCCTGTGATTATGCCATTCACGCAATTCAAAGTTTTTTAACCAAAGAGATCCCTTTATTTGGAATTTGCCTAGGGCACCAACTGTTAGCGTTGGCTTGTGGCGGTAAAACCATCAAAATGAAATTTGGTCATCATGGTGGCAATCATCCGGTGCGTGCATTAAGCGCTAAGCGCGTATTAATTACCAGTCAAAACCATGGCTTTACCGTTGAGGAAAGCACGTTACCGGCATGTTTAGAGGTGACGCATCTTTCTTTGTTTGATAATACCATTCAAGGATTAAAGCATCGCACCAAGCCGGCTTTTAGTTTTCAAGGACACCCCGAAGCAGGTCCTGGCCCCAATGATGCACGCGGCATGTTTCAAGATTTTGTTGACGCTATGCACAATTACCGTTTACAGCTTAATAAACCTGGAATGAGCCAATGCCAAAAAGAGAGAACATCAAAAGTATTTTAGTCATCGGCGCAGGTCCTATCATTATTGGTCAGGGTTGCGAGTTTGATTATTCTGGTGCACAAGCGTGCAAAGCGTTACGAGATGATGGCTATCGTGTCATTCTCGTGAATTCTAATCCTGCTACCATCATGACCGATCCGCAAATGGCGGATGCTATCTATATTGAACCTATCCAATGGCAAGTGGTTGCTAAGATTATTCAAAAGGAACGCCCGGATGCTTTATTGCCAACCATGGGTGGGCAAACGGCATTAAACTGTGCGTTAGATTTAGTGCGCGAAGGCGTGCTGGATGCTTTTGGCGTTGAATTAATTGGTGCTAAAAGTGAAGCCATTGAAAAAGCGGAAAATCGGGAACAGTTTCGTAATGCTATGCAAGAGATTGGCTTAAAAATGCCAAAATCGGGTATTGCGCATAATTTAGAAGAAGCTAAGCAAGTACAAGAAACCGTTGGCTTTCCTACCATCATTCGTCCCTCCTTTACGTTGGGTGGCAGTGGTGGGGGCATTGCTTACAATATGGAAGAATTTGAAGAAATTTGCCGTCGTGGTTTAGATTTTTCGCCTACCAAGGAGCTGCTCATTGAGCAATCCATTTTGGGTTGGAAAGAATATGAAATGGAAGTGGTGCGCGATAAAAATGATAATTGTATTATTGTTTGCACCATTGAAAATATTGATCCGATGGGTGTGCATACGGGTGACTCCATTACCGTTGCGCCAGCACAAACCTTAACGGATAAAGAATATCAGTTGATGCGTGATGCGGCGATTGCGGTATTACGTAAAATTGGCGTGGAAACGGGTGGTTCTAACGTACAATTTGCGGTAAATCCGCACAATGGTGAGCTGCATGTCATTGAAATGAATCCCCGCGTTTCACGATCTTCCGCCCTGGCCTCCAAAGCCACCGGTTTTCCTATTGCAAAAGTGGCGGCCAAATTAGCTATTGGTTATACCCTGGATGAGCTTTCTAATGAAATCACCGGGAATCAAACACCGGCTTCTTTTGAACCCACGATTGATTATGTAGTCACCAAAATTCCGCGCTTTAACTTTGAAAAATTTCCGCAATCTGATCCGATGTTGACCACCCAAATGAAATCCGTGGGTGAGGTTATGGCTATTGGTCGTACATTCCAGGAGTCCTTACATAAAGCTATTCGTGGTTTAGAAGTGGGATTGTATGGTTTAGAGTCTATTTTTGATTTAACGCGTATTGATGCTAAAACGGAAATTCGTTCCTTGCTGTATCAACCAACATGGCAAAGGTTATGGTATATCGCCGATGCGTTTCGTTTAGGGTTTGCATTAAAAGAAATTTTTGATTTGACCCATATCGATCCTTGGTTCTTAGCGCAAATTCAAGATTTAGTACAAGCGGAAAATAATGTGGTGCGCTTGGGGTTTGAAAATGTGGATAGAAATACTTTATGGCAATTGAAACGCCAAGGTTTTTCTGATCATCGTTTAGCGCAGTTACTGGGAGTGACGGAACACAGCATGCGCCAGCGGCGTTATGAATGGAACTTGCATCCGGTTTACAAGCGGGTGGATAGTTGCGCAGCAGAATTTTCTGTACAAACCGCCTATCTTTATTCTACCTATGAGCAAGAATGTGAAGCGCTGCCCACGAATAATAAAAAAATCATTGTATTAGGGGGCGGCCCAAACCGTATTGGGCAAGGGATAGAATTTGATTATTGCTGCGTGCATGCAGCGCAAGCCATGCGTGAAGAAGGGTATGAGACCCTTATGGTCAATTGTAATCCTGAAACCGTTTCAACCGATTATGATATTTCTGATAGGCTCTATTTTGAACCGCTCACCTTAGAAGATGTTTTAGAAATTGTGCATGTAGAAAAACCGCATGGGGTTATTGTGCAATTTGGTGGGCAAACGCCTTTAAAATTAGCCAAGTCCTTGGAAGCCGCCGGCGTGCCCATTATTGGGACTTCACCGGATGCAATTGATAGGGCGGAAGATAGAGGTCGTTTTCAGCAAATGATAGAACGCTTAGGCTTATTGCAACCGCCTAATGGGGTAGCCTATGAAATTGAACCGGCGTTGAATATTGCCCAAACCATTGGTTATCCGTTAATTGTCCGGCCTTCTTATGTTCTGGGCGGGCGCGCGATGGAAATTGTCTATAGTGATGATGAATTGCGTGACTATATGTTGCGCACCGCTGGAATTGCCAAAGATTCTCCTATTTTGCTGGATAGATTTTTAGATGATGCTATAGAAGTGGATGTAGATGCGGTTTGTGATGGTAAAAATGTATTAATTGGCGGCATTTTAGAACATATTGAGCAAGCGGGAGTGCATTCGGGGGATTCGGCGTGCTGTTTGCCGCCCTTTAGTTTAAGTGAAGAAATTCAAAATGAAATCCGCGACAATATGTGCAAAATGGCTCGAGAATTGCAGGTGATTGGCTTAATTAATGCGCAATTTGCTATTAAAAATAATAAACTTTATGTCTTAGAAGTGAATCCCCGTGCAGCCAGGACGGTGCCTTTTGTTTCAAAAGTCATTGGACATTCATTAGCTAAAGTTGCCGCACGCTGTATGATTGGGCGCACTTTAGCCGCGCAACAGATGCTTAAGGAATATAAGCCGGATTTTTATGCGGTAAAAAAGAGCGTATTCCCCTTTGAGAAATTTCAAGGGGCTGATCCTATCTTGGGCCCTGAAATGCGCTCTACCGGTGAAGTAATGGGCGTGGGAGATAGCTTTGGTAAAGCCTATGCAAAAAGCGAATTAGCAACCGGCGCGCCGCAAATTTCCAGTACAGGTTATGCCTTAATTAGTGTGCGCGATGCAGATAAAGCCGGGGTGGTAGAAATTGCTCAGAAGTTGCAACAATTTGGCTTTAAAATTTTAGCAACCCGCGGTACCGCCCGGGTATTGCAAACCGCGGGCCTTGCTTGCGATATTATCCATAAAGTGAATGAAGGGCGTCCTCACATTGTGGATAGTATCAAAAATGATAAAATTGCTTTTATTATTAATACAACAGAAGGCCGGCAAGCAATTGCGGATTCCAACGCCATTCGTCGTAGTGCCGTTCAACATAAAGTCTGTTATACCACAACCTTGGCTGGGGCGCGTGCGGCGGTGTTAGCGCTGGCTTATCAAGATAAGCATAGTATTGCTTCCATTCAAGATTTGCATTTGAGGGTTAAAGAAAAATGACAAAGTTTCCCATGACAGTGGTGGGGGCACAAAGCCTACGCGAAGAACTGAATCGTTTAAAAACGGTTGAACGTCCTAAAGTTATTGAAGCTATTTCTGAAGCAAGAGCGCATGGGGATTTAAAAGAAAATGCGGAATACCATGCAGCTAAAGAACAACAAGGCTTTTTAGAAGGCAGGATCTCTGAAATTGAACATAAGCTCTCCCACGCACAAATTATTGATATTACGAAAGTGGTGCAAAATGGCCGAGTGGTGTTTGGTGCCACGGTTTCTTTATTGAATGTTTCCACGGATGATGAAGTCAAATACAAAATTGTGGGTGATGACGAAGCCGATTTAAAATTGGGTAAAATTTCAGTCAATTCACCGATTGCTCGGGCCATTATTGCCAAGAATGTGGGTGATATTGCCTTGGTGAAGACGCCGGGCGGTGATATTGAGTATGAAATTAATGACGTGCAGTATATTCCCTAATTTTTCTGTGGCTTAGGGCGGTACAGCACCAAAACGTGTCCAATTTGTTGCACAATGGTGGCTTTATGTTGTGCGACGATAAGATCTATCATCTCTTGCCTTGCCTCATGAGTAATCGCGTTAACTCTTATTTTAATGAGCTCATGCGCTAAGAGTGCCGCTTCCACTTCTTGATGCACCGTGGGTGAAAGGCCTTTTGCCCCAATTAATACCACAGGGCGCAGTGTTTGGGCTTTAGTATGTAAGTTTTTTAAAAAATTTTTCGTTAACATTTGCTTTAATTTACTTTACAATGTAACCAACTAACGGCATTGTAACCTGAGAAGGCCTTCTTTGTAAAATGGCGCGTACCAAACATGGAAAATCCTGGATGCAGCGGCATCTGCAAGATCCCTTTGTGCAAAAAGCACAACTCTCAGGGTACCGCTCCCGTGCGAGTTATAAATTACTGGAATTACAGCAAAAAGACCACCTGTTTCGTCCAGGAATGACCGTGGTAGATTTAGGTGCGGCTCCGGGTGGCTGGTCCCAAGTGCTGGTAAAAGAGGTGGGTAAAATTGGAAAAGTTATCGCCCTGGATATATTGGCAATGGAGCCTTTAAAAGGCGTACACTTTATTCAAGGAGATTTTTGTGAGCAGGCCGTTTTAGAAGAATTAGAGGCCGCGGTGTATGAGAATTCAGTTGACTGGGTTGTTTCTGATATCTCCCCCAATATCAGCGGTATCATTGCCGCAGATCAGCCACGGATGATGGCGCTTGCAGAACTCGCCTGGGACTTTGCCAGGCAGCACTTAAAAACAGGGGGTGGTTTTCTGGTAAAACTCTTTCAAGGAGAAGGTTTTGAAAGCTATCACAGAACTTTGCGCCAATCTTTTAAACAGGTGGTTATTCGCAAGCCCACGGCTTCGCGCGCGGCCTCACGCGAGCTGTATGTCTTAGCGCGCGGTTACTATAATATATAGTAATGAGAATACGACTTGGCGAGTCGTGGTAACATGTTGTATATTTAACTTAATATCAAGAATAACGGGGTTGTACCTTGAATGACATGGTAAAAAATTTGGTATTGTGGCTCATCATTGCTGTCATTTTAATGTCAGTCTTTAGCAATTTTGGTCCGCGCCACGCGCAAGTCGCGAAAGTCGCTTATTCTCAATTTCTCGATCAAGTTAAAAAAGGTGATGTTAAATCAGTCACCATTGATAACCGTCAAATACGCGGCGTTACACGCAATGATGAGAATTTTATCACGTATATGCCAATGCAAGATGATTATCTGATTGGCGATTTAATGAATAATAAAGTAGTGATAATAGGTAAAGCGCCGGAACAACAAAGTTTATTAATGAGCATTTTTATCAGTTGGTTCCCCATTATTTTATTTATCGGGGTTTGGATGTACTTTATGCGCCAAATGCAAGGGGGCGGTGGCAGAGGTGCCATGACCTTTGGTAAAAGCCGTGCGCGTTTAATGGGTGAAGATCAAGTCAAAGTGACCTTTGCGGATGTGGCAGGGGTGGATGAAGCCAAAGAAGAAGTGAAAGAACTGGTCGATTTCTTAAAAGATCCTGAAAAGTTTCAACGCTTAGGGGGACGCATTCCCAGAGGTGTTTTATTAGTGGGTCAGCCCGGAACCGGTAAAACCTTATTAGCCAAAGCTATTGCAGGTGAAGCAAAAGCGCCTTTCTTTACTATCTCTGGTTCTGATTTCGTTGAAATGTTTGTAGGGGTTGGAGCTTCGCGGGTTAGAGATATGTTTGAGCAAGCGAAAAAGCATGCTCCCTGCATTATTTTTATTGATGAAATTGATGCCGTAGGCCGTCATCGAGGCGCAGGCTTGGGGGGTGGTCATGATGAACGTGAGCAAACCCTGAACCAGTTGCTGGTTGAAATGGATGGTTTTGAAGGGAATGAAGGGGTCATTATCATCGCCGCAACCAACCGTCCGGATGTGCTCGATAAAGCACTTTTGCGCCCGGGTCGTTTTGATAGACAAGTGATTGTAGGCTTACCGGATGTACGTGGTCGTGAACAAATTCTCAAAGTGCATTTACGTAAAATTCCCATGGGTGATAACGTTGATCCGCGTGTGATTGCACGGGGTACGCCAGGATTTTCTGGAGCGGATTTAGCAAATCTGGTGAATGAAGCCGCTTTATCTTCTGCGCGCCATAATAAGCGTTTAGTGGATATGGAAGAACTGGAACATGCCAAAGATAAAATTATCATGGGCGTAGAACGCCATAGCATGGTCATGAGTGAACAAGAGCGTAAATTAACGGCTTTCCATGAAGCGGGACACGCTATTGTTGGATTATCTATTGGTGAACATGATCCCGTTTACAAAGTCAGCATTATTCCACGCGGCCAAGCTTTGGGCGTAACCATGTTCTTGCCAGAACAAGATAGATACAGCTATTCCAAAAACAGACTTGAAAGCCAACTTGCCAGTTTGTTTGGCGGGCGATTAGCAGAAGAATTAACCTTTGGGGCAGAAAGCGTTACCACGGGTGCTTCCAATGATATTAAACGCGCGACGGATATTGCACGTAACATGGTTACCAAATGGGGCCTATCAGAACGCTTAGGGCCTTTAACTTATGGGGAAGATGAAGGCGAAGTCTTTTTAGGCCATAGTGTTAATGTGCGCAAAGAAATTTCTAATACCACTGCCAGCGCGATTGATGAAGAAGTGCGTAAGATTATTGATAGGAATTATGCACGCGCTAAAGCCATCTTAATTGAAAAACGTGATATCTTAGAAAAAATGGCCGCAGCATTATTGAAATATGAAACGATTGATGCAAAGCAATTAGAAGACTTGATGGCTGGACGTGAGCCAGGTGAACCTCAAGGATGGTCCGCAACGGAACCACCTGCACCACCCTCTAGCGCACCTAAAAAGGAGCCTGCTTCGGATACGACGGAAACCCGTAGCCGCGCCATCGATGATGAGGATACGGCTAAGTCTTCACTGTGAAAATCATGGGTATTTTAAATGTAACCCCAGATTCTTTTTATGATGGGGGCCGTTACCAGCAAGTTGACGCTGCAATCCAACATGCCTTAAAAATGATTCAGGAAGGCGCAGATATTATTGATATAGGGGGTGAATCCACACGCCCTGGTGCAACGCCTCTCAGTGCATCCGAAGAATGTGACCGTGTTATTCCCATCATTGAAGCGCTGAGAAAAATATCTGATATTCCACTTTCTATAGATTCCCGTCATACCGCTGTTATTGAAGCAGCATTAGCAGCTGGCGCTAATATAGTTAATTCTATTGATGCTTTGGCAGACGCCGCGCAATGTGCCTTGGTTGCCCGCTTTCAAGTACCGGTTTGTTTAATGCATATGCAAGGCACGCCAAGCAACATGCAGCAAGCACCGCATTATAAAGATGTGCTTCAAGAAGTGTATGATTTCTTTAGATGGCGTATTGCCATCTGCGAAAAAGCAGGGATATTGCGAGAAAATATTTGGATAGATCCGGGTTTTGGCTTTGGAAAAACCTTAGCCCATAATTTACATTTATTAGCTAATTTGTCTTTTTTTAAAACCTTACATTGTCCAATTTTGGTTGGACTTTCACGTAAAAGCTTATGGGGCGAAATCTTAAATGCCCCGCCACAAGAACGCCTGTATGGCAGTTTAACGGGCGCTACTTTGGCTGCGTTACAAGGCGCTGCCATTATTCGCACACATGATGTCGCCGCGACGCAGGATATGCGCGCAGTTATTAACGCAGTAAGGAGAATAGACACCCATGTCTGCGCATCGTAAATATTTTGGTACGGATGGTGTGCGTGGCCGCACGGGCACTTTTCCCATTACCGCAGAATTTGCTTTAAAGTTAGGTTGGGCGGCCGGTAAAGTATTAGCACAAGAAGACGGTGGGATGGTGCTGATTGGGCAAGATACGCGGGTTTCCGGGGATATGTTATCGGCAGCGTTAAAAGCAGGATTTTTAGCAGCAGGCTTAGATGTTTATTTATTGGGCGCTATGCCAACACCTGGAGTAGCCTATTTAACCCATTCACTTGCTGCCAAAGTGGGCGTAGTGGTGAGTGCTTCCCATAATCCATATTATGATAATGGCATTAAGTTTTTTAATGCGCAGGGCAAGAAACTGCCGGATGTGATTGAGTATCAAATAGAAGAATTATTAGATACTCCCATGACCACGGTCGCACCGCATAAAATGGGGCAGGCCAAATTAATTGGAGATATTCCGGGCCGGTATATTGAATTTTGTAAAAATACCTTTTTAAAATCCTATGATTTAAAAGGCATGAAAATAGTGATTGATTGCGCGCAAGGCGCCACTTCACATATCGCACCGGCGGTATTTACCGAATTAGGGGCAGAAGTTATTGCCATTCATCATACTCCTGATGGCTTTAATATTAATGAAAACTGCGGCTCTACGCATCCTCAAGCATTACAACAAGCTGTATTGGCGCATAATGCAGATTTGGGCATTGCCTTTGATGGCGATGGTGACAGGGTATTATTCATTGATGATCAAGGTGAAATGGTAGATGGGGATGAATTATTATTTATCATTGCCCGCGCTTATCAAGAAAAGGGCCTATTAACTGGCGGCGTGGTTGGCACGCAAATGAGTAATTTAGGTTTAGAAAATGCATTTAAAGCCTTAAATATTGCCTTTGTCCGCACGGATGTGGGTGATAGGTATGTAATGGATGCCTTATTACAAACCGGTTGGAATTTGGGGGGGGAATCCTCCGGGCACATTATCTGCTTAGATAAAACCACTACCGGTGATGGCATTGTCAGTGCGCTGCAAGTACTAGAGCAGTTATGCCATACTAAACAAAAACTACATACCCTTAAAAAAGGGATGGTAAAATGTGCGCAAATTCTGGTTAATGTCCCCGTTGCCAATGGTAAAGAAATTGTGCAAACCGCGGTGGTTCAACAATTTTGTCAGCAAGCAGAAGAATCTTTAGAACGCCGTGGGAGAATTTTATTACGCGCCTCTGGCACCGAGCCCTTAGTGCGGGTGATGGTGGAAGGAGAAGATGCATCGCTGATCCGTGAAGTAGCAGATAGTTTAGCAGCAGTGGTTGCTACGGCTGCGACCCGACTTCGCTAAGGCTACCCGGCTTCGCTCTATCCTGCTTCCGCAGGGAGCTACGCCGGGCAGGCCGCGGCTTAGCGCTGGGCAGGCGGTGATGCGGGTTTATTAAATCCCCCCCTCGCTGTCGCTCGGCGCCCCCTTTTAAACAAAAGTGGGC
>Ga0207075_1075_pt1 | contig 12663 bp, 12 predicted proteins | sample Alteio_BWMinHeat_64_FD_153587 | JGI IMG/M metagenome (GOLD analysis project Ga0207075, IMG submission 153587) | Enriched cells from forest soil in Barre Woods Harvard Forest LTER site, Petersham, Massachusetts, United States -... | ecosystem: Environmental > Terrestrial > Soil > Temperate forest >... | reverse complement strand
AAAAAAGCGCCCATGTTGGTTACACGATGGGGATGTAAAGCACTGGAAAATGTGGTTGCGCTTAAAGACAATCCTGACGCGCGTTTTGCAAAAGAAAAAGAAATTGAAAGCGGCGTTGTTTACAAACTATAAAATAAACCACACACTCTTTTTAGGAGACCTTAAGATGAATCATAACTGGATGATTGAACAAATTGTTCTTAAAGCAAAAGATCAACTAGCAGCAATCCAAGCACTGAGTGATAAAGCCATTGTTAATCAATTATCCTTCAATAGCTTATTACTGCTTGCAGCAAATCACCCGGCGTTTATAAACGATGAGGAGCTGCTCACCACGCTTTGGGGCGAAGCCTTGGCCGTTATGGGGCAGGCCAATATTGTAATTGCCCAAAAAATTCTAAATACCCCCGCACTGTTGGAAAAGGTTTCCGGCATTGGTTTGTCGCAAATGGGAAAAGAACATTTAGCCATTGCAAAAGCTATAATGCAGACGCCAGAACTACTTGCAAAGCTGGGTGGTTGGGATCTTGCAGAGATGGGGAGCGGGCACTTATCTATTGCACAAGAAATCATGACAACCCCTATGCTACTTGCCAAGATAACCGCTAGTGATGCGTGGGCAGCGAATGATGGTTATGAATTATCTTTACTAGGCGCGGCGCATTTACCTATTGCCAAGACCATTATTGAAACACCCGCACTTTTTAAAAAATTGACGCATGAGCACAATTTAGTAGGAATAGGTGCGGCACATTTGTTCTGTGCAGAAACTATATTGAAGACCCCTGTGCTTTTAGCAAAACTAACAGGACGGGGGCTTGCAGGCATGGGAAGAGCGCATGTATCTATAGCACAAACCATTTTGAATACGCCGGAACTTTTCGCAAAGCTAAACAATCAAGATATTGGTTTTTTGGCAGGAAACTTATCTATTGCTCAAAGCGTCCTAAAAACCTGTAAAACTCCAGAACATCTGGCGATGATGAATGAAGATGCTTTGTGCAGTTTGGCTAAATATGCGCATGTATCTATAGCAGAAGCTATTGTAAAAAACCCAACACTTTTAGCGAAATTAAAGCCATGCCATTTAAGTGAGATCGGCGAGTCGCATAGTGCTATTGCGCAATTTGTTTTAGAAAATCCTACCTTGCTTGAAGGAATGGATTCTTTTGGTTTGAGGCTTCTGGGCCAAAAACACTTATTTTTTGCCCAGAAAATTATGGATACGCCAAAATTGCTTGAAAAGCTTGATGGTAGGCATTTAGCGCGTTTAGGGGAGGCGCATTGGTCCATTACGCAACAGATTATGAAAGCGCCAGCACTTTTTGAAAAGATAACGGCTGCAGGAGGGTATGATGAAATAGTTTATATGGTAAGTGCGCATTTGTTCTTTGCACCACAAGTGCTAAAGAATGCAAAAGTTTGCAAGGAAATGCAAAAGCATATGGTAGAGTCGCTCAAAAAGGAAGTAATATGTTATCAAACCATTCAGTCAAAAGTACAAGGCTTTCAGCCTAAAGCAGTTTCTGGTGTGTCTTGGAAGCTAAAAGCGTTTTTAGGCGCAGTAAGCATGGTTATACTGGGCAGTTTAGCAGCAACTATGGGCATAATGGCTGCGGTCATAGGGGCTGTGAGCGGTGTATTATTGTTAGGAGTAGTCTATCAGGCTAAAAAATGGCTGGCTCCATCCGCAACAGAAATATCTGATAATAAATATAAAGCGCTGATGAGCAAATTTAAAAGCTTGTTTGTTCCACAAAATGCAGAGTCGTTATCTGAAGCCCAAAAGCAAGATCAGCGTTTTATTCTTGCTTTAGAGGAGTTTCATAAAAAAGCGCCCATGTTGGTCACACAATGGGAATGTAAAGCACTGGAAAATCTGGTTGCGCATAAAGACAATCCTGACGCGCGTTTTGCAAAAGAAGAAGAAATTACAAGAGGTGTTATTCATAAGCCATGAGTGAGATCTAATTTTACAGTAGCAAACCTTTTGTCAGACAACTTTGTAACTACAGTTGCAAAACATTGCTTAAAAAGCGCGCAAACAGTATACTTTGCGCGCGAAACAAGCCCTCATTCCTAGGCTAAATAAATATGCGTCAGAGTTTTTCTCGTAACGAAGCGTATTGGGCGGTTACAACCCAGGCGCTGGTAGCTATTTTGGTTCTTCCCTGGGTATCAGCCTTTTGGGGGCTGGCCGCCGTAGGTTCATGTATGGCAGGTAGCTTAATTTGTGTTTTGCCAACCATTTATCTGTATAGACGCGTTTTTTCTCATTTTGGCGCACATGCGGCCAAGAAAATGTTTCAATCCCTTTATGTAGGGGAAGCTGTTAAAATCCTGCTAACCGGTGCAGGCTTTGCGGGCGCAGCGCTTGTTTCTTGGATAGTGCCGCTGTGGTTGTTTTTTGGTTTTATTGGTGCACAAATGGCTTTTTGGTTAGCCCCTATTGGCAAAAATATATTAGGTAAGACGCAATGAGCGTATCTTCAGAAGGACTCACCACTTCACAATATATTACCCATCATTTAACAAATCTGACGGTGGGCAAAGGATTTTGGTCTATTAATTTAGATACCTTGGTTATCTCTTGGATACTCGGTCTTTTGTTTATTGGTTTATTTTACTTTGCGGCAAGAAAAGTCACCGCTGGGATCCCGGGCAACTTACAAAATTGTGTGGAAGTTTTTATTGATTTTGTGGACAAACAAGTCAAAGAAGTTTACCACGGTAAAAGTGAAGTGGTGGCGCCACTTGCCTTAACTATTTTTGTCTGGGTATTTTTAATGAATCTCATGGACTTGGTTCCCGTGGATGCATTACCGCACTTAGCCTCCTTTTTGGGTATACACCACTTAAAAGTAGTGCCCACGACTGATCCTAATTTAACTTTAGGATTATCGATTAGTATTTTCATATTAACCATTTTTTATAACATCAAAAATAAAGGTCCTGTTGGCTTGGGTAAAGAAATGTTGTGCTCACCTTTAGGGCCATGGTGTTTTCCGTTCAATTTAATTCTGCGTTTAGTTGATGAATTAGCCAAGCCCATCTCGTTGGGTTTACGGTTATTCGGTAATCTTTATGCAGGAGAATTGATTTTTATCTTAATTGCATTATTACCTTGGTGGATTCAATGGCCGTTGGGTTGGATGTGGGCGGTTTTCCATATCTTAATCATCGTGTTGCAAGCATTTATCTTTATGATGCTTTCCATTATCTATATCAGCCAAGCGCATGAAGCACACTAACAGTAGAAAATAAACAGGAGAGAAGATGGAAATTGTACAAATTGTTGCTCAGCTACAAGGTATTACCGCCATTGCAGTAGCCATGTTGATTGGTTTTGGTGCATTTGGTACCGCCATTGGCTTTGGTATGTTGGGAGGCAAATTCTTGGAAGGCGCTGCCAGACAACCTGAAATGGTACCCATGTTACAAGCAAAAATGTTTATCGTGGCAGCGTTGATTGACGCGGTGACCATGATTGGGGTGGGGATTGCGTTATTCTTTACTTTCGCAAGTCCGTTCCTTGCTGAAGTGATGACGCACGTACCATCCGTAACGCACTAATTTCACCACGGAGATATCCTTGTGAATATTAATCTTACGCTGTTTGGGCAAATGATCACCTTTTTATTGTTTGTGTGGTTCACCAAACAATTTATTTGGCCGCCGGTGATTAAAGCGCTGAAAGACCGGCAAGAAAAAATTGCCGATGGCTTGGCGGCGGCTGAAAAAGGTCAAGTCGAATTGCTGGAAGCACATGAGCAAAAAGCACGCTTAATTAAAGAAGGCAAGCAGGATGCCTCCAATATTATTTTGGAAGCAAAAAAGCAAGCCGATGGGATCTTAGATGTGGCACGCCAGCACGCGCGGGAAGAAGGGCATCGAATTATTGCAACGGCACATGCTGAAATTGAGCACATGGTTTTGCAAGCCAAAGATCAGTTACGCAAGCAGGTGGCAACCATTGCTTTGGTGGGGGCGGAAAAAGTGTTGGAACGCACCATTGATGTGGGTATTCATCAAGACTTGCTTGAAAAATTAGCACAAGAGATATAGGGCGCCGGTATGTCACATCGTCAAGTTGCCAGACCCTATGCCAATGCCATCTTTGAATTGGCACAAGCGGAAAATACCATGGCGCAATGGTCTGATATGTTAGCCTTTGCCGGTTATGTTGCCGCAGACAAACGCATGGTGCGCCAATTAAAAGATCCGCAATATACTACACAGCAACGGATTGCCGTATTTTTAGATTTGGGTAAAGCGGTTTTTTCCAAAGAGATGCAAAACGTTATTCATGTTTTAGCCAAATTTAGACGTTTGGCTTATTTGCCTGAAATTGCCGCAATTTTTGAAGAAAAACGCGCGCAGGCAGAAAATGTGGTTACCGTGGAATTTATTTCTGCGGTGCCGGTAGATGCGCAATACCAAGCGCGCCTCATTGAGAAATTAAAACAAAAAATGCAATGCGATATAAAATTACACTGCACCGTTGATAAAAAACTTTTAGGCGGCGCAATTATTAAAGCGGGTGATTCTGTAATGGATAGCTCGGTTCGGGGAAAGCTCGCTAAACTCGGCGAAGCTGTTGTGGGTATTTAATAGTAAATGAGAACCAATTGAATGAGTATGCGACTGAATCCTTCAGAAATTAGCGAATTAATTAAAGAGCGCATTGAAGATACGGCCATTGATGACAAAGTGCGAACGGTCGGCACCATTATTAGTGTGGGCGATGGCATTGTGCGCATTTTTGGTTTAAATGATGTTATGCAAGGGGAAATGATTAAATTCCCTGGCGATGTCTATGGCATGGCGCTTAACTTAGAGCGTGATTCGGTGGGCGCGGTGGTGCTGGGCTCCAGTGAACATTTGGCGGAAGGCCAAACCGTGGAGTGCACCGGCAGAATTTTAGAAGTGCCGGTGGGCGAGGCATTATTGGGGCGCGTGGTAGATGCCCTTGGCCGTCCCATTGATGGTAAAGGCGATATCGCCGCCAAAGAAACGTCTCCAGTAGAAAAAGTAGCGCCAGGCGTGATTGAGCGCCAATCGGTGAATCAGCCGCTGCAAACCGGGTTAAAGGCGATTGATGCGATGGTGCCTATTGGTCGTGGTCAACGAGAACTCATTATTGGCGACAGGCAAACCGGTAAAACCGCCATTGCCATTGATGCCATCATTAATCAAAAAGGTACCGGCGTAAAATGTATTTATGTCGCGGTCGGTCAAAAAGCTTCTTCGGTTGCTGCCACGGTGCGCAAATTAGAAGAATTTGGCGCCATGGAACATACCATTGTGGTTGCGGCAACGGCGGCAGAAGCGGCTGCTTTGCAATTTATTGCGCCGTATTCTGGTTGCGCGATGGGCGAATATTTCAGAGACCGCGGTCAAGACGCGCTGATTGTCTATGACGATTTAACCAAACAAGCCTGGGCTTACCGTCAGGTTTCCTTATTGTTGCGTCGTCCACCGGGCAGAGAAGCGTATCCCGGAGACGTATTTTATCTGCATTCGCGTTTATTAGAACGGGCTGCGCGCGTAAATGCAGAATATGTGGAAAAATTTACCCAAGGTAAAGTGAAAGGCAAGACCGGCTCTTTAACCGCATTGCCGATTATTGAAACGCAAGCGGGTGACGTATCTGCTTTCGTACCCACCAACGTGATTTCTATTACCGATGGTCAGATTTTCTTAGAAAGTGATTTGTTTAACGCCAATATCCGCCCAGCGATTAACGCGGGTCTTTCCGTATCCCGGGTAGGGGGCGCAGCGCAAACCAAAATCATTAAAAAGTTGGGCGGGGGCGTACGTTTAGCCTTGGCACAATATCGTGAATTGGCCGCTTTTTCTCAATTCGCTTCGGATTTAGACGAAGCCACGCGTAAACAATTGCAACGTGGGCAGCGCGTGATGGAAGCCATGAAGCAAAAGCAATATTCCCCCTTGAATGTAGCAGAAATGGCGGTGGTGCTGTTTGCAACGGATAAAGGGTATTTGGACGAAATTAAATTACCCGAAGTGGTGGATTATGAACAAAGCTTATTGGCGTATATGAATAAAAATCATGCCAATTTAATGGCCAAAATTAATGAAGCCGGCGATTATAACGACGACATTGAACAACAACTTAAAGTTGCTATTGAAGCATGTAAAGGTTAATTCATGTCAGCAAAAGAAATTCGGACTAAAATTAAAAGCATTAAAAGTACGCAAAAAATTACGCGCGCCATGGAAATGGTGGCCGCCAGTAAAATGCGCAAAGCGCAGCAGCGCATGTTTGCTTCTCGGCCCTATTCAACCTGTATTCGTAATGTGATTGATCATTTAGCGCATGGCCGTCCGGAGTATCGTCATCCTTATTTGATCCCTCGAGAAGAAAAACGCATTGGCATGATTATCATTTCAACCGATAGAGGATTGTGCGGTGGTTTAAACGTTAACTTGTTCCGTCGTTTAATCAATCAGCTGGAAGCGTGGCAAACGGAGGGTAAGGAAATCGTGCATTGCACGATTGGTTTGAAAGCAGAGAACTTTTTGCGCCGCTTAAATGCGGATGTTTTAGCTTCTGCGAGCCGCTTAGGAGATGCCCCCACGGTGGAAGAGGTGATTGGTCCGGTGAGCGTGATGTTGCAAGCGTATGATGAAGGAAAAATTGATGCGCTCTATATTAGTTACAATAAATTTATTAATACCATGAGTCAAAAGCCCGTGATTGAAAAATTGTTGCCCATTCTGCCAGAACCCAGCAAAAAGAGTACGGGTGCCTCCTGGGATTATATTTACGAACCAGATGCTAAAGAATTATTGGATTTATTATTAACGCGGTTTATTGAATCACAAGTATATCATGGCGCCGTAGAGAATTTTTCCTGTGAGCAAGCAGCACGGATGGTTGCCATGAAAAGTGCTTCAGAAAACGCAGGAGAGCTTATTGATGGTTTGCAACTGGCCTACAACAAAGCCAGACAAGCAGCCATTACGCGCGAGCTTGCTGAAATTGTCAGTGGCGCAGCCGCAGTATAAAAAGAGGGTGAACATATGAGTAGCAGCAGTGGAAAAGTCGTCGAAATTATTGGTGCGGTAGTGGACGTTGAGTTTCCCCGTGGGGCAGTACCAAAAGTTTATGATGCCTTATTAGTCGATGGCGGGGAAATTACCCTGGAAGTGCAGCAACAATTGGGCGATGGCATTATTCGCTCTATTGCGATGGGCAGTACGGATGGTTTGCGCCGCGGGTTAAATGTGCAAAATACCGGCGCACCGATTCAAGTCCCCGTTGGACAAAAAACCTTAGGTAGAATTATGGATGTGCTCGGGCGCCCTATTGATGAAAAAGGACCCATTGGCGAGCAAGAACGTCTTTCTATTCACCGCGCGGCCCCTTCTTTTAAAGAGCAAGCAGCAAGCCAAGAGTTATTAGAAACCGGGATTAAAGTTATCGATTTAATTTGTCCTTTTGCCAAAGGGGGCAAAGTGGGTTTGTTTGGTGGTGCCGGTGTTGGTAAAACCGTTAACATGATGGAGCTTATTCGTAATATTGCGATAGAACACAGTGGTTATTCTGTGTTTGCCGGGGTAGGTGAGCGTACTCGTGAAGGTAACGATTTCTATCATGAAATGAAAGATTCTAACGTTTTGGACAAAGTTGCCTTAGTGTATGGGCAAATGAATGAGCCGCCCGGCAATCGTCTGCGGGTGGCCTTAACGGGGTTAACCATTGCAGAGAGCTTCCGGGATGAGGGGCGCGATGTGTTATTATTTATTGATAATATTTATCGTTATACCTTGGCAGGTACCGAGGTTTCTGCATTGCTGGGTCGGATGCCCTCTGCCGTAGGCTATCAGCCCACCTTGGCAGAAGAAATGGGGCGTTTACAAGAGCGGATCACTTCTACCAAAACAGGCTCTATTACTTCTATTCAAGCGGTGTACGTTCCTGCAGATGATTTAACCGATCCTTCTCCTGCTACCACCTTCTCGCATTTAGATGCCACCGTGGTATTGTCCAGACAAATTGCAGAATTGGGCATTTACCCTGCGGTTGACCCGTTAGATTCTACCAGCCGCCAATTAGATCCGTTAGTAGTGGGACAAGAACATTATGATGTGGCCAGAGCAGTACAAGGTACCTTGCAGCGCTATAAAGAATTGAAAGACATCATCGCGATTTTAGGCATGGATGAGCTTTCAGATGAGGACAAGCTTATCGTGTCACGCGCTAGAAAAATTCAGCGCTTTTTATCCCAGCCTTTCTTTGTGGCGGAAGTCTTTACCGGTAGCCCTGGTAAGTATGTCTCTTTGAAAGATACGATTAAAGGATTTAAAGGCATTATTGAAGGTCAATATGATGACTTGCCAGAGCAAGCGTTTTATATGGTGGGTGGTATTGAAGAAGTGATTGAAAAAGCGAAATCCTTACAAGGGTAAAACATATGTCAACGTCCACCTTACATTTAGATATTGTGAGCGCAGAAGCCGCTATTTTTTCGGGGGAGGCGCAGCGCGTGTTTGCCACCGGCATTATGGGAGAGCTTGAAATTGCGCCTAAGCACACGCCTTTGCTTACCGGATTATTGCCAGGCCCGGTGCGCATTCGTGACAAACAAGGCCACGAAGAAGTCGTTTATGTGACCGGCGGGATTTTAGAAGTGCAGCCGGATATCGTTACCATTTTAGCAGATACCGTGGTGCGCGCGCGTGATTTCAATGAAGCCAAAGCGGTTGAAGCGGCCAAAAAAGCGCAGGAAATGTTAGAAAAGCGCAAAACGAGTATGGATTATGCACAAGCTAGAGCGGAATTAGCGCGGGCCGCCGGCCTCTTGCGTGCCATCCGCGAAGCGAAAAAGAAGAAGTGAGTGAAATGGATTTAACAGTAGTGGTGCTCGCGGCAGGACAGGGAACACGGATGAAATCATCTAAGCCGAAGGTGTTGCATCCTATTGGCGGTAAACCCATGCTGGTGCATGTGGTTAAAACCGCACAAGCATTAAACCCTGCGCAAATTCTGGTAGTGCATGGTTTTGGCGGCGAACTGCTTCAACAAGCACTCCAAGCGGAGAAAATTACTTGGGTGGAACAAGCCACACAACAAGGTACAGGAGATGCGGTTGCCAAAGCGCTCCCTTTTATACCACCTTCCCATCGCGTATTAATTTTATATGGTGATGTGCCATTAATCCGCATCCAAACCTTACAAAAATTATTGCAGGATACGCCGGAAAATCAGATGGGCATGCTGACGGTTAATACAGAAAATCCTACCGGCTTAGGGCGCATTGTGCGGGATCATAGGGGCGCCATCCAACAAATTGTGGAAGAGCGTGATGCCAATGAAAATCAGCGCCACATTAAAGAAGTCAACGTGGGTGTTTTTGTTTTGCCGGCAGCGTTGTTAGCCCGTTGGTTGCCGCGGCTTAACAATCAAAATGCCCAAAATGAATATTATTTGTCTGATATGGTTCAATTTGCGCTAGATGATGTGGTGGATATTGCCACTTTTACGGTGCAGTCCGCAAATGAAGTGTTGGGTGTAAATGATAGAGCGCAACAAGTGGCAGCCGAACGGTGTTATCAACAGCAATGTGCACAACATTTTTTGCAGCAAGGGGTGTGGATTGCAGATCCGGCGCGCTTTGATTTGCGGGGTTCTTTACAAGCCGCGCCTGAGGTAATGATTGATGTCAATGTTGTTTTGGAAGGTGAAGTACTATTGCGAGAAGGTTGTAGTATAGGGCCTCATTGCACGTTGATTAATTGTGATATTGGTGAAAACGTCACCATCCTTGCCCATTGCTATTTGGAAGGCGTTAAAATAGCGGCGGGTGCCAAAATTGGTCCGTTTGCCAGATTGCGACCCGGCACGGTGCTGGGGAATAATGTGCATGTGGGAAATTTTGTGGAGATTAAAAATTCACGCATTGAGGCAGGTTCAAAAATTAATCACTTAAGCTATATTGGTGACACCACGATGGGTAAATCGGTGAATATCGGGGCGGGCACTATTACCTGTAATTATGATGGCGCCAATAAACACCGTACCATTATTGAAGATGATGTGCACATTGGCTCAGACACCCAATTGATTGCGCCGGTACGGGTAGGCAAAGGTGCCACCTTAGGCGCGGGCACTACCTTGACGCAAGATGCGCCACCGGAAAAATTAACGGTGACGCAACAAATCCAACAACGCAGCAAATCTTGGCAACGGCCAAACAAGGATGAGGAATAAAGTATGTGTGGGATTACAGCCGGTATTGCACAGCGGGATATTGGGCCTTTGTTATTAGAGGGCTTAAAACGATTAGAATATCGCGGTTATGATTCCGCCGGTTTGGCCGTTATCGATGAAAAGGGCGAATTAGCGCGCTTGCGGGTCTGTGGTAAAGTGAATTTGTTATTAGAATCGTATGAAAAAGAACCCTTACTCGGCAAAATCGGTATTGCGCATACCCGCTGGGCAACGCATGGCCAACCCAGCGAAACCAATGCCCACCCGCACTTTTTTGAAAATGATATTGCGCTGGTGCATAACGGCATTATTGAAAACTATCTTTCCTTGCGTGAAACGCTGCAAAAGCGCGGTGTGCAGTTTTATTCTGAAACCGATACGGAAGTGGTTGTACAATGGATAGGTCTTGAATTTAAAAAAAGCCAAAATCTTTTGGCCGCGGTGCAAGCAACGGTCAAAGAATTGAAAGGGGCTTATGCCCTGGCGGTTATTAGTAAGCACAGTCCTGATAGAATTATTGCTGCGCGCCACGGCGCGCCTTTAGTTATTGGCTTGGGTATTGGTGAAAATTTTGTTGCCTCTGACAGCTTGGCATTATTACCCTTTACGCAAAATTTTGTAGTCTTAGAAGACGAGGATGTCGCAGAAGTCGGTTTAGATAAAGTCGCCGTTTACGATAGCACGGGCGGTCTGGTTGAGCGTAAAAAACGTAAAGTAACGCTTTCTGCACAAAGCATGGAGCGCGGTGAATACCGGCACTATATGCAAAAAGAAATATTTGAGCAGCCCGATGCAATTCGTGCGGCGACTAGTGGGCGGTTACATGATAATTCCATTCTGGAAGCCATCTGGGGCACGAATGCGAAAACTTGTTTAGATAAAGTGCGCGCGGTGCAAATTGTGGCTTGCGGGACGAGCTATCATGCAGGCTTAGTGGCAAAATATTGGCTTGAAGCGGTTGGCATTCCTTGTGCGGTGGAAGTGGCCAGTGAAATGCGTTACCGGCGTGGCGTAGTTTTGCCAGGAACTTTATTTGTTGCCCTTTCGCAATCCGGTGAAACGGCAGATACCTTGGCAGCCTTGCGCAGTCTACAAGCAGAAGAATATTGCGGTAAGTTAGCGATTTGCAATGTACCTGAAAGTGCGCTGGTAAGAGAATCTGATTTAGTCTTGTTAACCCACGCGGGTCCGGAAATTGGTGTGGCATCTACCAAAGCGTTTACCACCCAACTGGTCGCCTTGTTGATGCTGGTAGAATGCTTGCGTAAACAGGGTGAAATTGTGCCTGCATTGCAGCAATTGCCCGCAGCTATTGAACAAGCACTGACGCTGGATGAAACTATCAAAAAACTTGCGCAACGCTTTGATAATAAAGAACATGCGCTTTTTATCGGCCGGGGGGTGTATTACCCTATCACCCGAGAAGGGGCTTTAAAACTTAAAGAAATCTCTTATATTCATGCAGAAGCCTACCCTGCCGGAGAATTAAAACACGGGCCATTGGCGTTAGTTGATAAGCATATGCCCGTAGTGGCGTTAGTGGCCAATGATCATTTATTAGACAAAATGCTTTCTAATTTGCAAGAGGTCTGCGCGCGACAAGGTTCTCTTATCGTTTTTGCAGAGCAAGGATGTGGTTTAGTAAGTAATGAAGCAATGACCGTTATAGAAATCCCTGCTGTGGGCGAATTGCTTGCGCCTATTGTCTTTACCGTATTGCTCCAATTATTGGCTTACCATGTTGCGGTCATTAAGGGCACGGATGTTGATCAGCCGAGAAACTTAGCCAAATCCGTGACCGTAGAATAATCATGTGCGGTCGGTTTGCGCTTTATGCCACAGAGGCAGAAATACTCCAGCATTTTCAGTTACAAGCCGGATTTTCCATGCGGCCGCGCTATAATATCGCCCCCACGCAAACGGTGCCGGTCATTATGCAATGGGGCACCCAGGTGGATTTTTGCCGTTGGGGGTTTATAGCACCTTGGGTGAAAAGTCTAGATGAAACACCTGCGGGTCACACCAATGCGCGTCAAGAGACTTTGGAGCACAAACCCACCTTTAAAGGGGCGCTTAAAAAGCAGCGATGTCTCATTCTTGCTTCTGGTTACTATGAGTGGTGTAACTTTGCTGGGAAAAAGCAACCGTATTTCGTTTATTTAAAAGAAAGCCCACTGTTTGCATTTGCTGGGCTGTGGTCGCGTTGGATATCTGCACAAGGTCTTGAAATAAACACTTGTACCATTATTACAACCGCGGCTCCCACATTCTTACACAAGCTGCATGAACGCATGCCAGTTATTTTAAATGCACAATCAAGCCGGAGGTGGTTAGCAAAAGAATCACTTGACGAATTAAAAAGTGCATCTGCTACGCTCACACAAGAGAGTCTGGGCGTGCATCCAGTGAGTACGCAGATGAACAAT
>Ga0207075_1074_pt1 | contig 12960 bp, 10 predicted proteins | sample Alteio_BWMinHeat_64_FD_153587 | JGI IMG/M metagenome (GOLD analysis project Ga0207075, IMG submission 153587) | Enriched cells from forest soil in Barre Woods Harvard Forest LTER site, Petersham, Massachusetts, United States -... | ecosystem: Environmental > Terrestrial > Soil > Temperate forest >... | reverse complement strand
CCCTCAGCACCCACCAAAATTTCGCGGAGCGGTAGTTCAGTTGGTTAGAATGCTGGCCTGTCACGCCGGAGGTCGCGGGTTCGAGTCCCGTCCGCTCCGCCAATTCTTTAATTAGGGATTAGCCATGTTGCAGAGCTTACGAGACAAAGCGCAAGGATGGATTACTTGGGTTATTGTAGGCTTAATAGCAATTACATTTATATTTTTTGGCATGAGCAGCCTTTTTACCAGTGGTGGTGAATCTACGGTTGCCAAAGTGAGTGGTACCAAAATCACTGAACGCGAATTAGAAACTTCCTATCAACGTTTCTTACATCAACCGGGCAGTGAATCACTCCGTAATCTTGATCCGGACTATGTTAAAAAAGAATTACTCCAATCTTTAATTGATGCAACCATTCTTTCGCAAACGACTGCACGCATCGGTATGAAAATAAGCTCAGTGAGCATCCAAGATGCATTAATGAGTATTTCTTTTCTGAATGAAGATGGCCATTTTTCTCCCAGTCTTTATGCACGGTTTTTAGCAAGTTCAGATTTCACTGATCAAAGCTTCAGAAAATTAATTAAAGAAAGTTTAATTAAGCAACAATTACAATTAGGACTGGTGCAAACGGTTATTGTTTTACCCAATGATATTGAAACGTTGGTGAAATATTATCTACAAAAGCGGGACTTTCATTATATTAAAGTTGAGGCTGCTGCTTTTGCAAAAAATATTACGATTGCAGATGATACGATTAAACAATATTATGAGCAGCATTTAAATGATTTTTTAACCAATGAACAAGTTGCGTTAGAATATATTCACCTTTCACCACAAGATTTAATGGGGAGCTATCAGCCCCAGGCCAAAGATTTAGAGCATTATTACGAAGAAAACCTTTCTTTATTCAGCACGCCTGAAAAAGTACATGTCGCCCATATTCTCGTTGCGCTACCTAAAGATGCAGATGCCAAAGTGCTTGCCAAAGCGCAAGCACGCATTAAAGAGATCCAACAAAAATTACAAGCAGGGACGCCTTTTGCAACTTTAGCAAAAGAATACTCTGAAGATAAAGGTAGTGCACCCGCTGGCGGAGACTTGGAATGGTTTACCAAAGGAGAGATGTTGCCAGAATTTGAAACTGCTGCTTTTGCTTTAGATAAAAACAATAATGTCAGTAAACCAGTACGCACAGAATTTGGGTTTCACATCATCCATCTCATAGATAAGCAGAATGAAAAAGCGCGTCCATTTGCATCCGTGAAAGATGAAATTGTCACTAAGCTAAAAGAACAATGGGCGCAAGAACAGTTAGCGAATCTTGCCGATCAATTAAGCACCTTGGCTTTTGAGCACCCGGATACCTTGCAACCGGCGGAAGATAAGCTTGGTCTAAAAATTCAGAAAACTGAAAGTTTTGATCAACAAACGGGACCCAAGCAAACATTATTACAAAATCCTGCTGTGACTACGGTTGCTTTTAGTACTAGTGTTAAAGAAGACAAAAATAATAGTGACTTAATTAAATTAGATGATGAAAATTTTATTGTATTACGCGCAGCAGAATATTATCCCAGCAAGCAAAAGCTTTTTTCTGATGTTAAAGAAGAAATCAAAATGAAATTAATGGGCCAAGAGGCAGAAAAGCTTGCCAAAGCGCAAGCAGAAAAAATTTATGCCACACCTCAAGAACCGCAAAATAAATGGCAAGATGCAGAGAATATCACACGCACCAGTAAGGATTTAGATTCAGATCTTATAGAGGCTGCGTTCACCATGTCACGGCCAGTGGAAAATAAACTGGATTTAAAGATTACGCCGCTTGGCAATGGAGACTATGCTGTCATCTGGCTAAATAAAGTTCAGGATGGTGACATGGCTACACTTTCTGCCCAAGGAAAAGAATCCTATGAGACCGCATTAGCGCGCCACTGGGGTGAATTAGAATATTCGTTATATACCACCGAGCTATTTAAGCGAGCACGGATTAAAGAGTATTTGCAATAAGACCCTCAGGGTGGCCGAAGGCCGGGTGAGGGTCCTATAATAAAATCATGTCTCTCTCCTAGAAACAATATTATTGTGTTACCTAAATTTAAAGTAATTCTGTTAACGCTCACACTGCTCATCAGCGGTTGTGAAGGCGAGTCATGGAATGATCCTTACCCCCAATATAATGGTAATGACAATACGCTTTACACGGCATTTTTTGAAAGACCTAAACATTTAGATCCGGCCCTTGCTTACAATGAAAACGAAGCGCTCATTCTTAGTCAAATTTATGAAACGCCGTTACAGTACAGTTATTTAAAAAGGCCGTATCAATTAGAACCCCTGGTTGCAACGCAGCTCCCCACACTTCGTTATATCAAAAAGGGGGATGAGGTTGAATTTAGTATTATTCAGATCACGATTAAACCTCATATTTATTATCAACAGCACCCTGCATTTGCCAAAGTACCCGGCACGGATAATTATCGTTACTTAGATTTAACCCCTGAGCAAGTAGCACATAAACATACTATCCAAGATTTTCAGTATACTGCAACACGGGAGTTGATTGCAGAAGATTTTGTTTATCAAATTAAACGACTTGCCGATCCGACCTTAAATTCTCCTATTTTTGGTTTCATGGAAAATTATATTGTAGGTTTTAAGGATTTCTCTGCACAATTGCAAAAAGCCTATGCAAACGCACCTACCAATTTTTTGGACTTACGTACGCAAAATTTTGCGGGCGCAAAAGTTATCGATCGCTATACGTATGAGATAACGATTAAAGGTAAATATCCTCAATTTAGTTATTGGCTGGCTATGCCCTTTTTTGCGCCGATGCCTTGGGAAGCCATAAAATTTTATTCGCAACCGCTGTTGATTCAAAAAAATATTTCTTTAGATTGGTATCCACTTGGGTCGGGTCCCTTTATATTAAAAGAGAATAATCCAAATTTGCGCATGGTATTAGAGAAAAATCCAGATTTTCATGGAGAAACTTATCCTACCTATGGCGTTCCGGGAGATGAGGAAAAAGGCTTATTAAAGATGCGGAATAAGCCACTACCGTTTTTAGATAAAGTCGTATTTGTACTTGAAAAGGAAAGTATTCCCTATTGGAGTAAATTTCTACAAGGGTATTATGATCAATCTAATGTTGTTTCAGATAACTTTGATCAAGCACTAAAAGCGGTGGGAAGTGGTTTAGAATTGTCGGATGAATTAAAAGCCAAAGGGGTTAGCTTAACTACTTCCGTCTCTCCTTCCATTTTTTACTGGGGCTTTAATATGTTAGATGAAACCGTTGGCGGGTATACCCAGAAGCAAAGAGACCTGCGTAAAGCGCTTTCCTTAGCGATGGATATGCAAGAATATATCAATATTTTTACCAATGGTAATGGCATCGTTGCGCAAAGCCCATTAGCGCCAGGCATTTTTGGCTATCAAGCAGATAGGCCGATGCAAGATCATGCACAAGCGCTACAGACAGCCAAATTGTTACTTGCGCAAGCAGGTTATCCAAAGGGCGTCGACTCAAAAACACACCATCCTTTGGTATTATATTATGATGCGATAATGTCTGCCAGTAGTGAAGCACAGGCGCAATTTTCATGGATGCGCAAGCAATTTAAAAAGTTAGGGATTAATTTGGTGGTGCGTGCCACGCAATATAATCGTTTCCAAGATAAAATGCGCAATGGTGATGAACAAATCTATTTTTGGGGATGGAATGCAGATTATCCAGATCCGGAGAATTTCTTGTTTTTATTGTATGGCCCTAATAGTAAAGTAGAGCATGATGGTGAAAATGCGAGTAATTATGCCAATGCAGCGTTTGATGCGTTATTTGAAAAAATGAAGCGCATGGATAATTCTCCTCAAAGAGAAGCCATCATAAAGCAAATGTTGGCAATTTTGGACAGTGATACGCCTTGGTTGACCGGTTATCACCCCAAGTCTTTTACTTTACGGCAAGCATGGGTTGCACCCTTTAAACCAAATGCCATGTCGCGTAATACTTTGAAATATATTTCAATTGATCCCGTTTTACGAGAGAAGCTGCGGTTACAATGGAACCGTGCCACCGTCTGGCCATTATGGGTGGCATTAATCATCTTGATTTTGTTATGCATACCCGCGGGAATACTGTATTGGCAAAAAAATCATAAGTCATTAATATTGGAAAAGAGAAAAAAGCTCAAGGATGAATAATTATGTTTGGTTATATATTACGTCGCATACTCTATATGATCCCAATACTCCTTGGGGTCAATATTCTTACCTTTTCACTATTTTTTGTCGTTAATACACCGGATGATATTGCGCGTGCGCAATTAGGACAAAAATATGTGACCAAGGGTGCTATTCAAGCATGGAAGCATCAACACGGTTATGATTTGCCTTTATTCATTAATGAAGAAATGCAAGGCGCGAGTAAACTAACACAAACTATTTTTTATCAAAAATCTTTAAGCCTTTTTACCTTTGACTTTGGCTTTTCAGATGCCGGTAGAGACATCACGTATGATGTTTCACAGCGCATGTGGCCAAGCCTTGCGATTGCCGTACCCAGTCTAGTATTAGAGCTTACGTTAAATATTTCAATCGCGTTACTTATTATTTTCTTTCGCAATACCTATTTAGATACGTTTGGGGTGGTTGCCTGTGTCATGTTAATGTCAATTTCTGCGCTATTTTATATTATTGCAGGCCAATATTTTATTGCCAAATTATTAAAGTTAGTTCCCATTTCAGGTTATGTGCCTGGATGGCATTTGTTTAAATTCTTAATTTTGCCAATCGCTATTGGGGTGTTCAGTGGCATTGGGATGGGCGTGCGCTGGTATCGAACGCTATTTTTAGAGGAAATCAATAAAGATTATGTGCGGACCGCGCGTGCTAAAGGGTTAAAAGAATCGGTTATTTTATTTAGACATGTACTGGGGAATGCATTGATTCCTATTTTAACGGGGGTGGTTGCGATATTGCCGCTATTATTTATGGGAAGTTTGCTCTTAGAATCCTTTTTTGGGATCCCAGGACTTGGCAGTTATACCATTGATGCAATTGGTCAACAGGACTTTGCTATTGTCCGTGCCATGGTATTTTTAGGATCCGTTTTTTATATTATTGGATTATTGCTGACGGATATTTCCTATACCCTCGTTGATCCCCGCGTGAGGTTAGAATGAAATTTGTCATATTCTGGACAGATTATTTTGTATTCCTATTGCTAATAATGGCCATAGTGCTGATAATCAGAATTTGGAATAATGCGCAATTGCGAAAAATTTGGCGCAATGTTATTAATCGTCCCTTAAATATTGTCGCCATGGTTATTCTAACGGGATATGTCACCATTGGCATATTAGATTCATTGCATGTAGAAACCAAAGATAATGGAATTATTAGTGTCTTAGATGAAATATTATTTCCCCTATGGACGCACACAGAGCGCACCTATTCAGCTCCTTTTGCACTGTATGCTTTCACCAAAGAAACCATACTCCAAGCGGATGGCAAGATTGTACGTGAATATCCGCGTTTACAATTTGCCGGCAAGCAGTTGACGCCAGAACAAAAATGGCCTTTTATTCAGCATTTACTGCTACAGGTTTGCTTGCAAGCGCTGGTTATTTGGGGTGCGCTGAGTGCAGTATTATTTTGGCTCTTTGGCCGGAATAAAGTGAAAAGCCATTTTCCATGGCGTTCATTTTTGGCGGCCATTGGGGTGATGGTCTTTTTAATTATTTTTGTTTTTACGTTTATGCCCCATTTTCATATTTTTGGGACCAATGAAGTGGGTGAAGATGTATTATATCAAACACTCAAAAGTATTAGAACCGGTCTAATAATCGGCACCGTCACCACGCTGGTGATGCTGCCATTTGCAGTATTGTTTGGCATTATGGCAGGCTATTTTAGAGGTTGGATTGATGATGTTATTCAATATACCTACACCACCTTAAGCTCCATACCGGCGGTATTATTAATTGCCGCTGCCGTATTAACTTTGCAATTGGTGATGGATAGACACACAGATTTATTTCAAACGGTGGAATCACGTGCCGATGCCCGCTTGTTAGCGTTATGTGCCATTTTAGGTATTACCAGCTGGACCAGTTTGTGCCGCTTATTGCGCGGAGAAACTTTAAAATTAAGCCAAATTGATTTTATTCAAGCGGCCCATTCTTTGGGTGCTTCACATGCGAGTATACTCTTTAAGCATTTATTACCTAATGTTTTTCATATCGTTTTAATTACCATTGTATTAGATTTTAGTGGGTTAGTTTTGGCAGAAGCGGTATTATCTTATGTGGGGGTAGGGGTAGATCCTTCTTCTTATAGCTGGGGAACTATGATTAATAGTGCCCGTTTAGAAATGGCACGTGATCCTATCGTATGGTGGAGTTTGACCGCTGCATTCATTTTTATGTTTGTTTTAGTATTGGCAGCTAACATTTTTTCAGATGCCATCAGAGATGCTTTTGATCCCAGAAGTGCCTTAAGAGGTGATCAGTGAAAAAAGAAACCCTCCTTCACGTCAATCATCTCACCGTGCAAATTCATACTGCATCGCATGTTATTCGAGCGGTTGATGATGTAAGTTTTACCATTAATCGGGGTGAGATTTTTGCGTTGGTAGGAGAGTCTGGTTGTGGTAAAACTATGACGGCGTTATCCGTTAATCGTTTATTGCCTGAAAATGCGCGCTTGTGTGAAGGCAGTGAAATTATTCTGGATGGATTGCCGTTGCATCAGCTTTCAGAAAACAATATGCGTAAAGTCCGTGGTGCTAAAATAGGTATGGTCTTTCAAGATCCGGGCGTTGCGCTGAATCCAGTGCTCACCATTGGTCAGCAAATAAGAGAAGCGATGCCCAATAGTGTTAATGCGAAAGATAACATATTATCGTTATTAGAAAAAGTGAAGATTGCCGATCCATTGGGCTGCTTTGAACAATATCCCCATCAGCTTTCAGGGGGTATGAAGCAAAGAATTGTGATTGCAATGGCATTGGCACAATCACCGGACTTGCTGATTGCGGATGAACCAACCACCGCATTAGATGTAACGACACAAGCGCAAGTATTGAACCTCATTAAAGAATTAAATCAGCAGTTGCATATGGCCATTTTATTAATTGCGCATGATTTAGGCGTGGTGGGTCAATTGGCTGATACCGTCGGGCAAATGTATGCGGGGCATATGGTAGAAAAAGCCCCTAAAACAGAATTTTTTAATAAGCCTTTGCATCCTTATAGCCAGTTGTTATTTGCGGCAATTCCAGAAATGTCACATGCAAGAGAGCCATTGGCTGCTATTCCTGGGCAAGTGCCTTTGCTAGATAAAGAATTCCCATTATGTAGGTTTAAGGGGCGCTGTCCTTATGTTTTTAAAGCTTGCGAAGAACATAAACCTAAATTGATACCCGTGAATGAGCAGCATACCGTGAGATGTCATTGGTATGATAAAGCAATTTTAGCTACGCTCCCATTAGCATTGCGCGAAATGCCTAAAATGATTAACATCAAAACGGAAATAATGGGTGATAATGCGCCAGATGATTATGAAGTAGAATTAAAAATTGAAAATCTTAAAGTCTATTTCCCCATTCGCAAAGGGATCTTCAAAAGAACCGTTGGCTGGGTGAAAGCAGTCAATGATTTATCATTGACGTTAATGGAAGGGCAGACACTTGCATTGGTAGGAGAGTCTGGCTCTGGCAAAACGACAGTGGGTAAAGCCATAGTAAGACTCGTTGAAGCAACGAGCGGTAAAATTGAATTTCAGCATAAAAATTTATTAAAAATTTCTGGCAGTAAGTTACGCAGCATGCGCGGTCTTTTTCAAATGATATTTCAAGATCCTTTTGCATCGATGGATCCGCGCATGCAAATTAACGATATTATTGCCGAAGGTATGCTTGCCTTAAAAATTGGTTCAGATGAAGCAGAACGTCAAGAACGTATTGACTATTTATTATCACAAGTAGGTCTTTCTCCCCTGATGAAAGAACGCTATCCTCATCAATTATCGGGTGGACAACGCCAGCGGGTGGCAATTGCAAGGGCCTTGGCGGTTGGTGCGCAACTGATTGTTTGCGATGAGCCGACCAGTGCTTTAGATGTGTCTGTGCAAGCACAAATTTTGAACTTACTGAAATCCTTGCAAGAGGATTTAGGTATTTCCTTTCTCTTTATTACGCATAATATTGGGGTGGTGCAATATTTGGCGGATACGGTTGCCGTGATGTATCAGGGAAATATTGTAGAGTATGGCCCTGTGCAATGGGTTTTAAAGGACCCACAACATCCCTATACGCAAAGGTTACTTGCCGCAGTACCAAAACTCATAAGAGATTAACGATAGAGACAATGGCCAATGGAGCCTTGTTTACAGCGGATACCATTAACCCAGATAGCCCCCTCCAGATTGGCATTTTCAAAAGTGGCATGAGAAATAAGGGCATTTTTTAGATTTGCATTGCGTAAGTCTGTGTAATTTAAATTGGCATTATTCAGAATGGCATTTTCAAATTGAACCCTTTTTAAGACGGCATATTGGAGATTGGCATGTGTTAAATCACTGTCTTTAAGATTGCTAGAAGAAAGACGTGCTTTTTCTAAGTTGATGTTGCGCAGGGTTGTGCCAGATAAATCTAAATGTCCTAAATAAATGTATTTTTCACGCAGCACATCGCCATCTTGTTCTTTATAAAATAAATTGGGTTTTAAATTGGAAACAAAGCCGATGACACTGGCAATTTTTTCAGGTTTATGTAGGCGATTCAGATCTTCAATGATGGCATCGGTTCTGGCAATCATCAACAGATTGATACGTTGGTTTTCATCCATGCTTTTGGCGTACAAATCGACAATGCCATTAAAGTAGCTGTCAGTCATTCTGCTCGCTTGCAATATTTCTTGGTGAATACCCACTTTATAACTTACCAATACGGTCGCAAATCCGATAAAGATACCTACCAACGCAATGGTGAGCTCTACGCCGCGCGTTTTAGCAAAGATTTTGAGTTTATGACCCAAGCTTGGTTTACTTTTAAAAAGGAGGTAGAGATCTGGCGCTGGTTGCATAATGTAAATCCTAATCAACTCTATTTTGTATAGCGTTGATTAGGACTTTGTGCAAGGTTAGGAAGGGATAATGATACGTTGACCAGGATGGATAATGGAGCTTACCTTTAAGTTATTAGCGCTCGTTAATTTTGATAGTTTAACGTGATATTTTTCGCTAATTAAGGGTAAGTTATCACCGCGTTTTACAATATGCACTTTGGTTTTGGCTTTAGCGTTACTGCTGGCAATTTTAACATCGGCCATTTTAGTGTTAGTAGTTTTTGCAGTGGTTTTTGGTGCTGCGGTGCTTTTTGGAGCTGCGTTTGCAATATTTCCCGCACTATGTATGGGTACGACAAGATAATGGGTACTATTTTGTTGCGCAGATTTTTTAAGACCTGAATTTAATTTGCGCAGTTGGGTTTCTGAAGTGCCGGTGAGCTTGGCTGCATGGGCAATATCAATGGCTTTACCGGTATCAATACGTTTAATCACTGCCTTGTTAGGAATGGAAGAAAGATTCACGCCATAGGTTTTAGGAGATTTAATAATTGTTGCGATAGCTAATATTTTAGGAACATAATGGGTGGTTTCTGTGGGCAGTTTTAATGACCAGAAATCGGTTGGTTTTTTAGCAGATTTATTTTGTTTGATGGCGCGTAATACGCGCGCTTCACCCGCATTATAAGCGGCGAGCGCTAAAGGCCAGTTGCCGTTAAAACGCTTGTGCAGATATTGTAAGTGATCTAATGCTACTTTCGTTGATTCGTAAACGTCTTTACGACCGTCATACCCGGCCGTTTGCTTAAGACCATGCATGCGCCCTAATACGGGCATAATTTGCCACACGCCTGCAGCACCTTTGGAGCTGATGACTTGCGGATCAAAAGTGCTTTCAATCATGGGGACCAGTGCAATTTCACTAGGCATGCCGCGTTTCTCAACTTCGCCTAAAACATAATAAAGATAAGGAGAAGCATTGCGCATGATTTTATCAATATAGTCTTGATGTTTAGATAAATTCTTAATATGGCGTTGTATTAATGGATGCGATGCGGTAGTACTAAGATTAAAATGTTGGCGCAATCTGCTCCAAATTTCACTGGAAGATGTTGACTCCGTTGTTATTTTTTTAGGGAGCGTGGTGGTGGTATTCGTTGCACCATGGGATGCAGTTGCACAATAGCCGCTGACAAAGATCAGCGCTAAAAAATAATAGATAATAGATAACTTACTCGTGCAAATCTTTTGCATCATATACCTCGTATCATTGGGAGTTTTATTTTTTTCTGCAAATTTTGCTGTCATAATCACAGTTGTGCTTCTGAAAATCAGATTTCAGGAGCATATTTAATTAAGTTCGGCGCCCATGATATCTCAAAGCGGATCAAAAAGCAAGCATTTATATCAGCTGACAAACTGATCTTTCCAGGCTCGCAAATGTGTAAATACATCAATGGGGGAGTGCAAGGTGAGATTTGTATGCTGTTCAACGGCTTTAATTACCGTGGGCTCTGTACAGCGCAGAAAAGGATTGGTCTGCAATTCACTTGCTAAAGTGACGGGAAGTGTAGGGTAATTTTGCGCGCGCAATGATTTTACTGCTGCAATTTTTGCCGCAATGTATGCATTTTGTGGTTCTACGGTTTGCGCAAATGCCAGATTTGCAAGCGTATATTCATGCCCACAATAAATTTGTGTGTTTAAGGGAAGTTTTTTTATTTTGTCTAAAGAGGCAACCATTTGTGTAGGCGTGCCTTCAAATAATCGACCGCAACCACAAGAAAAAAGGGTGTCACCGCAAAATAACATTTCAGAACCATAATAAGCTACATGACCTAGCGTATGTCCCGGTATATCATAGACGTTAAGCGATAAGGCAAAGGCAGGTAAAGCAATTATATCGCCTTCTTTCACCGGATGGGTAAGGCCAGGAATATTTTCACTAGCGGGTCCATAAACGGGGATATTTTTAAACTGATCACTTAAAGCAGCAATGCCGCCACTATGATCCCAATGGTGATGGGTTATTAAAATGGCATTGAGTGAAAGTTGATTATTATGCAAGTAAGTTAACACGGGCTTGGCATCACCGGGATCAATCACCGCAATCCCAGTGCCGTTAACCTTAACCATTGCCCAAATGTAATTATCTTTGAAAGCAGGAATAGGGATAATATGATTCACTTGATATGTATTCCAGGGACAGTCCAAAAATAATGGTAACAGAAAATCAATCACAAGAATGGTATGGACAAGGTGCAGGGCAAAAGCTGATTGCGGCTGAGAAAGCTGAGATAACTGACATACTTTCGAAAATTTGTGGCTATCATCTCGTGTTTGTTGGCGAGCCACTACTCGCGCCCCTCGTGACGAATAGCTTAATTTCTCACCGGATCCTCCTACATCCCCTCGCAAAGGAGAATTTAAGCGCCATAAGCGCCTTACAGGGCAAGGATGAAGCTTTGCCACTACAGACCGATAGCGTGGATGCCGTCGTGCTTTCTCATGTCTTAGAGCAATCCATGAATCCCCATGAGGTACTACGCGAAGCCCATCGTATATTAATCCCCGAAGGACAAGTAGTAATCACCGGTTTTAACCCTTTTAGTCTCTGGGGACTTTGGTACCACCTAAAACAATGGACGCATAAGGCCCCCGCACGTGGCAAGCTGCTTACTGCAGGACGGCTGCGAGACTGGCTCATACTCTTGAACTTTCAAATCGTGGGTGGCGGTCCTTTTTATTTTCGCCCACCTATTTCACATGATGGCGTAGATCAAAAATTGACCTTTTTGGAAAAAGTCGGTAAACATCTGTGGCCCTTTTGGGGAGGGGCCTATACCTTAGTTGCCATAAAGCGGGTGATCCCCATAACGCCACTACGCGCACGTTGGCGTTTTGAGAATCGTCTCTGGCAACCGGTACCGAATTTACCTAAACCCACAACCATTGCAAAATGTGAAAAAAAATGACAGAAAATAATAAGCATAAAATTGAAATGTATACTGATGGCGCCTGTAGCGGTAACCCCGGACCTGGTGGGTGGGGCGTTTTACTGCGTTATCATGATTCAGAAAAAACCTTAAGCGGTGCAGAGCTGGAAACCACCAATAACCGCATGGAATTAATGGCCGCTATCATGGGCCTCAAAGCATTAACCCGTCCTTGTGAAATTATCTTAACCACAGATTCTGTTTACGTCAAAAATGGGATCACAGAGTGGATAGCCAGCTGGAAGAGAAAAGGCTGGCGCACCGCAAATAATAAACCGGTTAAAAATCAAGATTTATGGCAACAATTGGATCAGGAAGTGGCGCGCCATCGGGTTGAATGGCATTGGGTCAAAGGCCATAGTGGTCATCCGGAAAATGAACAAGTCGATTCTCTGGCCAGAGAAGCCCTATTATCTCTGGTGGCACAATCCAAGGAAAAATAATGCGTCAAGTGATATTAGATACAGAAACCACAGGGCTGTACCCACAACAAGGTCATCGGGTCATTGAAATTGGTTGCGTGGAATTGTTTAACCGCAGGCTAACCGGCAAAACGTTTCATACCTATTTACAACCGGATAAAGAGATTGATGCAGGCGCGGTTAAAGTCCACGGGATCACCAATGCATTTTTGGAAGGCAAACCACGGTTTGCAGATATCGCAGGTGCGTTTAAGCAATTTATTCAAGGGGCAGAACTGATTATTCATAATGCCCCCTTCGATGTCGGTTTTTTAGAAAATGAGTTTGCCTTAATTAAAGATAAAGCCTGGAAAATTTTAGAAAAACAATGTTCAATTGTAGATACTTTAGTCCTGGCTAAACAAAAACACCCGGGGCAACGTAATAATCTGGATGCTTTATGTAAGCGTTATAATATCAATAACCAACATCGGCAAAAACATGGC
>Ga0207075_1073_pt1 | contig 13188 bp, 9 predicted proteins | sample Alteio_BWMinHeat_64_FD_153587 | JGI IMG/M metagenome (GOLD analysis project Ga0207075, IMG submission 153587) | Enriched cells from forest soil in Barre Woods Harvard Forest LTER site, Petersham, Massachusetts, United States -... | ecosystem: Environmental > Terrestrial > Soil > Temperate forest >... | reverse complement strand
TATATACATGTTAAATGGTAAGACATCAAGATTGCAATTCTTCAACGCATGTAAAGATTTTGGTATTCCTGCCAAGTTTATCAAGCAACATTGCCGACAATATAAAGATGAAACAATTGCTCGTAAGCTTCTTGCTGGATTTTCAGCCTTAACGGCGATAGAAATCACTTACGCAGAGCATCCAAAACACTACCAGGCAGTTATTGAAAATGCCCGATGTGCCGATAAACTCCAAACAGGATTTGCAGCTTTAGAGGCTACAAGCATCACTATTGAAGAGCATCCAGAATACTACCTGACAGTTATTGAAAATGGCTATTGTGCTGATAAACTCCAATATGTATTTGAAGCTTTAAGGGCTGCAAGAATCACTTTGGCAGAGCATCCAGAACACTACCTGGCAGTTATTGAAAATGGCTATTGTGCTGATGAACTCCAAAATGTATTTGAAGCTTTAAAGGCTGCAAGAATCACTTTGGCAGAGCATCCAGAACACTACCTGGCAGTTATTAAAAATCGCTATTATGCTGATGACTTTTCAACAGGATTTGAAGCTTTAAAGGCTACAGGCATCACTATTGAAGAGCATCCAGAACACTACCTGGCAGTTATCGAAGAGGCCCAATATATCGATGCACTAGTCATAGGCTTTTCAACCTTAGCTGCGGCAGGCATCACGTTTGAAAAGCATCCAGAACTGTTTCAGGAAGTTATCAAAAAATCCTGGTGCGCTAATAAATTACAATCAGAATTTGCAACAATAGCTGCGGCAGACGTTACTTTTGCAGAGCATCCAGGACTATACCTAGCAATTATCAAACAAGATCGTTATGCTGATAGATTGCCTCTGGCTATTGCAGAACTTCATAAAGCTAGAATTCATCTCAAAGGGAATGAACACTTTTATATAACATTGATTGAGTCTGAAATTGATCCAGCAAAGCTTTCGAAGATATTTTCTCTTCTTGACAAACTGGGAGTTAATTTTAAAAATAATTCATATTTTTTTAATGCAAATCTTCTCATTAAACATTATGATATAACAAGTCATGCTCTATCTGAGTTAATAAACCTAGGCATACCCTATAAATCGCATGGGCCTTTTTGGAATATTCTTTTAGAAAAGCTCTCTCAAAATGAAGTGTGTTACCAAAACATTATCAATATTGTTAAAAGCACAAGTGATTATGTGAAAAGTCATTCTGAAGAAATTATTTCCTCCGATACTTTAATATCAATGGTTCAGCAAGAGATTTTACGGTGGGAACATTTAACTTATGGACCACTCAGAAAATTAGATTCAACCGCAACGATTGAAGCATTGCTTGAAACAATTAGCGATAACAGCACTGACTTAAGCTGTTGCTTTAGGTTTGAAGAACCCAATAATTATTTTCTAACCTTGCCAAACCAAGCAGAAGTTAATTTAAGCCTATTAATTAAAAATGCAAACTTGAGTCACTTAACCTTGCGCAATGCGCTTATCATAACGTTAGGCAAAAAACTTAAAAGCATCATACCATTTGATCAATATAGGGGTAATAATTTTTTTATTAAGTTACTTGCCGCCGAACAGCAAACAGCATTTGAGTTGTATGTTGGAAACGACAATTATATAAACATAAATAGGTTATTTCGCTCAGAAGCCTTGGCTTCTGAGCCAGAACGGAATTTCTTTGCGGTCAATGACAGTAAAAACATTGCCGCCTTTTTTATAATTGGATGCCTTTTGAATGATGCTGTAAACAAATTGGATTGGCTACCATATACCGTATATGAAAAGCAACTACAACCATTAAATAAACTTGTACATGCGCTTGCAAGGACTAATGAGGAAATTAAAATTAGTCATATTATAAATGACGTAACTCTATTTGCTCATTTTTTGGATAACGGAGTAACCGACAACATTATCAATGCATTAGATCGCGCAATGTTAATGGATAAGCGTGAAAACCTTGCTTTTTTATTTCCTGATGAAACCACAAAGTTGGACAGAGGTGAAATTTTAAAGCCAGAGGATATTGAAAAACGATTGGCGAACCCTTGGAGATTGCCAACAACGACCAGCTTTAGTGCATCTAAAGATGGAGCTCCTTATTTCCATAATCCAGACACAATAAGAACTACATTGGAAGGTAGCCCCAACCCTTGGATTGTCTATAATGAAGAAAGTGAAGTGATATTAGCACATGGTGGACAAATGATCACAACTCGAGGATCACAAGGTTTAATGTCGCGTTTTGTAAGAACGCCATCTCTGGAAGGTAAAGATCATTACTGGTCAGATACAGCGTTGCAATATGCTTTTATGAATTACTTGAACAAACCCTATACACTCCATGATTTCAGTCAAGAAATAAATGGTATTGCAGTTGCTCGGCCCAATCATGGGTTGGCACATACCTATCGCGTCATGTTATATCTTGAAAATATCATTCACTATTTTGCGCATTACGCTCAGGATCCTGAGTTTAAACATTTCTGTCAATTATTATCTGATTCTGAACTTGAGTGGTTGCGCGTTGCCGCAGCATTCAGTATTACCGGCAGAGAAAATGAAATGAGAGCTAGTGAAAATCTGGATTTATATGATACTTTCAGGCAGGCTTCATCGGATCATTTTGCTGCTTTTGTCAATGAAACGAGAACAGATGCGCTACAAGAAATGAAAGAGCGGATGCAACATATCGTACGATATATGGGTAATCCGCATTATGAATGTGCAACAGATAAAGCGCCCATAAATAATCACCCGGATGATGAAGAACGCAAACAACGCAATTTTTATCATCGATTACTGACGATAGCACATAAAATGGATTTGGTTCGCTGTTACACGCCTGAAGAATATGACAAAGCAATGTTAGAGCCCTGCAAAGATTTATCTGAACTGAGTGATGACCAAAAGCAAGGGTTAGAAGAGATGGTGCGATACGCAATTGCACTTAACAAAAAACATGGCAATGCTTTAAAATGTGACATATTACCAAATGGAACACTTACGAATGTGGATTTATCATATACAGATACTTTTGGTGAAATCAGCCAATTCTGGAAACGATTAGAAGATGTCACGCAAATGGTAACGCAACCTAAAAAAAACCCATTTACATCAACGCCTATTATGACGCCCATGCTAGATATGAATACCGAGAATCACAAGCATCATCAGGATGATGATGCCAAGGACTCACCGGCAAAGAAAAGAAGAATTAGGTAGGTGTCAAGGATAAAGCCTGAACAATTGCTTCATTGGCCTTAGGTAAGGGTAAATCTAATAATTGTTTGGGGTGCAACCATTGAATTTCTTGCCCTTCACAACCCAGCGCAAGACCTGAGAAAGAATGGACTTTATGGACTTGCAAAGAAACGGCTTTATCTTCGTAATCATGCTCCACCACTAACCAAGGCTCATGATGAATAACAACAATACCCACTTCTTCTAATAATTCACGCTTCAACGCATCCACTACCGTTTCATTGGCTTCTATTTTACCACCCGGGAATTCCCAGCAAGCCGCTTGATGTTGATGTGCTTGGCGCTTCGCCACTAATACTTGACCCGCATTGTTAAATACGACACCGACCGCAACGTTAACCCGTGGCTTTGTCATAAAAAAACCTAATCTAAACGCCCATGACATTGTTTATATTTCTTCCCTGAACCACACGGACATACTTCATTACGCCCTACTTTTGGTGTCGTGCGCATAACCGCAACCACACCACCTCCGGCACTCGCTTGCGCTTCTTGCGCAGGCATTTCTAAAGCACTCGTTTCTGCATGACGAAACTCTAGCACTTTGTCACTGGCCAAACGGCGTTGATTCTGCATCGCTTCTACCGCTTCAATATCTGCTGGGGCCTGAATTTCCACTAAAGATAAAATACTAGATACTTGGCGTTTAATACTATCTAACATGGCAGCAAATAAATTAAAGGCTTCCCGTTTGTATTCCTGACGGGGATCTTTTTGCGCATAACCACGCAATGAAATACTTTGGCGCAAATATTCCATTTGGGAAAGATGATCGCGCCAATGGGTATCTAGGGTATGCAACATCAGTGTTTTTTCTAAGCGACGCATCATAGGTGCACCCACAACGGCTTCTTTTTGCGCATATGCGTTCACTACATTTTCTAGAATGCGTGCTTTAAGCATTTCTTCATGTAAATTGGCTTCCTCTTTCAACCATTGCTGCAACGGTAATTTAAGCCCATATTCTGCCTCAAGCGCTTTTTCAAGACCTGCCACATCCCACAAATCTTCTATACTGTCTGGAGGAATAAATTCTGCGATCAGTGTTTCAAGTGCTGATTCTCTAATGCCTTTAATATTCTCAGAAATATCTTCTGCAGCCATTAATTCATCACGTTGTGCATAAATCACGGTGCGCTGATCGTTTGCCACATTATCATATTCTAAGAGTTGTTTGCGCACATCAAAGTTATGACCTTCCACTTTGCGTTGTGCATTTTCAATCGCGCGAGTGACCCAAGGATGCGTAATCGCTTCCCCTTTTTCAACCCCCAATTTGCGCATCAAATTAGCCATTTTATCTGAACCAAAAATCCGCATAAGGTTATCTTCTAGTGATAAATAAAAACGAGAAGAACCCGGATCGCCTTGACGTCCGGCTCGGCCACGTAATTGATTATCTATGCGCCGTGATTCATGACGCTCCGTGCCAATAATATGCAAACCACCCACTTTGACGACCAATTCATGCCGTTGTTGCCATTGTTCACGAATCGCTTGAATTTTTTCTGGAGTTGGCTCTGGCAATGCTCTAATTTCTGCATCTAAATGACCACCCAAAACAATATCAGTGCCACGACCTGCCATATTGGTTGCAATGGTGACAGCACCAGGCCGGCCCGCATCAGCAACAATTTCTGCTTCCTGTTCATGATATTTTGCATTTAGTACTTGGTGCTTGATTTTATGTTGCGTCAAAATGCGTGACAGCAATTCTGAATTTTCAATAGAAATAGTACCCACTAACACCGGGCGCTGTTGGGCGACGCATTCTTTAATTTCTTCAACAATAGCGCCAAACTTTTCATCTTTGGTAAGATAAATCACATCCGGTGCATTTATCCGAATACAAGGCTTGTTGGTGGGGATTACCACTACTTCAAGATTATAAATTTGTTGAAATTCATACGCTTCGGTATCTGCAGTACCCGTCATGCCCGCCAGCTTTTCATACAAACGGAAAAAATTCTGAAAAGTGATAGCCGCTAATGTTTGATTTTCACTTTGAATAGGGACGTTTTCTTTGGCTTCAATTGCTTGATGCAAGCCATCAGACCAGCGCCGACCAATCATGGTGCGGCCAGTATGCTCATCCACAATGACCACTTCATTCTCAAGCACCATGTAATCCACATCACGCTTGAACACCGCATGCGCACGCAAACTTGCATTCAAATGGTACAATAAACCAATATTAACCGGATCATATAAACTTTTACCTGAGACCAATAAACCCGCTTTTACTAATAACGCTTCAACGTGTAAATGGCCTTCCTCGGTTAAATAAATCTGGCGCGCTTTTTCATCAATGGTAAAATCACCCGGGCCATCTTTGACTTCCTGCGGCTTCAAGTGAGGCGCAATTTCATTCATTTTTACATATAAATCTGAACTTTCATCTGCAGCGCCTGAAATAACCAGGGGCGTGCGGGCTTCATCAATGAGAATAGAATCGACTTCATCCACAATGGCAAAATGTAATTCTTTTTGCAAACATTCATCAGGGCTTTGCGCCATTTTATTACGCAGATAATCAAAACCTAATTCATTGTTCGTGGCATATACCACATCACAAAGGTAACTTTCTCTTTTGACTTCTGGACGCATTCTGGGTACCACAATACCCACCGTTAAACCAAGCGAGCGATATAAGGGTGCCATCCAATGCGCATCACGGCGCGCAAGATAATCATTCACCGTCACTAAGTGGACAGGTTTATTCAAAGCATTGAGATAAACCGCTAAGGTTCCGGCTAGCGTTTTACCTTCACCCGTGCCCATTTCTGCAATTTTGCCTTCATGTAAAGCCATACCACCAATAAGCTGCACATCAAAATGACGCATATTGAGCGTACGCTTGCCGCCTTCTCTGACAACGGCAAAAGCCTCTGGCAAAAGTGAATCCAACGTTTCACCTTTACGGAATCGTTCTCGAAATTCTTGTGTTTTATTCGCAAGTTCTTCATCCGTAAGTTTTTCATAAGTGGGTTCTAGTGCATTAATTTTTTCTACGGTCTTGCGATACCGTTTAATCAGCCGTTGATTACGACTACCAAAAATGGTTTTTAAAAATCCAGAAAACATAGTTTTTCAGCCATTCCTCATGATAGATACAACTAAATATACCATAACTAGCCCTGTTTACGTAGATCTGGGAAGTAAAGCCCGGGATCTACCGCCTCACCATCTTTATGCACCTCTAGGTGCAAATGAGGCCCCGTAGAGCGTCCAGTTGACCCCAATAAGGCAATGGCCTGGCCTTTTTTGACCAGCTGCCCTGAAGTCACTAATAGCTCTTTATTGTGGCCATAACGTGTTGCTAAGCCATTCCCATGATTAATTTCAATAAGCTGACCATACGCACCTTTTTCAGCTGCATAACTAACTATCCCGCTCGCCAGCGCTTGAATTTCCGCCCCTTCCTGACCCACAATATCCACTCCTCCATGCCAGGATTTACGACCGGTAAAAGGATCATGCCGGGTACCAAAAAAAGAAGAGATCCAGCCATTGCGCACTAATTTTCCTACCCCAGAAAATGAAAGTTCATGCTGTCCTACGCGGACTTGTAAAGCTTGATGCAAGGCTGTCATTTGCACATAACGCCGTTCCAATACGGCATCAAACGCTTTGATGGTGGATAATAAAGTGTCATTTTCTATAGTCAAGGTGGATGATTTGTCTTGCTCGGTTTTGAAAACAAATTCTTGGGGATCTAGATGGGCATATTCTACTAACCTATCTCCCAATGCGTTGATACGCATGAGATTAGCTTCTATACGACCTACATGTTGCGTTAAAACCCGCAGATGCTGCTGCGTCCGTGATTCTAATTCTTTCAATTTAAGGCGATCACTTTGGACGTATTCCTGCCAGTGTGAGGTATCGCCAATAAAATATGCGGCAAATTTATAACCACTCCACAGTGCAAGGATTAGGCCAATTACCAAAGCATGATAACTGATATAAATTCCATTTTGACGCCCTAAATCCATATCGCTTATAATCCATAGTATGACATCATCTAGTATTAAAATTCATGACTTACTGGCAAAATCAGAAACCACTGTTGGCAAACTGATTAAGCAAGCGAAGTCTATTGAAAATCTCAAGGCTTCTTTCTCACAAATGCTCGAGCCTGAACTTGCTGAACATTGCCAAATGGGTTGCTACCATTTAGGTATCCTGACGATTTTTACAGATTCTGCCGCTTGGGCGACACGCTTGCGTTATCAAGCCCCAACCATCCTCAGTAAGCTCAGAGAATCTGTGCAGTGGGCGGGTTGTTGTTCTATTCAAGTGAAAGTTGAAACCCATCGCCACCAAATCAAAACACCGGAAGTAACAGCGCCAAGCCACCCGCCACTAAAGCTTCCCGTTATTAATGCCGCACAGCTGCAAGCCTTAATAGATACGCTAAAAAATCAACCTGAATCAGAACGGTTGGTCCACAGCTTGGAACGTATCATACAACACGCACTTAACAAGTAACGGGTATTTCTTTTCCTAAAAATTCGGGGGAAGTATAGGTAACAGGCGATTCATCACCAAAACTTACAATTTCCCATGCATTTTCTTGTGCTAATAAGGTACGAATTAATTTATTATTTAACGTATGGCCAGATTTCACACCATGAAAAGCACCAATAACACCATGGCCCATTAAGTATAAATCTCCCACCACATCTAAAATCTTATGGCGGACAAACTCATCATCATAACGCAGCCCATCTTCATTCAATACACGGTATTCATCCAATACAATCGCATTATCCAAACTGGCTCCAGACGCTAAACTTTTGGCCCGTAACCATTCAAAATCGGATAAGAAACCAAAGGTTCGCGCGCGGCTCACTTGCTTAATATAAGCCATGGAAGTGAAATCCAAAGTAGAGCATTGACCACCATTACGAATCACTGGGTGATCAAAATCAATGGTAAAAGTAACCTTAAAGCCATCAAAGGGTTCAATACGCGCACATTTATCCCCTTCACGCACTTCAACAGGTTTCTTAATTTTAATGAAGCATTTTTTGGCGGATTGTTCTTGTATCCCTGCAGATTGGATTAAGAACACAAACGGCCCGGAACTACCGTCCATAATCGGTACTTCCGGCGCACTCACTTCAATAATGACATTATCAATGCCCAAGCCCGCCAGCGCGGAAAGTAAGTGCTCTACGGTTCCAATGCGGACCCCGTCTTTTACGAGTGTGGTACAGAATGTTGTATCACCTACATATTCTGCGCGCGCAGGTATTTCAACCACTGGCTCACAATCTGTGCGCTTAAATATGATACCGGTATTGGCAGGTGCTGGTCGCAAGGTTAAGAAAACCTTTTCTCCCGTATGGACACCAACCCCTGTGGCCCTGATTACATTCTTTAATGTTCTTTGTCTTGACATTGCCTACTTTCCTATCCGCATTGTATATGCAACAGCTCTGATTAGCCGCTCACATCATACCACACCCTAGTCTCCTGGTTAATCTGTCTGGCGACGTAAAAACGCAGGTATATCAAGATAATCGAGCTCTTCTCCCACCGTTTCTTTTGCACGTTGTACTGGCGTGGAAGTGTTTGTTGGCTTTCTTATGTTTGGCTGCCGTTGCCCACGCAGATTTTCACGCATGTCACTTTTCTCTTTTTCTTCCATCCAAGAAGAGCCAGTTTGGCTCACCGTACCAAGACCGGTTGCCACTAACGTAACTCGCAATTCATCTGCCATTTGCGGATCGATTACGGTTCCAACAATAACGGTCGCATTATCAGACGTAAAGTGCCTAATTGCTTCACCGACTTCTTCAAATTCAGAAATAGAAAGATCCATGCCCGCCGTCACGTTAACCAATACACCCTTGGCGCCGGCTAAATCAATATCATCCAACAATGGACTGGAAATTGCAGCATCCGCGGCTTCCCGCGCACGATTTTCACCACGTGCAATGCCGGTTCCCATCATCGCAATACCCATTTCTGACATGACCGTACGCACGTCAGCAAAATCCACGTTAATTAATCCTGGACGTGTGATTAACTCCGCAATTCCTTGTACAGCACCTAACAAAACATTATTTGCCGCACGGAATGCATCCAGTAAAGTAACACTCTTACCTAATACGGTTAATAATTTTTCATTAGGAATAGTGATTAAAGAATCAACATGCTGGCTTAATGCTCGGATACCTTCATCCGCCAAAATCATGCGTTTACGCCCTTCAAAAGGAAAGGGTCTGGTGACCACGGCAACGGTTAAAGCACCCAGCTCTCTTGCAATCTCAGCCACAACCGGTGCGCCCCCCGTTCCGGTACCGCCACCCATCCCGGCGGTAATGAAAACCATATCGGCACCTTTTAATACTTCACGAATACGATCCACGTCTTCCAGGGCAGCTTGTCGACCAATATCTGGATTTGCGCCCGCACCTAAGCCTTTTGTAACATCAGTGCCTAACTGCAACACGGTGCGTGCAGAAGAATGACGCAAGGCCTGCGCATCGGTATTGGCGCAAATAAACTCTACACCTTCCACATCCGCGGCTACCATGTGCTCAATGGCATTACCGCCACCGCCACCAACGCCAATAACCTTAATCACTGCGGTTTGAGGACAACTATCCATCAATTCAAACATTCTGCTCATCTTGTCTCCTTAATCATCATCTGAAGCTAAAAGTTCCCTTGGAACCAACGCCTTACACGGCCCCACACACCTGGCAACCCTTGATAAGTCGACGTACTCATTTGTCGCTCAAGTTGTTGCTGTTGACCATAAAGGAGCAAGCCAATACCTGTAGAGTAAATCGGGTTGCGTGTAACATCAACCAAACCGGTCACAAATCGTGGCAAACCTAACCGAACAGGCATTTGAAATACCTCTTCTGCCAATTCCACCACGCCTGCCATTTTGGCGCTACCCCCCGTGACAACAATCCCTGAGCGAATTAACTCCTCAAGGCCATGTCGCCGCAACTCATCATTAATCAAGCTAAACAACTCTTCATACCGCGGCTCTATCACTTCTGCGAGCGTGCGACGTGATAAACGCCGCATGGGTCTATCCGGTATCCCTGAAACATCAACCATTTCGTTTGGATCTGCTAGTCGGGCTAATGCTGTCGCATCCTTAATCTTTATGGCTTCTGCGTTTTGAGTTGGTATGCGCAATGCAACGGCAATATCATTGGTGACCTGATCACCGGCAATAGGAATAACGGCGGTATGGCGAATAAAACCTTGGGTGAAAACAGCAATATCCGTTGTGCCGCCCCCAATATCAACTAAGCAAACCCCCAATTCTTTCTCGTCTTCCGTTAAAACCGCATAACTAGACGCCAATTGTTCTAGAATAATATCATCCACCTCTAATCCACAACGACGCACACATTTAATAATATTTTGTGCCGCACTCACGCTGCCGGTGACCATATGCACCTTGGCTTCAAGGCGTACACCTGACATACCAATGGGCTCTTTAATACCATCTTGCTTATCTATAATAAACTGTTGCGGCAAAATATGGAGAATTTTTTGATCCGCAGGAATGGCAACGGCTTTAGCGGCATCAATCACCCGATCGACATCCATTTGCGTCACTTCATGATCGCGAATAGCAACAATCCCATGGGAATTTAAACTACGGATATGACTACCTGCAATTCCTGTATAAACAGAATGAATTTGGCAACCTGCCATCAGTTCAGCTTCTTGTACAGCGCGTTGAATCGATTGTACGGTTGATTCGATATTGACCACCACGCCTTTTTTTAAGCCCACAGATGGATAGGAACCCATCCCAATGATATCGAGATTTCCTTCAAAAGTAATTTCACCAACAATAGCAACCACTTTTGAAGTGCCAATATCAAGGCCTACAATTAAATTTTTTTCGGGTTTTTTAGACATTGAATACATAAAAAACCTGTCCCCTCATCCTAAAACTAACGAGTTTTCCAGCCAACCGCCATACCCGTTGTATAACGCAAATCAACATAAACCACTTCTTGCTTTCGCGTATATAAATGTTTTTCATAAGCCTTTGCAAATCGTTTTACGCGCGCCAAAACATCATTGGTTCCCAAAACAACCGTGATACCATTAGATAATTGCATATGCCAAGCCCCGCGCGGTGCTAACACTAAATGCGTAATCCGCACATTCAACGGCGTCAACATTTTTTCCATCATTAAAAATTGCTGCCAAACCAATGCATCCCTTCCTGTCGGCCCCTCTAATAAGGGCAAGTTAACCAGCGTAAAGCAAGAAAGGTCCGGGTAAAATAAAGTACCCATTGTGCTTAGCATCCCTGTTTTGCCCCAAAAGGCCGCGGGGATATGCTCTTCAAAATGAATAACGACCTCATCTGGCCATATTTTCCTAATATCCACTTTTTTAACCCACGGCAATGATAACAATTGCTGCTGCAAGGTTGAAACTTTTAATCTAAAAAAGCCGCGTTTTACTTCTGAAACAATCCTCATTTGCAAATCTTGCTGATTGAGATATTTCCTTTCCCCAATAAACCTGACAGAGGTAATGGGAAAATTAACCGCTGCTAAACACCAAAAAAAACCGTAAGCGACTGCGCAAGAGACTAAAATACAACCTATAACTTGACTAACCCGCTTTAAAATTTTCATGAGCAATTTCACCAACTAGGGTCATTTCTAAAATTGTCATGACTAATGCTTCAAAACTTATACCCGCCGCTTTCGCAGACATCGGCACCAAACTATGAGACGTCATGCCGGGAATAGTATTTACTTCCAGTACCCAGAATTTTCCTTGGCTGTCTTGGACGCAATCAACACGGCTCCATTGTTCACATCCCAATGCTCGATACGCACGATAAGCTAATTCACTCAATTCTTGCTGTGCTGGCGATGAAATGGGTGGTGGACATAAATATTGTGTGGCTTCTGATTCATATTTGGCATTGTAATCATAAAATTCCCCTGCTGCCTGCACTTGGACCGCCGGCAATACGGTATCACCAATAATGCTGACAAAGAAATCTTTACCATCAATCCATTTTTCTACAATCACATCACCATAATAGGCGGCTTTTTTAAAAGCCGCGGCTAATTCTTCTTTTTTGGCTACCCGCGTTACCCCAAGACTGGAACCCTCCGCAACGGGTTTGACAGAAAGCGGAAAATCAATTTTAAGCGCAAGTTCATGCGCTTGCGCTAATGTTTTCGCCACGCCAAACACCGGCGTTGGCACATCCAGTCCATGCATGACCAACTTGGCTCTGGCTTTATCCATGGCTAAAGCAGAAGCAGCAACCCCACTCCCGGTAAAAGGGATCCCCAGCATTTGTAGCAATCCTTGAATAACCCCATCTTCGCCTTCTTTGCCATGTAACGCGATAAAAGCCCGATCAAAGCGCCCGGAAACAAGGTTTTCAACTAACTTCTCGTCTGGATCAACAGGGTGGGCATCAATCCCTTGGCTTAAGAGCGCATGTAAAATATTTTGTCCGCTCTGCAGTGAAATTTCGCGCTCTGCAGAACGGCCACCCAATAAAACCGCAACTTTCCCAAAAGCCTTCGCATGCACCAGAGGGCGGGTAGCGCGGGCTAAGGGTTGCTCAGTAAAGCTTTGAAAATTTTGAATTAAATTCGTCATACGCCGTTAACCTTCTGTTCCCAGAATTCTTACTTCTGATTGTAATTGGACGCCAAATCTTTCCCAGACACAGGATTGAATCGTTGCCATTAATGTTTCTACGTCTTGTGAGCGGGCTTGCCCACAGTTAATAATAAAGTTTGCATGTTTAGGCGATATCATTGCCCCACCCACTTGGTATCCTTTTAGCGCACATTCTTCTATCAGTCTAGCTGCAAAATCCCCTTTTGGATTTCTAAATACAGAACCACAGTTCAAAGTCCCAATAGGTTGAGACTCGGCACGCTGTTGCAACA
>Ga0207075_1071_pt1 | contig 14524 bp, 13 predicted proteins | sample Alteio_BWMinHeat_64_FD_153587 | JGI IMG/M metagenome (GOLD analysis project Ga0207075, IMG submission 153587) | Enriched cells from forest soil in Barre Woods Harvard Forest LTER site, Petersham, Massachusetts, United States -... | ecosystem: Environmental > Terrestrial > Soil > Temperate forest >... | reverse complement strand
ATGAGCCACGTCTGACGCCAGCGACAATGCAAAAAGCGAATAAATTTTTAGATGAGTTTGATAAAGCTCTTCCTTATGCTGACAATAAAACTGAGCAAAGCAACCTAGCATTGGTTGTATAAAAAAATTCGGATTCGATTTTTAGCACTGAATGTGTAGGTAACCGTTTAGGCAAAATTCGTTGAGTATAACCGTAAGTAGTTTTGTTATTATTTCGCTATCAGGGGAAGATTCGATCGTCGCAAGGCCGATCCAACTCAGAATTAACGGCACCCAGTCATATTTTTTTGCAGTATCAATAGCTGATGCAGGAATTTTTAAGATCTGCCAGAGCTGCTGTCCATCGCTACCGCTGCCACCAAACTGCAGGTTTGCATGGCCGTTGTGGACGAGTACATGTTGATGATCGATAACACCCTGGCTGTCAGATGGGATCAGCATGAGTCTGAGGTTGTGCAGTATGATGCTATCAGGTTGTAGCGCTTTTTTAAATGCTGTTGCTAAAGAGCGATCAGTATCTTTTAATTTGTTGAGTATCGTTTTGATCACGATGTGGGAGGTTATACCAAGCGTTCCGCCAGCCAGTAACATGATGGCTGTTTTATAGTTGTTTTTTTCTTTTAGTGATTGAATTGTCGTCAAAAGCTCATCAGAGAGTTGTAGATTTTGCAATGCTGAAGCCAAATGTGCTTTGTCTGTTAATAATATTTTAGGATGTATGTTATGAGCCTGGCAGTAGGCTGTAAAATGTTGCGTTAATGTTTTTTGGAAGAGTTCTAATACGGTTGTTTTTTGCGCCTGGGACATATGCGGTATTTCTGAGTGACCGATTGTTGGATCAAAACCGTCAATTGATATGCCAGGCAGCGAGATCAATGGTTTTGATTGTGTTCGTTCACTGTTGCCAAGATGAATATTAATGGGACTATCAAAAAAATATTTTGCGGCAAGTGCGTGTCCCAGCTCATGAAAAAATGTTGATGACAGATGTGTTGTATACTCGTAGGCAACGTTTTTGAGTAAATTTTTTGGGCGCAACTGGATTTTTAACGATTCTTTGGTTGCTTGATTGCCGGTTGCATAGAGAAGTCCCAACAAGTAACAGCCCAAAAGAGCTTTTTCTAGCTTGATAAAAGAAGCGTTTTCTTGCGAGAAGGCCTGCGGTCCGCCAGATTCTGCAACTAAAGGCGCTCGCCCTGAGGAGCATGCGTTAGCATGCGTCTCGAAGGGTGCGCCGTATAATCGCGCACGAGAAAAACTGAGCGTCAGGATTATTATCAAGATGCTTAGGTATGATTTACTGTTTTTCCAAAAAGCTTGAAAGAACTTTTTTTTGTCCTGTTTTAAATAATGCCGTAATGTAGAAATTGTCGCCATCAGCTTTTTCGACTTTCATGATTATCCCCGACCCAAAAGATTGGTGGCGAACTAAATCGTTTTTCTTAAATCCACCCAAACTATTTCCCACACTACTACTCGTACTAAAACCAGAGCTTGTACCAGAACTTGAAGCGTATGTCTTATTTGTTTGTGTTTTATTTGTTCGAAAATACGAAGTTTTGCTGGTTTTAACGCTTGTTTTTTCTTTAATTGTATCTGTAGGAGCACTCCCAAAAGTTACCATATTTGTAGTCACGAGTCCACCTTGCCATTGAGCAAGATGCGATCTAACCTGTGAACCGTGTAATTTTTCGACATCTAACGACTGGATGAGCTTCTTGGGAATTTCAGATAGAAATCTAGATGGCGCCTGGTCGGTGATTTGACCATAGCTGCTACGGTATCCTGCGTTTAAGATCAGCAAAAACTCTTTTGCCCGAGTTATGCCAACGTAAAAAAGACGACGTTCTTCCTCAAGTTCGTCGGTTGTGTTGAGCGATTTTGAGTTGGGTAAAAGCCCTTCTTCAAGCCCAGTAATCATAACCGTATCAAATTCGAGCCCTTTGGCTGCGTGAAGGGTCATCATTTGAACCTGATCGAGATTGTTTTGTTCGTTGGCTTTTTCCTGCAAGAGTGCTACTTCATGTAAAAACGATTCTAGTATTCCTGAAGCAGCAAAGGGGTCATCGGGATTTATATCGTGATGTGAGCTTTGATTTTGTCCTGTATTTGTATTATCAGTATGCTTTTGTTCAAAGTTTGCAATCGATTGCACAAACTCTTTTACGTTTTCAATTTTAGTGTCTGCTTCTTTAGGATCGTATTCGTTACGCAAGTAACTCAAATATTCAGTACGCAAAATAATATGGTCGATAAGACGTGTTGGCTTATCGTTGCTGGTAAGATCTTGAAAGAACGATAAAAATTCAAGTACTGCAGAACGTTTTAAAGGGGTAATTCCCATATCTGGCGTATTAAGCATATGGGTAAGCAACTGTTGAAAATTCAAAAATGGGTTTATGCTCCATTCATGAAGCAACTGTTCTTCAAATTTTTCTCCAAGACCCCGGTTAGGACAGTTAATAACACGCATTAAACTAATTTTATCAAACGGGTTAACAATTAAACGTAAATGGGCGAGTAAGTCTTTAACTTCTTTGCGTTCGTAAAATCGAATACCGCCGATAATTCTGTAGGGGATCGCATGGTGAATAAGGGCTTCTTCGATGGTACGCGATTGAAAATGAGTTCGATACAAAATTGCTACGTCATGACGCTGTTTTGTATCAGGCATGCTCTTAATACACTGCGCTATCGTATCAGCTTCTTGTTCGCCCGAGCGACAGGTTGCAACCAAAATCCTATTGCTTGCTGTTTTGTCAGACCAAAGGTTTTTTGGGTTACGAAGTTTATTATGATCGATCAGCCCGTTTGCAGCGTCTAAAATAGGTTTTACTGAGCGATAATTTTGTTCAATTTTAATCGTTGTAACCGGGGCAAAATCGCTTTTAAATTTAAGCATGTTGGTTACTGTTGCGCCGCGCCATGAATAAATCGATTGGTCTTCATCGCCTACGGCACACACAGAGTCGAGTGCGAACTTGTTATCGTCGTTAAGGGCCATGTATTTGAGTAATTGGTGTTGAACATGACTTGTATCTTGATACTCGTCGACAAGAACATGCCGGATTCTTCGTTGAAAGTTTACAGCAAAGTCTTTGTTATTTTTAAAGAGTAAAAGCACTTGCAAAATAAGATCATCAAAGTCAAATGCATGAGCCTGTGCTTTTTCGGCTTCATAGGTGAGATAAATTTCTTTAAAGACGGGATTGGTCCATGTGTCGTCACTTGATACAGGTCCAAACGCTTTGTTTTTCATGTTTGAAATCGTATACGAAACCTGTGATGCTGAAACATATTTTGCCAATGCGTTACGCTTGATAATTTTCTTAAGCATTTGGGACTGATCGTCAGAATCAAGAATTGAAAATTGAGTAAACGGGAGCAACTGTGGGTTCGAGCGCAATAACAAAAGACAATATGAATGAAAAGTTCCAATAAACGGTAGCTTGTAGTGGGTCCCCAGTGTTCGAACGATACGCTCTTTCATTTCGCCAGCGGCTTTGTTGGTAAACGTGAGTGCGACAATTGATCGTGGCTCAACGTTTTCGTGCAAAATTAAGTTCGTAATACGCGATGTGATAACCCGTGTTTTGCCAGATCCTGCACCTGCAATTACTAAGAGGGCACCATCTTTTTGCAAGACAGCACCTTTTTGAGGTTCGTTTAAGCCAGAATTTAAAAAGCTCGTGAACGTTGTTTTAATACCCTCGATCATAACTCTCTTTCATAAATTTTTTGTCATATGAGTTTGTGTTTCTAAACTAAGAGATACACTATAACAAAAAAATTTTAAAAACTGAGTTTTCTTGTGAGAATATTTTTAGCTTTCAAGCAACTATCATCTAGCTCTTAATGTTTAAAGCTTTTTGTGCAGTCGATTTTTTAATGACATTGGCTCTATAAGTTTTTTAGATGATTTTTTAGATGCTATAGACGTTTTTGGTTTAGACTTAAATTTAGAGGTGCTTGTGTTGAGAGGATACCCCAATGATTTTAATGTTTTTTTAACCGTTAATGGGTGTTGATCAATGATTGTCAAAAAGACGCGAGCAGAAACGCCAGGAGTTCTTCTTGATTGTTCCCAATCCTGTAATGTACGCATTTTGATAGCAAATAGGTGAGAAAAAGCTTCTTGTGTCAGGCCTGTTTTTTTACGGATAGCTTTTACGTCAATTGTAGGAACAGTAAATTTGGTTAATACTCCTCGGCTTTTGTCTCCTTGGGCGTGCGCAATAGCATCTTCGAATCCAGCGAGAACGTCTTTTACAAATTTTTTCATAGATTACCTCGATTTTTTAAATATAGTTTTTAATTTTTTAGCAGCTTCAGAAAATTGTTTTTCTTCTTTGAGGGTTAAATTTTCAGCGCTCGCTTTTGAATATATTGTCATTAAATACACAGGATTGTTTGCATCATACATGTAATAAATTATTCGATATCCACCGCTTTTCCCTTTTCAAGGCATTGCGTGTCGTAATTTTCGCACGCCATTTGTTCGCGGAATTACATCGCCGGCAAGCGGGTTTTTACGAATTACTTCTTTAATACTATCGCGCAATTCATCGGCGTTCTGTCCTTTATGTGTAATTGCTGATAGTTCTGAGAGGTAGTATTTTGTTTCAACAATAGCGATTTCTTGTTCTGGCATAAATCTATTACCCTTCTCATACTCATAATTTTATATATTTTTAATATAACATAAAATACGACATTGCGGTAGTTCATGAGATAAAATACTTGTTTATAGCTTGGCAAAACAACATTCTTAAAAACTGAGTTTTCTTGTGAGAATATTTTTGGATATTTTTGTTATGTATAACCCAAAAAAAAAGAGCTGGATTTCCCAGCTCTTTTTTTTTGAAATAAGTTTTTGTGCAAACTTAATCGATGATTTTGCCTTCTTTAACCAACATAGCATTGGTACGGCCAACATAGAGTGCGATAAAGATCCACACGCCGACAATACCTAATGAGATCAATGATCCGAAGAACATTAAATCAACCATTTGAGTAAACAGTGCGTTGACACCTGATCCAGTAGCTTTAGCTGATCTTCCGCCGAATGCATCGATCCAACCCTTAGCTTTAAACTTCACGTCTTTGCTGGTTGGGATGTACATAATTTCTTTGCAAGGGTTATTTAAAGCATAGCTTAAACCTTTAATAACAACCATTGCGCCGAATAATACCCAGAGTGATGGATTAAACCAAACGTACAGAACAACTGCAGCAACAGCCAATGGAAACATGACTAAGCAGAAGGTCAAGCCAAAGCGTCTGATAAAGAAGCTGGTTCCAACAAGGGCGAAAACAAGTGCAAGAAGGTTTGCGCTTTGTCCAAACAGTCCCAAGAATTCAGCAACTTGTTCTGCAGATGCGTAGGTTTCGTCAGCAATAAATTTCATTTGATAATCAAGAATGGTTCCGATTACTTCGTATAATGTTGCAACACCAAGAATGCCAAGCAAATATGGGCGAGCAAGTAATAAACGTAAGCCTTCGGTCATACCGGTTGGCTTTTTGGTTTCTTTTCCAGCGTCTGTATTTGCTGAAGGATATGAACCAACAAAGCTTTTAATTAAGAACGGTACAATTAAAATACCAACAGCAATAACTACTGCAAGTTGAGGAAGTCCAATACGTGTTGCTTGTGTTGCAAGTGTTGGTCCCGTAATAGAACCAATTTGTGCACCAGCAATAATCAATGGATAGCCACGTTTTGCAGCTGATGTATCGGTTGCGCTTGCAACGAACGACCAGAACAATGCAACGACCAATGATCCAAAGCTTTCAATTGCAAGATAAATTACCCAGCCAAGAATACGGTTCTTGTTTGGTACGTTATTTGTTAAGCCCATTGTTGGATCAGCAAGACAGTATGCAATACTTGCAAACAGCACGCCATAAATTGAGCAGATAACATAGAAAAGTTTATGTTTTTCTACCATATCAACAAGTTTTGAGTACAGCATGATGAGCGGAACAAGCACAAACAATGAAGCCATTTTAGCCCAGGGTATGTAGAGCTTGCCAACGATCTTCATGAACAAAGCGTCTTTTAATGGACGCATGAGCCAGTATGTACCGATGATGAACAGGAATGTTAATGACAACATCCCAAATTTCTTAAACTCTTCTGTCGTGAGATCGCCCCACAATGCTTGGCGTAAACGAGAAAACATATAATGTTACTCCTAAAAAATGAAACATATGGTTTATACGCAAATTAAATATTTGTACCTAATTTTTTTTCGTCGCCACGAGGGCTTACAAATATCCCGTTCGTGGTGAGTGATTGCGCTAGCAATCGTATCGAACCACTCGAGGGGTATACCCCTGTAAAGACAGACCAAAATTCGATTATATCATATTTGTCATGGGATACAAATTTATTCGTGAGCAACCCACTTTTTAAACATCCGTACGACCGATAGGCTGTCAGTTGGCAGCTCTGCAAGGCTCTTATTGACCCATGAGAGCGCTTTTGACTCGCTATTTTGTGTTACCAGCTCGTCGCTAGTGACTTTAAGCAAAAAACGAATATCGTAGTGATAATGCTCTTTTTCACGGCTATTTGCCGGAATCAGGTGTATATCGATATCAAATATATTTTTATGTACCGGTATAATGCCCATAATACCAGACTCTTCTTGAGCTTCTTTGATTGCAACTGCTAATACATCGGGATTCCCATCACAATGGCCGCCGAGCTGAAACCATTTATTAAGCTTTGCATGGTGCATAAGAAGTGCTTTTGACCCGTCTTTGCTTACAAGCCAGGCAGACCCCGTAATATGCCCTACTTCAAGTGTTCGCTTGAAGCAGTCATCTGGATATTGTTCGATAAAAGCGAGTATCGTTTTTTTATATTCACGCTCTTCGGGAGCATCGGGATGGTATGCGTTCAGCATTTCACGTAATGTGGGGTTGTTCATGATAATAACTTTCAGTTAGAAGTTTTGTGATTACATACCATTGTTTCAAGTGATTTGAAAAATTCAGTTTCTTCAGGTCTTTGTTCAAAAATCGTAGGAATCCAAACAGCACAGTGTCCAACATGTTTTCCTGTTAAATTTCTCCAGTCATCGTCAAGGGTTGCGATAATTTCATACGATTGTGACAGTTGTTCTCGGGCCCATTCTTTATAGCTATCTTTTTGTTTTTGTTCCCATGTCGTTGGAAGCAAATACAGATGATCATAGGTCGTATAGCCAAAAAATTTGAGCTGATCTTGCGTAAGCTTTCGATATTCTTCAAGTCGTGCGGTAACAAAAGCTATCTTAAAGCCACTTGCAATAAAAAATTGATACAGTCGAAACATGGGGCGTATTAAACACGTGTCTTGATATAACTCTTCGTTTGTCGGTGTTTTTGAGACTATATGAATATTATTTTTTACAGCGTGATCAGCTTTTTTTAAATATAATTTATAAAATGTCATGATGGTATCGTCAATATCAAACACGATTATTTTTTGTTTATTATTTTTATGAGCAAGATTATTTACTTTAAAATAAGTAATAACGGTATCTACAAGATTATTTAAGAGTTTGTTATGTTCGCAGTCGTGGGCATACCAAGCATCTGTTTCTGGCGTATATCGTGATAAGAGTTCGTGGGCAATGAGCTCTTGACCAGTATGCCTAATTTTATTGTGCGGCGGTTGGGCAGCGAAAAATTTTACGTTGTTACTAGTAACAGAGATTATTGTTTCAGGAATATCAGGAATATACTGGCATGCTTTTTGCGGGGCTATCTGGTTGCTTTGCTCATAACCTTGGTCTGAAGTACTCTGAGTCGTCTGACATAAAAAAAACAGAGAAAGTAAACACATAACGTTCTTTTTTTTCAAGAGCATAAAATCTCCATATTTTTTTATAAAACTTGCTAATTTCTTCATGATTTGGATAGCATAAAAATCCTAAGAAAAATATACATAAACGTCAAAAAATATCTCAAAAAAATCTTAATAATCTTAATATAGAGGAGACAGAGCGATGGATAATAACATGAATCAGGTGGATAAGACCAATCTGCACATGAGTCATAGAGTATGTTCCCAAGGATGGGCTTTAACGATCTTACGATTGGTACTCGGGTCGATTTTTATACTTCATGGCGGTCAAAAGGTATTTGGGCTTTTTGGTGGCCCAGGGCTTGAAGGCTTTGTTGCATGGATCGGCACCATGGGAGTGCCAGAATGGTTAGCATATCTTGCAGCGTTTGCTGAACTCATCGGTGGCGCTATGATGTTTCTTGGCATCGCAGCTGAAATAGGTGCGTTATTAACGATGGGCGTTATGATCGGTGCAGTTATTGTTGTCCATTGGCCCAATGGTTACTTCGGGCAAAATGGAGGCTTTGAATACCCATTTAACTTAGCATTATTCGCGCTTGCAGTCGTTGTTGGTGGCCCAGGGAAACATCCGTTATGGGATCCATGTCGAGTATGGCGTCTTTGTTTATTTAATTCCTGCTGCAAGAAAACAACGATATAAGTTTTTATATTTTTATATTAAAAAAGCTGGCTGGGATATTTTTATATATCTCAGCCAGCTTTTTTTTTGACGCCTGTGTTTAGGTTATGAAATTATCTCGTTATTTTGTACAAGTTTTTGATTCTTACGTCCAACAAACAATGCAACGGGGATCCATAAAGTAACAATACCCAGTGATATTATCGATCCGTACATCAAGAGGTGCGATGCAAGAGGAAAGAACGCAGCAATACCGGCACCAATACTTTTAGCAGACCTGCTGCCTTGGACATCGATCCAGCTTTTTGCTTTGAATTTAATATCACGACTGGTTGGAATATACATAATTTCTTTACACGGGTTATTGAGTGCATAACCTATACCTTTGATTGCGACACAGGTTGTCATGAAAACCCAGAGTCCCGGGAAGGTCCAGGAAAAAGCAACCATACAAGCAATAAACGTAGGGTATAAAATCAAACATACCGTCAGGCCAAAATTTCTGATAAAAAAACTTGTTCCTATCAATGCAAATAAAAACGAGACGATGTTCATGGTGAGACCATAAAACCCCAAAAATTCAGTAACTTTTTCAAGTGATTCAAGAGAAGCTTTTGCAGTATATTTCATTTGGAATTCAAATAAAACGCCAATAATTTCGTATACCGTCGAGACGACTAAAATACCCAAAAGATATGACTGAGATGCAATCAAGCGAAGCCCTTCGATAATTCCCGTAGATTTTTTTGATTCTTTGGGTTCAAAGATCGATGCGACCTCATAGTGGTGAGCATGAAATATTCTGACCATCAAGGGAACCAAGAGTACACAGCATGCTGCGATACTCATGAGCACGGGAACTCCCAAGCGTGATGTTTGTGTCATAACCACAAATGTCGTAAAAATCGAACCAAGCTGAGCACCAGCAACAATTATGGGATAGCCGCGCTTTGCAGATATAGGGTCCATGACACTGGCAACAAACGACCAGAAAAGCGCAACGACTATTGAGCCAAAGCTTTCGATGGCGACATAGATAACCCAGCCAAGAATTCGATCGTTTCCGGCAAGTGTGTTGGCGACACCTATTGTGGGGTGCGTAAGTAGGACACTAATTACAAGAAATAGGCATCCGTAAAAGCCTGAAATAATATAGATAAGTTTCGTTTTTTCAAAGATATCAACGAGCTTGTTATAAAAGAGCACAAGAGCAACTAACGATACAATCGAGACCATTTTTGCATACGGGAGCCCCTGAGGACCAACAAGATGCATAAACAGACTATCTTTTATGACGCGTAACATCCAATACGAGCCGATAATAAAGAAAAAAATAAGCGCCAAAAGCCCAAATTTTTTGAACTCTTCACGTGATATATCGCCCCAGAGTGTTCGTGCAATGCGAGATAACATATGGTTATTCCCCCTTATAAAAAATTAAAAAAATTGAGCATTACACTCTGTGTAACGCTGCAAAAAGACAGTATTTATTCTATAACTGTAGCTGAAGTTGTTATTAAAAGACTAGGATACGTCTTTTTGCGATTAAAACTAATTATTTGAGCTCGCTTGGAAAATATCAGGCGGGCTTTTTATTTATACAAATTGACTATTTGGGTTATTATTTGTTAGGCTAAAAACAGTATAAGTATAGGAAATATAAACAAAAAATTGAGAAAAAATCATATTTTTAACCAGGAGACTGTTTTATGAAGATCAAACGCCTACAGCTGTTCATGCTTGTATGCATAGTAAGCGTATATACCCATGGCTTTGGAATGCCAGACGACTCTGTACAAGAGATGATAGATGATCTTAGAGGTATTGGACCGGTCAGCCCATCGGGTACGCCTGGTAAAGAATCGACTATTCGTGAGCTCTTGGCGCAGGGTATAAAACGCAATCAAGTACTACGGATAAAACGCAATCAAGTACAGCGCATAAAAGAAAAAATTCGAACAAAAATGAAAAGCCCAATAGGGGTCGTAGAACAGATGCTGATCTATACGCTCAAAGATCCTGAGATTAATGCTGATGCTGAACTCATGGAGAAAAATGCCGACAATTTCGGTATTACACCTGCAGAGTTCAATTTTCTTAAGACTAATTTTACGCTTATAAAATCATTACCTACGCCTGTACGGCCTGCACTAGAAGAAGAATTGGACATCTACGCGGATGATCAAAAAGATCAAAAAAAAGAGGAAAAAGAACAAAACCCAGAAGACGCAGCAAAAAAGGAAGCGGCCGAAAAGGCAACTCGAGAAGCAGCACATGCAGCCAAATATAAAGCGCTTGTTGCTTCCCTGCTGGATGCACCGCGCATAGGAAGTATGGAAGGACGTGATATCTACCAACTTCGTGTCATTAATCAAACAGATTTAAGAATGCCGGATGAGTGTGGCTATTTTGCTTTATATAATCTTGCATGTTTGTTGTCGGCATTTGAAAGTGAAGGCGATGCAAAAGAAAGCGTGAGAACGTTGGACGCTCGCTGGAATAGAGATAGATTGAAAAGCAAGCTTCAGGAGTGGAAGAAATCAATAGCAGCCTCAGGCTTAGGAATACCAACGTCTCCAGATCTTGCGCTCGGGCAACTTGCTTATTTATGTGGTCAAGGGTATGAAGAAAAAGGTTTTGATCCAGATCTCAAAAATTTTGCCGATCAAAATAAGCTTATAACAATTCCGCAGATCTATTTGATATCGCAACCAGGCTATAATGAACCATTGGGCTTAGAAAATGTAGCAAGAATACAGGAGGCTCTTGAGCGTTTTAGAGCACAAGAATATGCCTGTTTAGCGTTTGTTATGGCACAAGCGGGACATTTTTTTGGTGTGTGTGCGGTTAAAGTCGAAAGTCGAGTCTATACATTTGTTGTTGATAGTCTCAATCAAACAAATTTATTAAGCAATCAGCATGAGACAATTAACCTGATTGTTGATAGTTTGCGCGATAGCAAACCCCGCTTCCCATTCAACTATGTTAAATGTTTATTGCCGAAACTGAAAACTGCTTCTGATTTGTTTATAAGAAAGAAAAGCATGTATGAATGGATGTATGGTTACAACCCGCTGGGTGAAATTGCTGAGGCCGGTCCAGGCCAAGCCAGCCTGCGTCATGCGGGTAGTTTGTTTGATATTTGTCTGAATCCTGCTTTTGAAAAGATTTTTAGAGAAAATATGCCGACGTTGGCTGGCGTTTATAGACCGTGGTTTGAAAAAATTCTTACTATTCAAACTGAACGGCCTCCAAAAGAGACGCTTAAGCAGAGTCCCAGAGAAGCAGCTGCTACACTTATACGTAAGATATCTAGGGTTCTCGAGTTTTTTAAGCCTGAAGTATTAGGTGGCGAGGGTAGAAGATTGACTCCCGAGGTCAAAAGACCAGATGTTGTATCGAGTGAAGGGTGATGAGCCAGACAAAGAAATTACTCGATGATCTTATTATCTGAGACTGCATCAACGTAATTAAAGAAGGTTAAAATAATGATGAAGCGTATACTTTTTATGCGGTCTTTTCTGGTGATGTTAGGGCTTTTTGCTTCGAGTGATGCTCTTTTTGGAGCTGCAAGAAGTGCAGCGTCGATGCCAGACAATGGAATACAAAAAACAACAGAAGAAACAAAAGACGCATTTGATGTGATCGTTGTAGGGGCAGGAGTTGCAGGTCTTGCATGTGCCAAAAAACTTAAAGAGAATGATAAGAATTGTAAAGTTCTTGTGCTCGAAGGAAATAATCGTATCGGGGGACGTATTTGGACTGACCGCAGTCTTGGTGAAAAAATACCAGTTGATCTTGGTGCGGGTTGGATTCATGGACCCGACGGAAATCCTATTACTGATATTGCTAAAAACGTTGGTCTTGCTCAGTGGTTTAATCATACATTTACACGAGGATCATCTATGTTTGATGTTCGAGGCAACTCAGAATCAAGAACGAGATTGTGGGATTTAGGCAAAGAACTAAAACAGTATGCTTCAGATTTATTTGAAGAGGATGAGAAGGTAGGAGATCAATCTGTTCAAGCTATAGTAGACCAATTTGTTAGAGTGCGTAATCTCACGCAAGACGATGCTTTACTCATAAACAATTGGGTACGCTGGGTTATTGAATCTGATTATGCTGCTACTGCTTCAAAATTGTCGCTTTCACAACCCCTGACTGATCTTGGAGGCAAAGAAGACAGCCCATTTCAGGGCGATGATGTTCTTCTTACTGAATACGATCGAATTATAGATTACCTGGCAACAGGGCTTGATATTCGTCTGAATGAGAAAGTAACCGAAATTGCTTATGATCTTGATGGAGTTACTGTATCAAGTGCTTCTGGTAAAAAAATTACGGCACAATATGTAGTATGTACAGTTCCCTTAGGCGTTTTAAAGCATGGCGATATTACATTTACCCCAGACTTACCCACCAGCAAAAAGAATGCTATCAATCGATTGCAGATGGGCATTCTAGATAAAATAGTACTAGAGTTTCCAACTAAATTTTGGCCTCATTCATTATCATATGTTACCGAGACCCAAGGACAAGCATCGAATTTTTTTGACTACTCCCATTATGTTCCCAAGCCAATATTAATAGGATTCATTGCAGGAGACGCAGCTCAAGAGCTAGAAGATAAAAAAGACGAAGAAATTATACATGGGGTCATGACCACCTTACGGTCTACGCAAGATTGGAAGACTATTCCTATGCCTGATCCTGAAAAATATTTAATTACTCGTTGGGGGAAGAACCCATTTTCGTATGGGTCATATTCGTTTGTACCTGTTGGAGGTTCAAGAGAAGATTATAAGGTAATGGCAGAACCGGTCGCTGGTAAGATCTTTTTTGCTGGTGAAGCTACAAATTACAACCATCCCGCCACTGTTCATGGGGCGTATTTGTCAGGGATACGTGAAGCAGATCGTATTATAAAACCAGTCGGTGCTGTGGCTGTATAAACTCCGGACTCACTTACTCGATGATCTTATTATCTGAGACTGCTTTTTTAAACGTTTTGCCCAGTAAGCTGCCACAGATTGTCCAAATAACGATCAAGCCAAGAGCAAAGCCGCCGGTTAGTGTTACAATAGGACCAACGATGCGATTGGCAACTGAGCCGGTTGCTTTGGCAAAGCGCAACCCGAACATATCGATCCATGCTTTTGATTTGTACTTAATACTGCGAGACGTTGGGATGTATAACACTTCTTTTGCAGGTTGATTGAACGCATAGTTTAATGCTTTAGCGATAAGCATGACGTAAAATATTGTACTGAGTGATGGGTTGAGCATGTACGAGCTGATAAATACCCCCAATAAAATTGGGTAGGCGATTAAGCAAAAGCGAATGCCGAATTTTCTCTGAAAAAACGACGTGCCAATTAACCCGAACATACATGCAATTGCCTGTACGGCGAGCGCAAAATCAAACAAAAATTTGTTGACAAGACCGGGGTCGATATAGGTCGATTTTACGAGTAATGACATCTGGAAACCCATTAATGTCGAAATTAATTCTTGAAAAAATATTAATGCAAATATTCCAGCAACGTAATAATGGGTGAGCAAAAGCTTTAATCCATCAAGAAAGCCTACTTTGGTGACGACGGTATCGGTAGGGGTTATTTTTTTTACCGACTCTTCGTATCCCTGCATTTGGTCTTTTCCAACAACATGTTCAAGCATAAAGACGACAAGTGCAATAGCAAAGAACATACATATTGAGATCAGGGCGATAATGGGTGCGCGTTGGGCATACAGTGTTGCATCGTAAGAGAGATAATTGCCCAAGAGCGTAAATAAAAAACCGCCGAGTTGGGCACCGAAGATAATTAACCCTTTCTATTAAATAACATGTAAATATCGTATAAATACCTATAAATACAGGTAAAAAGTAATAACAGTAAGCTTTCTTACTCTGCGTTATGCGAGAAGAAAAGCTTTTTTTATTTTAACAAGACATTACATAAGGTTTTTATGCAAAGACTGGTTCGAGCATTATGGGGCGACTTACGAGGAAAAGAATTAAAAAAATTCGCTTTCTTGGC
>Ga0207075_1070_pt1 | contig 14929 bp, 5 predicted proteins | sample Alteio_BWMinHeat_64_FD_153587 | JGI IMG/M metagenome (GOLD analysis project Ga0207075, IMG submission 153587) | Enriched cells from forest soil in Barre Woods Harvard Forest LTER site, Petersham, Massachusetts, United States -... | ecosystem: Environmental > Terrestrial > Soil > Temperate forest >... | reverse complement strand
CTGGGAGAAACACTCAATCTTAAATCACAAGGTAATCTCTTTGTGAGTGGAGCAGGCTCGGCGTTATTATTTGATAATATAATTATATCAGGCGTTGCAGGCAATAAGATTCGTTGTACAGATGATCATACGACGTTGTCGTTCTATAATACGACATGGATTCTGGAAGATACCTATACGTTGACAACGGGTAGATTTGAAGTGCTGGCGACATTTGATCTTGTTGGCTCGCAGACATTTACCTACGCTACAAAAGGACGAAGTATCATTCAACCAGATGCGACGCTCTTGTTGGATATAGGCTCGATATTTAGCTATGCACCATTGTCTAACAATCGAGATCTATTAAGCATGTTTGATGCAAGCTCTCGCTTGTATATGAACGGAGCAACGCTTGCTAGCACGACAACGGGTTTACGATTAACAAATGGTACGTTGATTGTCGATAAGCAGAATTTCTTACGCAATGACGGCGCGGTTGCACTGTCGCAAGGTATTTCATTTGGTAACGGATTAAGTGCGAATGATCTGAGTGTTATTATCATACCTGGGGCAAATATTGAGTTGTTGTCAGGTATTTTGGATTATCAAAACTCGAATTAATCGCCAGTTTTTTTTAAAAAGAGGGTCTTTCAATTTTGAAAGACCCTCTTTTTTTGGTTTCTTTTTTGAATCTCTTGTCTCGTACGTTTTCTTTTATCTAAAGTAATGTAGGCGTCTAAAGGATGTGCCCCTTACTGCTTGAGATTGATTTTTGAAGATTATTGATAAAAAAAGAAGGGCTGGGACCATGATTAGTAAACTTCGTACTATTTGTCTGATGTTTCTCATATGTATGACATTATGTATTAACATTGGCGTTATGCAAAATATGCCAGAGATTTCTTCAAGTACTTCTTCAAGCACTTCTTCAAGTAGCAGCGCTTCAACAACTAATCTAACCACTGATTTAAGTAATATCGTACTGCCACCTTATGGTGAAGGCATGTTAACCGATTTGATCAACAAAACATCATCATCAATGAGTCTTTTTATCCAACGAACACTTCATGACGCATTGCCCGATGGGACAACATTACGCATAAAATCTCAAGCAAATAACAAATATTATACCGTCAAAAAAGTTATATTTGGTGCCCGAAATCAATACACAGATTATGTTTTTGCGCCTGACACCAATCCAAAAGATATTAATCTAAAAGACCCAAGCAAAGATGATACTATTTTTACGGTTCACCGCTATCTTGATTACAATCTTAATGATTGGATTGCATTTTCACATAAAAATGCTCTTGACTATACTGTGTCTGTCGATAGTAACGGTAAGGCTGAGTTTTTGGACAAAGACTTTGAAGGTGATGAGTTTCAGTCGAGTCAGTGGAAACTAGAATCAATCAATCCCAATGATCTCAACAAAGCACTTGATGCTTGTTTTATTCAAAACAGAACGATTAATGAGGGATGTTTGCATTCGCTTACAAAAAATGAATCTTATCAAGAAGGTAAAGAAGAAACAATAGGGGTTCCGTGTGGAGAGGTCTGGGGAACGTCACAAGCATTAATGGAACACGATCCAAATGTGTATTTGACGGGCAATAGTTTAATAACATTTCGTATGGCGTGGAATAATAAGGCCCCAGCATATTGGTGGACATTTGGAGCCAACGACTTTGGTCTAAAAGACATCAATATATTTCAAGGATGGGATCGTCAAGGTCGAGACCAAGCAACAGGGTCGCACTGTTTTCTTATTCAAAAGGCAGGAGATCCTGGTTATGAAGGTATTTTGAAGTATGGGGATAAAGTTGAGATCAGTGCTACATGGGAAAATGGTCCTGGTGGTACTTCTTCATATAACCATGCCCTTGTTCCGCCTCCAGGTAAAAAATGGTGGGTATATAAAGGAAATCGATGGGGAAGCACATGCTCTGGTACGATGCTGGTAGGATCTCCAAAAAATGATCTTACGGTGTTTGTCATAAAAAAAGCACCGAGTACATTTGATGAGTCAAAATTTTTTTGGGATTCTTCAGATGAGCGTCGTTTTTATCCGTCAGATGAGAATGGCCCTATTAAGCCTGGTGATAATGTGATGATCGAGGCTGTTGGGCTTCCTGATCAGGCGAATAGGCTTTATGGCGGTTGGCGAAGTCGTTGGGGATGGAATTGGGAGTTCTTGGTTGGTGATACGTGTGGTGATGAGGGTTTTTCAGCGCGCAGTATTTTTAAGCTTGAAAAAGCGCCCGATACTACCTACACCCAACAAATTTCTAAGGCCTATGACTTGCCAGCTGTGAGTAGGAGCAGTGTTTTGAGGTGCGAAGGAACAGCTAAGTTTGAAGGCAAAAAGGCAATTGATTTCTCAGGTCCTAACAAAAAAGTTCGCAGTGATGTTATTGGTATGGGAACTGGGTTTTCTCTCATAAATAAAGCATCGGCTTTAAATATTGCACAGATAGCAGTATATCGTGGAAAAGCTGTGTATAAAAATGAGGCTATTGATCTCAATAATCCTGCAAGACCAGAACTTGCATGGGGTGTAACGCAAGCAAAAAAATTGGTAAAGTGGACGAGTGGTGATGCGTGGCAAGATACCGGGACTTCTGCGGTGAGTGTTTCGGTTGGTGGTGATGGGGCAATGTGGTATGTCGACAAAAATAATAAAGTGTATAACGATTTTAAAGCCATGAATTATGCAGGAACGATTAAACAAATCGCTGCAAAAAATAAAGACGAGGCATGGGGGATTGCATTAGGTAAAGCAACTCCAGCTCAAGATCCAACAAAAGCAGCGACACCTGCAACAGATAAATTGGTCAGATATTCAAAGGATCAGGGATGGCAAGATGCTAAAGATTTTGGCTTAGAATTTACCCTGGGTACTCCAACATTTGTTGCAGTTTCAGATTATCAAAATGCAGTATGGGTTGTATACGACGATGGAAATATAGCGCGGCTGAAAAATGGGGCCTGGTCAAATCTTCCAGCATTACCACCCGTTGAAACTGGAGATTTTGTTGTTCACGTTGGTGTTCAACATGATGGGTATGCTTGGGCTACAACATTTTTGAGACATATCTTTTTTTGGAACGGTGTTAACTGGATAGAACCTGATCCGAGCGCCCGTTGGGCAACAGTAGCAGTTTCTGTTGGTGCATATAATGTCCAGATTGGAAACGTTGAAACAAAAACCAGAACGGTAACGCGTGCATATGTTTCTGATGGCAAGGGGGCGCCTTATCCAAAAAATAGCGATGCGTTAGTTGCATTAGAAGTTGTAACTCCTGGCCCGGGTTTTGGCGGCGTTGATAAAGGTAGTTCGCGCGTTTTCCACAACTTATCATTCCGTAAAAATCCACACACGCTGGGGTACGCCGAAAATACTATACGAGGATTTGAAGGCGTAGATTTAACGTTACAACCGTTGGTGAGCCGTGGTGTTGCGTGGTTAACAACATCAGGAAAGCCATCAATTTCATTTTATGCGCTTTCTGATTATACCGGCAACATTCAAGTTGTTTTTGGGAATGAAAAAACAAAAGATTATACGTATAAAATTATTATAGGTCAGTCGGCTGGTGGGGTCCAAAATGTTCAATCAGTGATCCAAAAACGTACAAAAAATAATGCGTATGATATTCCTATGCCTGTAACAAAATGCGTTGTCCTGGCAAAAGACGATCCTTTAGCCGTGGCATCTCCAGGAAATTTTGCGCAGTTTTGGGCTTCACTTGATTTTGATGCCCAAAGCAATGAGGCGTTAATTTTGGTTGGTCGTGGAGAAATTGGAGAAAATGTTTTTATGGCCTACCGAGATCCCCAAGCACTTCCTTCCAGTTTCGTAGGTTTTTCAACAGACAAACAGCCTGTGGTTTTTACTGAAATTAAACAAGGTGATGAGGTTGTTACTAAAAAGCCAACGAGAATTTACGCAACATTTTCGCCTGGAGACGTGGGTGGTCCGAGTGCATTTGTATGGGAGCAAAAAGGTAAGAATTTACGCTTTAAAGTTCCTGATCAAGGTTCTGTTGGATTTACATTAACGGGTCAGGGCTCATTAATGTTGGCATTGAGTGCTACTGCAAACGATGCCGATGATCATTATATTGTCATATTTGGAAGTAATGGCGGTCAAGATTTGCAGGTGCAAAAATGGAGCAAAAAAACAAACAAATATTCTAATATTGGCCCTGTGCTCAAAGGGAAGGATTATCCCTACATTACGTTGGATGGAACGGCAAAGAATTTTTGGGTGAGCTATATTGATGGAAAAATATTGATTGGCAAAGATGCGATGGGAACGGGAGCGCTCTTAGTTATCGATGATCCGCTTCCTTCTCGCAAGATTAAAGATATTGGTTTTAAAGCCGATGGTAGTGTTGCGTTGCAAAGAATTTCTATTGCGTCTGAAGTAAATATTGGGTTTGCAACACAAACAGAATTCTATAAAAAAGCGAGACAGTTGCCACGTGTTACTGGAGATGTTGATATTTTGATTCCATTTGAGTATGTCTTTCAACAACAGGCTGACGTGATAACTATGCGTGATATTGTTAGTGGGAAAACGCAAATTACCTACGCGACACCACAACAAGGCGCTATTTATTATCTAGGGCTTTTTGTCGACCCAACGGGTAAGTCTACATTGTTTAAAACACGAGAAGTAGAAAATCCTGTGAAAATAAAATTATTAGCACAGGCTCGTCAAATAGTTAATCAGGCGCGGCTAAAATTGGTCAACGCAGGATTTTCTGAGCAACGTGCAGCACTCGATAAAGCGGTACAAGACGCAAACGCAAATTATTATAATATGCGTGCCCAAGCAGCAACTGAAACTGCAAATTATATGGACCAGGTAGGGGTGCAACTTATGCAAACTGGCGGTCAAATTTTTGATCCAACGCTTGGCAAGATTGTTGTTGGAACAGGGCTCGCCTTAACGGGTGGATCAGTTGCCCGTGTTGTAGCGTCAGAATTTATGGAAAAACAGTCTTTTGCTGCAGCAGCAAAAGCGGGTAATGTTGCGCAGATTGCTGGACAACAACAATCGGTTGAGCAACAACAAGCAGCTGCAATGCTACAGTTGCAAGCAAATATTGTTCAACAACGTTTGGCCACAGATTTTAAACCTGAAGATGCATATGTGTATAGTGATGTGGCGCAAGCACGAGAGCTTGGTTCTACAGCAGTTGCGGCAGCCGCACAGGCGCACCAAAATGATGTGATGAATGCTCTGGCAAAGCTTGATCAAGATAAAACACGATTACATGATGCCGTTGTATTGCAAGATTATCTAACAGAGTGTGAAAATATTTTGGCAGCTATTGATCAGAGCGGTGTTTTGACCGATGCCTCTGTCCGACAACGCATATGGAACAGTTTAGATGTTCTTTATACAGCGGTCTTGGAAATAAAAGCAAGTCCACATGATACTCTCGATATAAAATCACGCATGAAGAATATTCTTTTTGCAGCTTTGATTAACCCTTATTTGGCTGATGATACGACGCAAAGACAACGTGATATTTGGTTTAACATGATCAATGAAATTGCCAAAGATTTGTTCTTGCAATCAGCTGGTCAAGGGTTTGTTTTAAGCTCGCAGCTTGGTGAGTATCTGTGGTATCCACAGCAATTTACCGTACCCGATCAGGGCAGTATAGTATTTGATGCAAAAGGATTGAATGATTTTATGGTATGTTTCTGGAGCAGGAGTGGAACAAGGCTAAAAGGTTCAGATCAAGAGATTTATGAAATAGCTTTTGGTGCCTTTCAAAATGAAAGCACTGTTATTCGTATGAAAAACATGGGTCGTGCGGTGGCTGAATTTCATCGTGCACAATATCCCGATGCTATGCTCAATACATTAGAGTTTGAATCATATTGGATTAATATAAATCACGGGCAGATTACGGTTGGTAAAGGTAGAATTGTCGGAGCTCACACGTTATTTTCCTGGACGGATCCATACCCTGTTAAAGGCATTAAATATATTGGATTTAGTTGCTGGGATGTTCCTATTGCCGTGCGTAATATCAAAGTTGGGCCTGCAATGCACGCGCTTACTCCAACATCTGCAACACCGATGACAACGGTAACAGCAGGACCCGAGACAACTGATGCGTTACGGCCCGTGAGCACAGCGAAAACGCTTCCAATGGTAACCAAAAGCAAACCAAAAACGTCACCGATATCTCGGCAAGTGCCAAAAACAATAGTACAGCCTGTTCAAGCCACTCAAGAACAAACGGCCGTTGGTATTGGAGATATTGGGCAATAAGTGAAAAGTTTTATTTGTTGAGATGGTGCCAGATTTTAAGAAAATCATCAAACGAAAGCTGTTGCGCGCGCATGTTCAAAAGTTCGTCCGACCATCCAGCAGACAGGAAGTAGTGTGTTGTCTTGATATTATTTTTGAGCGTTTGACGTGGCGAACGAAAACAGAGTTTTAGAAATCTCCAAAATTCTTCTTCGTCGGGGATAGTTTGTTGGTCAAATTTTGGCTTAAAATGCAGCAAGCGTGAATGGACTTTGGGTGGTGGGCTAAATGCTCCTGGCTCGATTTTGTCCATAAGCGTCCAGTCGAAATTGTATTGCAGTAATAAAGACGTTGTGCTGTACCCTTTGCCGCGTGAAGCCACAATTTTTTGAGCAACTTCTTCCTGTACCATGATCACGCCTTCTTGAAAGAGATCTTTATTTTGCTGAATCAAGAAAATAATCGGGAATGTAATTTGATACGGAAGATTAGCAAGAATCACCCATGGTTTTTGCTGACCAAGTTCTTCGCGGAAATTTGATTCAAGAATATTTTTAAGTCTGATTTCTAATCGTGGATTTTTAATTTTCTTGGAAACAAAATTAACCCAATCAGGGTCAATTTCGTAGCACACGAGTTTTTTACACTTAGTTTGCTCAAGAATCGATTGTGTCAAAAAACCATCGCCACAGCCAATTTCAAGTACTGAAGTCTCAGGTGTCACAGATACTTTGGCAATCATGTTGTCAACGACCGATTGTTTGCGTAAAAAGTGTTGACCAAGACCCTTCTTTTTTCGGGGCATGTCGCGGTCGCTATCTTGTCTGTCTGCAGGCTTTAAATACGTATGATATTTGTTGATATTTTTAGTTTTCATAAGATTATGATAATACCCGAAAAAACAGTTTAAAACCAGGTATTTTAGTGGGTTTTACGATAAAATCTTATTGACATGTAGAAAATTTTATCGTAATATTAAGACTTAGTTATCTTTACAGGTCCGTTCGTGGTGAGTGATTGCGAAGCAATCGTATCAGCCTGCCCGCCATAGCTTGCCAAGCCGGAAGGCGTGGATAAGCGAAGGCTGGGAATCCATGAACACCTTTGATCTTTGAAATGAAAACTTTGGGGGCGTCATGGTTTCGACGTATTATTCTGTGCTTTAAGAGCATGTCGAGTTTTGTTTGGGAACCTCGTTAAAAAAACAATCAAAAACAATAAGTGCAGACGCTAATAGCTCTGTTGCATTTGCTTAAACTCGATAGAGATTAAGTAAGTGTCTTGGGGAAAAGACGTGTCTATCAGTCGTTTCTCCTCGTATTAAAAAGATAGGACGCGCGGGTTAGATTTTTTAGTTCTGTAGCCCGAACGTAACATTGAACTGACTCTTATGGTTCTGTGCTCTTGCAGAAAAGTAAGAGTATAATCAAGAGATAAGCATGTAGTGCTTAGGGTATTGAGTTCTGCGGACATGGGTTCGATTCCCATCGCCTCCACCATCCTTCGCCTTCGCCCTTCGGGCTCCTGGCTACGGATGGCAGGCCAGTCTTTATTTTATCAAAGAATTAGTCTGGCCCATTTTCCAAAGTTTTCATTTAAAAAATACAAAATATTTTGTATAAAAATAAAAAAAGGCGCGAGTTTGTAAACTCGCGCCTTTTTTATTTTATTTTAGAAAGTACAGATCTGAGTTCTTGTAATTTTTGGCGTAATGTATCGAGTGAACTTTGAAGTTGGGCACTTGGTGGAATAAGACCTTTGGCCTGGTCAACAAGAATTCGTATACGATCGATATTAAATACAGGAAGTTCAACGTTAAGCGCAGATAAAAGTTTTTCAAGATCATCTTTTAAAGGTGTTAATTGCTGTGTATAGAGATGAAGAGTTTTAATTTCGCCCTTTGCATTTTCCAAAGATAAAGTATCTATCGTGCTTAATAACGTTGTCTTGATATATATATATGCAAAACCTGTGAGGAGGGACAATAATCTATGTTGTGTGATTAAGAACTTGTTATATCTCTCGATTCCGCTCGATGCAAATCCATACGCAAGAAGTGCATTATTTGTGTCGCTTACATATATCGATGTGGTTGATGGTATATCTAGTTTGAATTGAGGAGCTTTTATGAATGGAACAACTTTGACCAATTCTTGGAAACAGTCACGACCAATTGCTGCAAGCGTTGCTTGTTCTTTCTCTATGGTTATTTTATTTTCAAGGGTGAAAGATACGAAGTCGCTCTTTTTTAATTCAGCAATAAAGTGCCCTTTATTTCTTGAATATTCTCTATCTGTGTAGGCAAAAATCCTGAAAGCTTTACGCTCAAAATCTTCAATCTGTTTGAGTAATTGCTTACAACGTTCGATAGCTGTTTTCATAGATGCAAATTTTTTAAAAAAACCTTTTAAATCTTCAAGAGGTTTTAGATCAATTTTATCGATCTTGGGTACACTCGGTGAGGTACTGGCTGAAGCGGTTAATTTTTTGGAGTCATCAACCATTTCTGCTTGTTTTGTTTCACTGCTTTTGTCTAGTTCATAGAAAAAAATGTATGGGGTTGCATTTGGCCAGCCACGTACAGAATTATCAATACCATCATGTCTAAGTTTGTTTTTCACAAAGTCATCCATGGAGCCTGCACCTTCCGTGTCTTTGACGTCTGAATCATTATATCTTTGCCATTTATTATAAGCCACTTTCTTGTCATCACCCATTTTGTCTGTGACATATGCCCAATAATGACCGCCTCTCATTGAGCCGCTTTGGCACACAAAGCCAAAAAGATTAAAGTTTAATGTTGTATCTTTTATTCGACGCGAAAGAGTTAATGGAAATTTAACGGGTGTTGTGATTTTTTTTATGACCACTTCTTTATTTTCTATAACCGTCCTAAACCGTTTAAGACTTACAATTAAAATTTGCGGTGCCGATTCTAACGTAAATTTTTTTATGGCGTTTACCCGTGTGTTACAATTGCTACATCGCCATTTATTATCATCTGACAAGACCTGTGGTTTTTCGTAGTCATCAAAGCAATCGTCTAGAGAAACAGGCGTTTTTTCAGGAGGGATGGAAACTTGGAGGGCGCGCTCAATAACTGGTTGTCTTGAAGCATAAACTGGTCCACAAGAAGGACACGTAAGTGTTGACTCTAGACCGATGTCAAAAATTCTATAGAGCTCTTGCAGCTTTTTTATGCGTGCATCACATATTCCCCAGGCTGCATCATTTCCTTCCAATGGAATACTACTGAGCAACATTGCATTTGAGGGTTGTGTTTGTATTACATAACGCAAGTGTTCTTTGAGTGATACAATTTTTTGCATATCAGTATTAAGAATTCCCATGATTCTGGTAATTATTGCTGTTCGATTTGTAGCAGCCAGTATTGTTGTTGCCATAATTGCCTGAAGTTGTTCTGTGATGTTTGCATGATATGGTGTTTGACCAATCAAGTATTGCAAGAGTAAAGAAAGAAATTCATGAGCATCTTGTTGTTCTGTAGCCATTTGAGAGAGATAAAAATCATCAGTTGCTGCCCTAGAGGTAATAAATGCTCGAAAGTCTTGGGTTAATCTTGAGTGTCTTTTCATGTTACCAACAAACTCATAGAATCTTGCTTGAATTATTCCAGGGCGAGTAGGCTGCCCCCCAATAATGGGGCCAATCGGCGTTCGAACTTCTAGATTGTTTTCTAAAAAATCGATTAATGGTTTAATCTGGCTTAGGCATTGGAATGATGCACTGAAAAAGCAGTCGTTACCATTTTGGTTGACAAGCCCCATATTTGGCGCGTACAGTGTCGACTGTACAAGAAGAACTATAATCACAAGACTTGTTAATTTTTTTACTGTTTTGATCATGATTGCGCCCTATTTTTTGTCTGATTATCTAATTCTTGCTCAAGTTCTTCACGGTTTTTGTCTTCAAGCTTTTCTTTGATTGTTTGTTCCGCAAGTTCTTCGTCAAGCGTCGATTTTATAGAGCTTTCTTCTTGTAGTTCTTGGTTTTTACGCTCAAGCCGGAGAGCCTGTTCGGCCCCTTCAACATGAGATATTAGTTGCTGCGCATGAGTTTTTGTATCTTGGATAATCAGTTCTAATTCAAGATTGGTTCTTTCTTTTTCTTCTAAAAGAGGCATAAATCGTTGCCTGAGCTCAGTATAAACTCTTGTAGATGTTTCTTTTGTTTCTTTTATTATTTCTTGGCGTACGTTCTCGATTTCTTGCTTAGTTTTATCAAGCGTCTTTTGCAAATCCTGACTTGCTTTTCTGGCTTCTTCCAGCTTATTGGTAAATGTTTTTTCTGTGAGAGATTCATCGACTTTTTTGGACATCTCGAGTTGTTGAATTTTTTCTTTGTAGTTTGTTATTTCTTCTTGTGATTGACGCAACAAAAGCTCAGCTTCTAAAGCTTGCCCAACACTTGCTTCAAGTGATTTTTGCATGGTTTGCGTAAATATTTTTTGTTCTTGTCGAATTTTCTCAAGACGATTTTGTGTACTTGAAAGTTCTTGTTGTACAGCGTTTATTCCCGTTTGAGCGTTAATTTTTTCGATAAGTTCGTCGTTTGAGAGGCCATGAAGTTCTTGGTGAGAAGCTTGGGCAAATTCACGCACGGTCTTTACGACAAGAGTTTTGATTTCTTCGTCTGATATAGGCGAAAAAACGGGATCTTTTTGAACCAGAGAGCCCAGATCATAGAGTATTGCCAGGTTAATTTTTTTCTTTTCGCTTGTACTCAAATTGAGAGATTTTGCAAGAATTTCAACAAAACCCCCGGCTTTTTTTTGCATCATAATAATTTTTTTTATGAGATTGTGTTTGAGAACAACTTGTTCTTGTTGTGCATCATGGACGTATTCAGCGCTGCGCAGTGTATTATCAAACCAGGTACTTTGCTCGGTTAATGTTTGTGCGAGCTCGTTGGCATGTACTGGAGTTTCAGCGTCGAGAATAATTTTTTTCAGAAGGGATATGTTGCGATCAAATTCCTGTTTGATCTGATCTTTCCAGGCAAGATCAATTTTTTCTTCTGATTCTTCTGATAAAGCAACAGAGGATACTGTTGGGGTGAAAAGTTCAAAGTTTAAAGCAGTTTCTTTGATTTTGTCTTTAAGCGCCTCTTCGATGGCTTCTTGACGAGCTTTTGCGTGTAATTTTATTGCTTCTTCTTCTGCTGTATTAATTAAAAAAAGAATCTGTTTTGCTGCGATGTATTGTATTATACCCGCTTCTTTTTGAACATAATTTTCAAGAAAAGCTTCTTCGATTTCTGCCTGTTGGCGAAGGCGTTCGACTTCTTGTTCTGTTATTGTATCAGACTCTGTAACGCATTGTTCAACGTGCTCGTGAATATTGGAAATTTTTTCTTCAACTGATTGCTTTAAGTGCTCTATTTTTTCTTGCGCTTCGGTTTCGATTTTTTTTACACGTTCGTCTGATTCTTTAAGTATTTTATTATCTATGTGTTTGAGTGCTTGAGACGACAAAGAAGACGACAAAGAAGACGATAAAGAAAAGAGTGGTGAACGGTTTTTGCTTGGTCCTGATAGCGCAAAAAGAGATAGAGAAAAAAAAGATAGAGCAAAATAGCAACAAACAATAAGCAGCCTGCCGAAAAAAATAAAAAAGTTCGCGATCATCTCGCCCTCCCCCGCGTCAAACTGGTGATCACACAAATTCTAGTACAAGTTTATGAAAATAGATGCACGTAACACAACAAAATCACAACTAGCCAAAAAATTGTTGCTTGAATCGATAAAAGACTGTTTATTGTTTTTGTATAAGAAATAGATAAAAATTACAAATTGATTTATTTTGTATGAGAAATAGGTTAGTTTAAATAATGAAGCGTTCAATAAAATATTTACACCAGATTGGTTTTTGAATAAAAAAATTGGGGAGTATTGGGGGATATGTATGAAACAAGCAAAAAAGAAGCAACAGGCGTTATTTCTAAAGATATTTTTTTTACTACTTATTACGATAATAACTGTAGCTGTAACGGTTTTTTTGAAAAACGATAAATATTGCCCTAACTCCTGGTTTTTTAAAAGAGAACCAGAGCCTTGGATTACTGTTTTTATTCATGGAAGTTTTGGCTCAGTTTTGGGGTTTTTGAATACATCAGATGTCTTAAAAGATAAGATTTCTGGGACGATTTATCGCAAAATTACCAAAGGCATGCGTGATGATACATTCTTTTTTCGCTATCAACCAATTCTTAAGCGCGGGCTTGTTCGTGTTATTCCGACGTTTAATATCAAAGAAACAGGTAATCAATTTTTAGCAGCCTACCCATTAATTAAATCGTATGACATGATAACCGAGCAGCTCTGTCCTGGTAAAGAAAAGAACTATTACTATACTTTTGGATGGAGCGGTTTGATGAGCCAGAACAGTCGGCGGTTTGAATCAATTCGATTGTATAACGCTTTATCAGAAGAGCTTGTTAAGTTTCATGCCCAAGGGATTTATCCAAAAATTAGATTGATTGCCCACAGTCATGGCGGGAATTTGTGCCTGAATTTAGGTGCTGTACATACATTAGCAAACCTTAAAGACTTTTCTATGATTAATTCATTATCACAAGACCCTGATGAAAACGAAGCGCTCAAAAAAATGTATGCAGTTATGCGAACGCTACCATCTAAAGATTCTGCCCATCTCAAACCAGATCAAAAGCGTTTTGACTACATGCCTAGTAAAAAAAATCTTGAGATTAGTCAGCTGATTTTTTATGGGACGCCTATTCAACCTGAAACCGAAAGCTTTGTGTGCGCGCCTGTTTTTAAGAAAGTGTATAATTTTTATTCGGGTGAAGATATTATTCAAAAGTTTGATTGGGTTACTTCAAAGCGGTCAAGTAGTTTTCAACGAGTTGACTGTAAAAAAACTACAGAAAACGTGGGGACATGCTTTATTCAGGCGAAAATTATGATCGAGAAATTGCATAACATGGGCAAAGGCTTTAAGCCGGTTGCTATGCAAAAAAGTCAATTTTCCCAGGAGCAAAAAAACTCTAAAATACCTGAGCGTACCATATGGGAACAATTGATGGCCGGTGAAAATATTTTTTCACGCAAGAGTAAAGATCCAACCCACAAAGAATTATGGTTTTTTTGTTGGGAGAGTTCGCAAGATTCTGAAAAATATACGACATTTCTTGCGCATCTTCCAACGTTTGTATTAACGCCGTTATACTTAGCTGTTCTGCATGCAGGAACAAAAAAATATAATGACATTGATATTAATACCGTTATTCGAGATGAAAAATTGGTTGTTGTTGCTCTGGAACATGACCGAGAAAAAGAATTAAGTCACTACTCAATTCCTGTTCAAACGCTTGATGTTATCAAGCAAAAGACAATGGCATGGAAGCCTGATCGATGGAAAAGTTTTGACGAATTTAAAGAAATTCGCAAACACTTGTAATAGAGATCTTCTGAGTCAGCGCGAGCATCTGCTGTTTAGGAAAAAATCGTAGCTTTTTTTCACCGACCCTGTATCATAATTTTCACGAGTTCATCAAATGTAATCGTGCGATTTTACGGGGCCATCAGCGGATTGCCTTATGACTAGGAGAGATGAATGTTGTCAATAGTAATGCGCAGAATCAGTATTTTTTTATTTATATTTTTTAATGGGCTCATCCTGAGCTCATATGTTTTTGCTGATATCCCAGAACGAGATGATAAGAAGATAGTAGATGACGACATCGTTTTGCTTGATAATTCTCTTTCGTCAAAGTTAAAAATAAAAAATATTTTCATTGAGGGTAATAAACATATTCGAAAAGACCAAATTCTTAATCGAGTGCCGTATAAAGTTGGTGAAGAGTTTGATAGATCAAAAACAAGAAACGCCATTCGTAACTTGTATGATCTTGGTTATTTCAGACAAATTAAACTTGAATCTGAAAAAATTGATGACCAATCTATGGATCTTTTTGTTATTGTCGAAGAAAAAAAGCTTTTAGAGAGCGTTGAGTTTATGGGCAATAAAAAGATTAAAAGTAAAAAACTCAAAGAAACGTTAAAAATCGATAAGCTTTCGACCATTGACGAAGAAACTTTGCAAAAAATAGCTACTGAAATTCAAAAAGCATACAAAGAAGAAGATCGTCATTTGGCCAAAGTCACCCCAAAATTAGTTATTAACAAAAATAATCCAGATAAAGCTATAGCAATATTTCACATTGAAGAGGGCCCAAGATCGACACTTGTACGCGTTTATTTTAAGGGCAATAAGAAAATGCCTGAACGTAAATTGCGTAATATTTTGCTGACTCGGGAAAATTGGCTTTTGAATTTTATGGATAGTGCAGGTGTCTATAAAGAAGAGTTTGTCGAAATGGACAAGCACCGCATGGAGTATTTTTATCGCGATCATGGCTATCTTAATACTAAAGTTACAGACGCCAAAGTTGAGTTCTCCCGTAATAATCGTGATGTAAAGGTTACTTATTACATCAACGAAGGCGATATGTTTAAAGTACGCGAAATTCATGCTCTAGGTGATGAGATTTATACAGAAAACGATCTATTGCCCTATATTTCGCTTGAAAAGGGCAAACCATACTCTCAGAAGCAATTAGTTGATTCGATGAACAGGTTGAAAGATTTGTGGGGCTATAAAGGCTATATTTATGCTGATGTTTATCCAC
>Ga0207075_1022_pt2 | contig 15189 bp, 13 predicted proteins | sample Alteio_BWMinHeat_64_FD_153587 | JGI IMG/M metagenome (GOLD analysis project Ga0207075, IMG submission 153587) | Enriched cells from forest soil in Barre Woods Harvard Forest LTER site, Petersham, Massachusetts, United States -... | ecosystem: Environmental > Terrestrial > Soil > Temperate forest >... | reverse complement strand
TAAAGCTTTCAATTAATGCTAACTTCTTTTTTCTAGAACCGGCTTTAATCTGCGGGCGTTTAATTTCTTAAGACTGGATTGCTTCGCTAAAAGCTCGCAATGACGGATCCTAATTTCAAAGTGGAACGGGTATATAGTTAAATGGAAGCCGAAAATTGCTTAATAGCTATTTTTGGCATATTATTATTTCTACGTCTCAAATTATAACCGTTTAAAATATTAGGAGCGTTAGTTACTTTTTGAATATCAGACATTGTCTGCATTCGCAAAGTTAAATAATTAATCATTTCTTCGTTCTTTTGTTCTTTTGCAATATCAAGAGGAGTTTGACCGTTTATAGCCAAAGCATCAATCTTGGCACCAACTTCTTCAACTAACACTTTAACTATATCTAAATGTCCCTTCAAAATTGCAGTATGTAAAGCAGTCACCCCATTAAGAAAGGAATTAACATTCGCTCCTGCTTGGCATAGTAATCTTATATTGTTCTGGCAATTCCCTAAAAATGAAGAACTAATTAATACCTCATCAAGATTTACGCCCGCATTTTGCGCCAGCTTAATCAAATCAACCAATTCATGCACTAATCCTGTAACTAATAAACCCATAGGATCTTTTTGACATTCATTTACATCCAAATAGAATTCAGGCATTTGACCTTCTATTTCAGCCTCTATTGTGCTACGCCGTGTATTCCAATAAGAAACCACTTGCTCAGGGTCAGAAAGAGAAAAATTTTCTAAAATTTGTATAACATACTGCGGATTAGCAAAAAAAATTCCGTAACAATCATCAAAAGGTAATTTACGCTCAAGATACTCAAAGAACTTATCTTTTGCGCGCGAGCAGCTTGCAAAATTTATTGGAACAATATGGTATTTTTCTCGATCAATTCTTGCTGCAGGGTCACTTAACATCCCTTTTAGATGCGCTGCACCCAGTATCAATATCGCATGTTCATTTTCCTGATTTAATTCTTGAGCCATCACTGCATTTCTTTCAGAAACGGTTGCAAGCTTATTTCTTTCAGGATGATTATCTATTCCTTTAAACACCGCTTGATTATTTTTTACACGCTCTAAAACATAGGATCCCATTGGATCTAATACTTCTTTTCCTCGAGGCAATTCTACAAAAAACATTCTAATACCAACGCTTACAGCAGCACTATATATTTCCAATTTCATTTGCTCAATATTAAATTGATTGTGGGATTCTCCCAAAATAATAAGAAGTTTTTTTCTTTTTTGCGTAGCATACTTAAATTCTTTATTCAGCAAATCTAAAAATATTTCTCTGAGTTTTTTTAGATTTTCCGTTCCAACACCAATACGTTGTTTAACGTAGGCGAAAAATTCACTGGAACAAGCAGCCTCGGTTAAATAAAATTTCAGGGGGTAAGAATCATATAGATTCATATCCATTGATAGAAAATAATCAAATAATTCTTTATTTTCTCTTTGTACGGCAAAAAATATCGGCATGTATCCATTTATTGAACGAGCCGTGATATTTGCACCTGCTTTAACGAGAAGATCTGCAATACCGGCATGTCCTGCCATATGCAAAGGAGTCCATAAATTTGCGTCTATCGCGTTAACATCAAACCCAGCGGTAATTAATGTCTGAACCACACTAGTATTGCCAATCAAGACTGCACAATGCAATAACGAGCCTCCACCCACCCTGCGATAATTTTTGTCTGCGCCCGCTTGACATAACAATGGAATATCTTCATTTTTTCCAAAAAGTACTGCTTCTAATAGCGCTTCTTCAAGATTTGCACCTTTGTCTTTCGCCTCTTGGATCAATTCAATTGATTTATCCTGAAGACCTTTAAGCAAAATGTTCTTTGGGGATGCAAGGACCGTTTTAGTCATGCTGCGTGTAAGTGGGCCAGCTCTCATATAAACCTCTTAAAAGCCAAAATGGCACATTGCGCATTTTAACTTATCAAGTTAACTTGTCAAGACCTATTCAATAGTGGATATTATACAATCTTTACTGCCGTCTCTTTTCCTTGTCCACAATGCTGCCCTTGTTATAGACTATACTCCGTAAATGGCGGATATATTCGGAGTATTGTCTAATGAAGTTTATCGAAAGATTGTTGCAACTACCCCTATCTAGGAGCCTTTTTTTATTTGGCGCTAGAAATACAGGTAAAAGTACCTTGTTGAAACACATTTTTGGTTCTAAAAATACGTTTTGGATAGATCTGCTAGATCTGGAATTGGAAGAACGGTATTCAAGAGAACCCATTAGCTTTAAGCATGAAGTTCTAGCTTTGGAAGAAGATGTAAAATATATCATTATTGATGAGATACAGAAATTACCCAAACTTTTAGATATTGTTCATCAGTTAATAGAAAGTACAGATAAAATTTTCATAATGACAGGATCTAGTGCGCGCAAATTAAAACATGGTGGTGCAAATTTATTAGCTGGACGAGCCTTCGTTTATAATCTATATCCTTTTACGTCCATTGAGCTAGGTAAAAATTTTGACCTTGATGCAGCGTTGCATTGGGGGACTTTACCGTCGATTTTAACTAAAATGAAAACTGAAGATGATAAAACGAGTTTTTTACAGGCCTATGCTCAAACATATCTTAAGGAAGAAATATGGCTGGAGCAGTTTATACGAAAAATTGATCCTTTTAGGAAATTTCTTGAGGTTTCTGCCCAATGCAATGGACAAATTATTAATTTTGCAACCATTTCTAGAGATGTTGGGGTTGATGATAAGACAATAAAGCAATATTTTTCAATCTTAGAAGATACCTTAATGGGATTTATGTTAGAGCCTTATAATGGATCATTTAGGAAAAGATTACATGCTAAGCCTAAATTTTTCTTTTTTGATACGGGGGTTTGCCGGGCCTTAAGCCGTATGCTTTCTGTGCCCATTAAAAAATCTACGAGTTACTATGGAGACGTATTTGAACACTTTATCATTTTAGAATGTATGCGTTTAGCAAGTTATTATTTTCCTGAATATCGCTTCTCATATCTTAAAACTAAAGATGATGTAGAAATAGATCTCATTGTAGAGCGTCCAGGTAAAAAACTTCTTTGTATAGAAATTAAAAGCTCGGATAGTATTAGGGAAGATAAACTGTCATCTTTTGCTAATTTGGTGAAAGATATAGAAAATAGCGAGGCTATCTGTATTTCACAAGAACCTCGCACTAAAAAGATTGGCGAAATTATAGTTATTCCATGGCAAATAGCATTGCGTAAATATTTTATTCATAATGTTGATATTATACAATCTTAAGCGCCGTCTCTTTCCCTTGTAAAATCTGCAAAGCTTGTTTATCTGCCGCTGTAATCACTTGATAATCTCCCTATGCGAATTATTAATATCTCCAGCTCAAGCGCCTGCCAAAACCATAAACTTATCATATTCACCCTGCCAGAGATCTTTGAGAAATTCTTCATAGCCAACAATGTCGATACTTTCTTCGATTCGAGAAACACGATCAAGAGATACCAAAATATATTTCTGGCAAATTTTTTCTTCTTGCAATACTTTCAAGCCCTGTAAATGTTTTGAAGTGATGGATTGACTACTTTTCACTTCTATAGCCAGCATATCTCCGATTAAAAAATCAACTTCCTGGCCGTGTTTTGCTTGCCAAAAAGTCAATGGCGCTTTATTGCGCGTATAACTAAGATAGGCTCGGATTTCTTGATATATAAAATGCTCAAACGCTTGGCCAAAACCATCTGTCCCATTTGAGAGGCTTCGTATTTGCGCTATATGATTACGTACGCCCACATCAAAAAAGTAAAACTTGCCAGTGCTAATAGCTTTACGCTTTACCGTTTTCGTCCAAGGCTCTACAATCTTCCCTAATAAGGTATCTTCTAAAATTTGATAATATGCTCTAATCGTGGCAGGACTCACTCCAGCATCACTTCCAACCTCAGTAAAATTAAGCAATTTACCACTCATGAACGCTGCCATTCGCAAGAATTTTGCAAAAGGTTGCGTTTTTCGAACAAGTGCTTCTGCTAAAATTTCCTGATTCATATATATACTTGCATAAGCTGCAAGTTCTTCTTCAGGTTCATCACTAAGGTAAATATGAGGTAATCCACCAATTTGCAAGTATCGCTCAAGTGAAAAATCAGGGATCTCATTTTTCACTAATGGAAATAATTCCGCTTCCCAAGCTCTTCCTCCTAGCAAATTTACATCGGCTTTTCGCAACTTACGTGCACTACTGCCCGTGAGTAAAAAACGTATCTTTTGGCTTTCAATTAATCGATGCACCTCATTTAAAAGAGGAGGAAACTTCTGAATTTCATCAATTACCACAATAGTTTTTTCGGATTTCCTTTTATTGATCATCCCCTCTATTGACCAGGGTGCACTCATTAATGTAGTAAGAACATCAGAACGCAAAAGATCTATGATAAATGCATGATCTCCGAGCTGATGCTCAATGAGGCTAGTTTTACCCGTTGAGCGTGGACCAAATAAAAAGAATGATTTCTTGGAAAGCAAATCAACTATGTCTAGAAAACGGTTTAAATACACTATTTCTTCTCCAATCACGGATAATCAATAGTACTACTTCCGAATTACCGGAAATTCTAAAGTAGTACTTCGGAATATCCGGAGTATTGGCCATTTCGGGTAAATAATCAAGCTTTCCTGGCGATCCGCTCAGTCCTGCTACCGGCTATAGAATTATTCTTCATACAATCTTAAGCGCCGTCTCTTTCCCTTGTAAAATCTGCAAAGCTTGTTTATCTGCCTCTGTAATCACTTGCGAAACCGTTTTGCTGACTTCTTCAACATTATCTAAATTTTCAATGGCCATGGGTTGCCCTAAATATAAAACCACTTTGGCAAAAGGGCGTGGTAATTGATATTTATCCCAAGAATTAAACTGCCATTTATGCGAATAAGCAGCGCCAAAAGGAATAACGCCTAATCCTGCTTTATAGGCTAAAAAAGAAATACCCGCTTTGGCTGCAAATTCAGGGCCACGGGGGCCATCTGCGGCAATACCCACAGAATAGCCCTCTTTAGTGGCGGCAATGAGTTTTACTAAACTACTAATACCTTTACGGCTTGATGAGCCACGGATGGTATGATATCCCACCAGATTCAACCAAGTTGCCAGCATATCCCCATCTCTTGAAGCACTGACCAAAGCAACTTGTTTTTGATTCCCACGTTTTGGCATGAGCATTAATGGTGCAAATTGCTTCCCATGCCAAAAGCCATACACGTATTGACGATTGGGATCTACCTCCGGGTGCGAGTAGATACTTACCCGCAACGTTTTATATAATAGTTGCGTAACATAATGGGCTATTTTTCCTATAAAGGTTGGAGAAAGAATTCGCATTTACACACCACGCGTCAAAGTGATAAAACTATAATTGTAAGGATGTTGTTCATCTTTGAGAAAATCCTGGCGCGAGGTTTCTTGCCAGGCATTAACGTCAAAAGAAAAAGTGGCATCACCGTTTAAAAGGGTATCCACGATGGTTAAATATAAACAAGATGCTTCTGGATAAAATAAACGATAAATCTCTGCGCCCCCAATAATCATTACTTCCGGCGCACTACCGGCTGCCAACAATGCCTCTGCTACAGAATGCACAATAGTTGCGCCATCTACTTGAAAAGATTTATTTTGGGTTAAAAGTATATTGTGTCGCCCCGGCAATAGTTTCCCAATAGATTCATAAGTTTTACGCCCCATGATAATAGGCTTACCTAAGGTAAGCGCTTTAAAATGTTTTAAATCATTAGGAAGATGCCACAAAAGTTGATTATTTTTTCCAATCACACCATTGTTTGCCATGGCTACTATTAAGCTTATTTTTCTCACGTTACATCACACTGCAATGGGCGCTTTAATGCCCGGATGACATTGATAATCGGTTAAAACAAAATCCTCAAAACAAAAATCATCAATATTTTTAATTTTGGGATTCAAGCGCATGTGGGGTAATGGGAAAGGCTCTCGCGCCAATTGCGTTTTGGCTTGCTCCAGATGATTAACATATAAATGCGCATCCCCCAAGGTATGAATAAATTCCCCCGGCTCAAGTCCGGTGACTTGCGCTACCATTAAGGTTAATAATGCATAAGAAGCAATATTAAAGGGTACCCCTAAGAATATATCTGCACTGCGCTGATATAATTGGCACGATAAACGATTATTCACCACATAAAATTGGAAAAAACAGTGGCAAGGAGCCAGTGCCATTTTATCTAATTCTGCCACATTCCAGGCACTGACAATCAAACGCCGGGAATCTGGATTTTGCTTAATGGCCTCAATCACTTGGGCCAATTGATCAATATGTTGCCCCCCTGGGGTTGGCCAAGAACGCCATTGCTTGCCATAAACTGGGCCAAGGTTGCCGGATTCATCTGCCCATTCATCCCAAATGGTTACCTGATTTTCATGCAGATAACCAATATTGGTTTCCCCTTTGATAAACCAGAGTAATTCAAAAATAATGGAACGTAAGTGACATTTTTTAGTGGTCACTAAGGGAAAACCTTCACGTAAATCAAACCGCATTTGATAGCCAAAGCAACTGAGGGTGCCGGTACCGGTACGATCTTCTTTATGACTGCCCTTGTCCATCACGTGGCGCATTAACATTAAATACGGTTGCATGGGGTCTCCATAGTAAATATAAACCAAACAGTATCATGGGCAGACATAACACTTGTCCCATGGTTAACCAATTAAACGCTAAATAACCCAGTTGTTGATCAGGTTGACGAAAGAATTCCTCAAAAAACCGGATAAATCCATATCCCGCCAAAAATAAGCCACAAACTGCTCCAATTTTACGGGGCTTACTCGCATAAATCCACAATATAATAAACAATAATACGCCTTCTAATAAAATGGCATATAATGGCGATGGATGACGTGGGAAAGGACCGGCCTGTGGGAAAACCATTGCCCATGGGACATCTGTTACCCGCCCCCATAATTCACCATTGATAAAATTTCCCATGCGCCCGGTGGCAAGCCCAACCGGTATTACGGGGGCAATTAAATCGCCTATAAATAACAAGGGATAATGAAAATGGCGCGCATAAAGCCAGGTTGAGAGGAGTACGCCTAATAACCCCCCATGAAAGGACATCCCGCCTTGCCAAATTTTAAAAAAGGCTAATGGATCTTGAAACCAATTTCCCCAGCCATAAAATATAACATAACCGATGCGTCCTCCCAGGATGACGCCAAGGGCCGTATAAAACAATAAGTCATTAATCTTTTCTGTGCTTTCCCAGCCCGGCAAGGTTTTGGTGCGCAGTCTAAGCAGCATCCAAGCCCCAAGAAACCCGCACAAATACATCATCCCATACCAGCGGATCTGTAATGTGTCAGTTATATGCAATATAACGGGATTAATATGCGGATATTGAATCATAAAACCTCATGCTATAAAGGCCATTTAGGCAGCATCTGCCAAGCTGCTATCAGTAATACTCCCCCAAAAATACGTTTAATAATGCGTGTTGGCAAGTGATTGGCCAAATACGCGCCCGCGGGTACCCCACATACACTCCCCACCCCGATGAGCAATGCACCTGGCCAGTAAACATATCCCACGGTTAAGGGCGGCAATGCTTGGTGAGAATGCCAACCAACAAACATCGCCCCTATCGCCCCCAAGGTGATTGTCGGGAATACACTGGCAATTGAGGTTGAAGTGGCTTGCACCATCGGCAACCCTAGCCACATCAGAAAGGGGATCAACAATACACCGCCACCAATCCCTAACAAGCTTGCCAACACACCAATGATGCCCGTCAACATAAATACTACTATCCGGGAGTGTGAACGCATTTTTATGGCTTCATTATCCGCATTAAAGATCATCTCTATGCCAACCAGCATGCGAATACCTAAGATTGACACCAGAAAGACAAAACCATAGCGCAAATGGTTTGTTGAGATATACCGAAGGAGCAATGCGCCACAAGCCGCACCGATAAGTAAGCCGGGCAATAATATTTTTAACAAAGGCCAGCGCACATTTTTATATTTATTTTGCGCCCAGGTTGCCATGCCGGTGGTAAAAATCATTGCTGTCAGGGTTGTGCCCGTCGCAAATTGCATTAACACCTGGCTCGGGAAATGTTTAAAAATAAAAAATGCCATTAAGCCTGGCACCAGGATAACCCCGCCTCCCAGCCCTAAGAGCCCGGACAATACGCCGGCAAATATGCCAAGAATCACCAGACCAAGAAACTCCATAGAAATTTGTCCTTTTACGCGAATTTAAGCAAATTTAGGGGCAATAATATTAAGCAATTTATCCAAGGCGCCTCGATTTTCCTCAACAACCGTCTTGGCATTGAACCCTTGCTTTTTACATAAATTATCATCTTCCAATAACCGGGTAAGCGCTGTTTTTAACGCATTGGCATCGGCAACCACCGTCACGCCATCTGCAGCCATTAGCATTTCACTGATAGCAACAAAATTAAAGAGTTGTGGTCCGGTAAGAATAGGTAACCCCAGCGCAGCAGGTTCCAATAGGTTATGTCCCCCAACAGGCACTAAACTGCCGCCCACAAAAGCAATATCACTGGCGGCATAAAAAAGCGCCATCTCTCCCATGGTATCGCCTAAGAACACATCCGTATGGATACCACAGGCTTGCTTTTGACACCGCCTTACCACTTGAAAGCCGCGCTCCTGACAAGCTGCGGCAACGCGGTTAAATCTATCAGGATGTCTGGGAACTAATAAAAGTAATAAATCTGGGAAAGTGTTTTTGAGTGCAGCGTACACATCCAGCATGATGGTTTCCTCCCCTTCATGCGTGCTTGCCGCAACCCATACCTTACGAGCTTTACCTAGTTCCGCCCGTAATTCGCTGCCGGCATCCGCTAAATAGGTGGGTAACTGTAAATCAAATTTTATATTCCCCGTTTCCCAAATAGCCTTCGGTGCCACTCCTAAATTTTCAAAGCGTTTCGCATCCAAAGCACTTTGCGCTGCTACCCCACAAACCGGGCGTAACATCCAGCGCATAAAACCCCCTAACCAGTGATAACGCTGAGTAGAACGGGGAGATAAACGGCCATTCGCAATCAGTACGGGCAAGCCGCGTTGATAACAATTGTGTAATAAATTAGGCCACAATTCTGTTTCCATCAAGATAAGCAGTTTCGCTTTGATTCGTTTAAAAAAGCCATGCCAAGCCCATGGTAAGTCATATGGCATATAGCAATGATAGATTTGCTTACCCAAAATATCTTTAAACGCGGCTTGTACCCGCTCTGAGCCGGTCGGCGTCGTGGTGGTTATTAGAATAGGTGTTTGGGGATATTGCGCACGCAAACGGTGCACTAAGGGGATTGCAGAGACGGCCTCACCCACAGAGACCGCGTGTAGCCATAGTACTTTTTCTAGCGGGGGCAACGGTATATGGCCTAAACGCTCCAGCCACCGCCGGCGATAGGCAGGAAATCTTAGGCTTCTAACCCACATGCGAAAAAAGATCCAAGGCAGCAAACACGTAAACACTGCGCTATAAAACCATCGTAAAAGCTGCCAATGCATATCAACCCTTTTTATAGTAAATTAAGGAAAAGTATTTTAACTGCTAAAGCAAATCCGCTACCATCTACTTTTGCATATAAAGATAAGATTAATTTAGGTGACAAAATTAAGCGTTATTGTTGTTACAAAAAATGAAGCACATAATATTGAAGACTGTTTAGCCTCTGTCACCTTTGCGGATGAAATTATCGTATTTGACTCCGGTAGTACAGACAACACGACCGAATTGTGCAAAAAATATACCCAAAAGGTCACGGTTACCCCTGATTGGCCTGGTGATGGCCCGCAAAAAAATCGAGCCCTACAAGCAGCTACGTGCGATTGGGTCCTGTGCTTAGATGCAGATGAACGGGTCAGCCCCCATTTAGCTAAAGAAATTCAAGCGGCCATAACGCAAAAAACCTTTGCGGCCTTTAAGATCCCTTTTCGTTCTAGTTACTGCGGTAAGTTAATTCGCTTTGGTGATTGGCGTGGTGAGTCCCATATTCGACTGTTTGAACGGCGTAAAGCTGCTTTTACACCGGATATCGTGCATTGTCACCTAAAAGTCCAAGGTCAAATTGGTAAATGTCAGCATATTATTATCCATCATCCCTTTCATCATTTAGCGGCGATGTTATACAAAATGAATGACTATTCCACCCAAGGCGCACAATTGTATTTTGCTAAACAGAAAAAAGCCTCGCTATGGACGGCACTTACGCATAGCATATGGTGTTTCTTGCGTGGATATTTATTAAAACTGGGCTTTTTGGATGGCCGGGAAGGATTTTTATTAGCCATGAGCAATGCCCAAGGTACCTATTATCGTTATTTAAAACTCATGTACTTATGTGAAGAAAATGACTAGAACACGTGTCATTGTCTTGATGTTTCATCGTGTAAATGATGCCAGTCTTAATCACTCGCCGGTGCAATTTGCAAATTACTTAAATTATCTCGTACAAAATTTTCCTATTGTGCTCCCGGGTGACCCCATCCCCGATGACGTCCCTCTAGCGATATGTCTAACCTTTGATGATGCGTATTTTGATTTTTATCATAATGTGTACCCGTTATTGCAACAACATCAAATCAAAGCGCTGCTTGCAGTCCCAGTTAAATATATTGTTGAGAATACAACCTTATCTACGCAAACTCGGCTTTCCGTACCCTATGCGCATGATATGGAAGATCCCTCCTATGCTACCAAAGTCCCTTTTTGTACCTGGGAAGAGCTCCGTGAAATGGCACAAAGCCCCAATGTCGTGATTGCATCACATGGCTTTAGACATGCCAATCTTTCTGATAGAAAAGTGGATCTCTCTCAAGAAATTACTATTTCGCAAGCCATATTGCAACTTAAATTAAATCAACCCGTTCAGCATTTTGTATATCCTTTTGGACGCACCTCCAATTTGGCCCGGAAAAAAATTCAAGAAACCTATGATTATGGCTTACGGATTGGTGGCGCATTGAACTATAAATGGAATGAAAAAACACGCTTTCTCTATCGCATCAATGCGGACCCTTTATGGACGCAGCATATTCCTATTCATCCGGCGTTGGTTAAGAAATTAACCTTCAAATATTGGTTAAACCGTTTACGTGATAAATAAACATTTACTCCTGTGGATAATGTTGTTACACCCCATTTGTGCCAAGGCACAATGGCAAGGATATCTTATAGCCAACATTGATTGGGCAAAAATAAGCGGATATTCTCAAATCCCAAAAGGAGGGACGGTTGGCAGCAGCAGTTTTGAACGCCCTTCTTTTCAAGAATTGTCTATCACCCAAGCATTTTTTTATGAATTGGGATTGGGTATAAAATATCATGACTATTATATGCAGCTGGATTATATCCCGTTACAGGTACACAGTAATACCGTACTCACAGAAACACTCATCACCCATGCCCGCACTATTCCCGCCGGCAGTCCTTTTAGCGCAAACATACTCTATCAATGGTTTATTTACCATCTTGGCAAAGATTTTCATTTTGCAAAATGGACATTATCCCCAGAGATACAAGCCAATTACTTGCGATACGGTTACCACTTTTCATCACCTCTGGCTGCAAGTAAGCGCGCGTTTAACCCTTTTGCCATCAGTGCAAGTGTAAAAATATTGCATCCATTTACCCAAAAACTCTCAACGGATTTACAAGGGGCAATCACATTTCCCGGGACAAATTTACAAATTGGTAGTGCAACATTCGGCGTTAATTATCAAGTCCCATATCATAGGATGCAGGTGGTGCCTCGCCTTGCCATGGGGTTATTGCAAATAGATTATCAAGATAAACAACCCTTGCCCAATCATATTCGTTATAATGCAGCGCCTTTCGTGCAATTAGGTGTTACGCTGATATTTAATTAAACCGTATTTCACCATTTTTTATTCGTCTATCTTGTTCCTTATGGTCAAATGATTTCTCAGTTACTTCATACACGCCAGTTCTTGGTTTAATTTCTGTGGCTAGTGAGCGGGTTTCATCACCATGCTTGTTACAATATTTAAGCAACAACGTCGGTCGTGGACCTTCCGGCGTATCAGTTTCACATCTTTTGGCACCATCATGCGCACCCACTTCATCATTACGAAGGAAGCGTATTTGTTTGCGTTCAGGATCAAAAATCCTTCTCAAGTCTTCATGTGCATCTAATAATTCTCTTTTAACGGTTACAAATTGCGCAAAACGCGAATCAGAAGTTGAAGTTACCGTTATAGGCGGCCAAAAATATTCCACATCAGAAACTGTTATAGATGGTGTTGGTAGCGCTAATCTTTCATCATCCAGCATTGACTCTTCATCCTGCAAGAAATACGGTTGAGGCGCATCCGGATCTATTTTCGCTTTACCTTTAGGTGCAGGTCCTCTTTTAAAATCAGAGTCTAGAGAACATTGAGAAAAATTTTCTACCAAAGCATCCTCCGCTGGCGACTCTGGAGAAGGCCGCCTCATTCTTACAACAAACAACCCATCATCACTTGCTGTAAGAATGGCGCTTAAAAGTGATTGGTCCATTTCAATAGGATTTCTGATAATCAGAACCTTTGCATCTTCATCAAGAACAAATGTAACATTATTAAAAAGCACAGATAATACTGAACTACCATCTTGTATTGCTTGCACCTGACTCTCTGTTAAAACAAGTGAAAAATCATGATTTTCTGTTAATTGCCAGCGGGAATCTTTACTAACATTGCGCAAATAGATTTCTTTAAGCTCCTTTATTTCTCCTTCAATCTTTTTTACTTTTAATTTTTTATTCTTAACATTACTCAAATATGCCAAACATTGTTGTCCTAGCTTATACGCTTGGAGCCAACGCCCCTCAGGATGCGTTTTATAATACTCAATAATGTCACAAAATCCTGCGAATATTTCGTTAACGCCTATGTTTTTAGCATTGTGCGCCACTGCTGCTTCTACCTGCGCAATTGCTTGCAAAACCAGTCCACACCGCAGAAAATATTTTTCATGCATTACATATAATTTAATTTTAAATTCTACAATAAATTTTTGCTTTTCGGGCGCCGTATCCGCAGTTGCCGCATCCGCTACAGCATGCAATCTAGCAATATATTTTTGTGCGACAGCCACTGCTGCAACATTGCTTGCAGTAAGCGCATCAAAGATTTCTTCTATCTTTTGCCAACGTGTTGGGTCTTTAGAAAACATTTCAAATGTGGAACCATCCGTAAAGGCTAGAAAACTAAAATCACCAATTCCTGCTGCAGCGCAATGACCCACTAACGCTAAAGCCACTTTATTACCATCATTTGCTAATGTTACTACAGCATCAATTAACGTAGTATTATGCGCTTTAATCCTTGTATGTAATGCCACCTTATCAACAAGTTCTTGATCAATTAGCTCAATTAAAATTTCAAATGCACGCTGAGAATACAGCGCATGTCCAAATAATAAATATATCGGTGTAAAACCATTTTTTTCATCCGGCATATTCCAGGTTGATTTATCAATGAGCCGTCTATCAACTAATTTTTTTAAAACATCCCATACCAATTCAGGAGCTGATTCTGATATACCTAATAACAACCAAGGTATTGTTTGTCCTGCATTTACCCCAGTTTTTTCTGATACCTGTAACCCCTCTCTCGTTACACAATTTTGTTCTATAAGTTGCGAAAATTCTACTAAGCCCGCAGCATTTTCACCACATTTAATGCTTGCAACCAATAACCATAATGCAGTAATTGGATTATCTCGACGATCTAACGGAATAGTATTCCAAATCTCCGGTGTCCAAGCTATATTTGGTATTACTTTTTCAAGCATCCTATGCGCTGCACGATCTTTGCAACGTGCTTGATCTATCAATAACCAAATAGCAGATCTTTTAGGGTTACTCACTTCTAATCGCCATTGATCTATATTCGGCCAGCAATTATTTTCAATCAATAATGCAAGAAACTTTCTATCCTCATTGCATATCAGATATTCTAATAGCGTAAATGTAATGCCATCATGAATAATTTGTGTGCTTAAACTTGCTGAGAAATCTAGGTGTGCGCATAATAATTTTAAAAATTCTTCACTATTTTCAACATTGGCGCATAACGCAATAATGAACACACCAAAGGGCGTGATTTGCCCATACTTATCAAGTCTACCAACTGCATTCCAGTGCGCAACCGTCAATTTTTCCTTTTCTGTCAGTATTTTTAAAAATCTCCAGGCATTTTTGTTGCCTACCAATGCACTGGCCATGATCATCAAAAGAGGTGACATCCCTTGTGCATGCGCATCCCAACACTCTAACGGTAATGCATCTTTCTCTACAAGTTCTTGCAAAAATTCCCATGCATCATTCCTAGAAACAGTAGTGGCTTGTCTAACAGTAGCGAATTGCACCAGCAGAAATAAAGGAGTCATACCACTATCTTCGCCCTTAGCCGCAACATTCCAATCATTCGCGTCAATACGTCCGGTAAAAACATCTTCTTTAAATTGTCGAATAACACTCGGTGGCCAATTCATATAATTACAAATGGCTATCCAAAGTGCATTTTTGTTATGCGCTTGCATTGTCTCCAAATCAGTTATCTTTATCGGAATAGACTGTGAACCCAATTGTATTGGTAGGCGCTTCTGTAGCATAGAAACTCCATAAGTTATCTAGCTTAATTTATATCTTTTGATAAAAAGAGGATATTACCTAACTTACAGTACAATGTCAAACTATATAAGCCGCATTCTATGACCTTTCAACATTCTATCTTCTTGCTTATGGTCAAAAGGTGCTTCGGTTACCTCATACACATCAGAATCTCCTATTTTTGTGGCCAGCGCGCGGATTTCATCGCCACGGTTGTTACAAAATTTAAGCAACAACATCGGCCATGGGCCTTCTGGCGTATCAATTTCGCCTCTTTTGGCGCCACCATGCGCACCCACTTCACCACCACAAAGGAAGCGTATTTGTTTACGTTCAGGATCAAAAATCTTTGCCAAGTCTTCATATTCATCTAATAATGCTCTTTTAACGGTTACAAATTGCGTTAAGCCCGGAGAAGTTACGGCAATGGGTGGCCAAAAATATACCTCAGCAGGAAGTTCCAAAGAGGGTGTTGGTAGCGCTAATATTCTCTCATACGGCTTTTCGAT
>Ga0207075_1069_pt1 | contig 15564 bp, 9 predicted proteins | sample Alteio_BWMinHeat_64_FD_153587 | JGI IMG/M metagenome (GOLD analysis project Ga0207075, IMG submission 153587) | Enriched cells from forest soil in Barre Woods Harvard Forest LTER site, Petersham, Massachusetts, United States -... | ecosystem: Environmental > Terrestrial > Soil > Temperate forest >... | reverse complement strand
CTGCTTCAAGATTTCCATCATTTATTTGCAGCTGCGTTACATCAACGTCCACTAATGACGCTGATTTTTGCAGATTATCACTGCGCTTTTCCAACACTGGCTGAATGAGCGTTTGCAAACCACCCAATTGATGATTGATTTTAACATGCAAGTAGTTGGTAAGCATGGTACTCAAGGGGCCATGAAACAAATCAATGAGCACGTTTTGCCATTCAGTGTTTCGATACCGTTGCACAATGGTCAGATCGGAAAATTGCAACCCGCGTGTTTGTGAGTAAGTTGGGATTGCATGGATGGTTATAGGAACGGGATTCTTTTTAATCCCATTAAGCTCTAATTTAATTTCCACTTTATTCCCACGAAAGCTCACATTGTTCACCTTGCTAATGCTGAATCCTGCTTCTTTCTTGCTAGCAAATTTATCATTAATCAGATCTTTAACTTCTTGTGGATTTAAAGAGAACTGCAGATGCCCCGTTCCTTGAAATTTAAAATGAATGCCCTGTCTATCAATAGTCGGCTCAATCACATAATCTTGACTCAACACTTTCATCTGCGTGGGCACAAAACTATCCAGCCCTTTTACCAAGGTACGATTAATTTTCTCTTTAAGTGCTGGCATCATATCCGCAATGGCTCTAGTCCCAATAGTCGAAGAAGCTATATCGCCTACCGGTGTTATCTTAAAATCCCCGACCGTGGGCGCAGCATTCTCTCCTTTAATTAAATTAAATTTGATTTCATAATTGGCATGAAATTGAGTATTCACTAAAGTACTATTGACTTTAATAGGGGCTTGTGGTTCCAATCTTACGGGTAAACGCCAAAGGAAATGATTATCCTCTGTAATAGATATTTCCTCACCGTTGGTTAAAGCAGAGGCTGCATTATGACAAATTATCATTGTGTCACTTTTGAAAATTTCCCAATCTTCCGTTTGAATGAGCTGTTCCTTGATTTCATCCAATGAGGTAGTCAGTGAAGTACTAGCGGTGGCAGGGTTACTATCCGGATACTCATCTAAAGGACCAGAGACTGCAGAACGCCACTCACTGGCAATGCGATTCCCTACATAAGCACCACCCAATTCACCCAAACCATAAAGCGCGCCCATAACTTCTGGATTGCTGGTATAACTAAAACGACTTGCCGCTTCTACTAACGTGCGCGACACCAACTCGCCACCAATCACTGCCAAGGGAGAGCTCCAAAATTGATTTAGCTGCACACCGGCATGTACAAGACCTGGTACCCAGCGCACGCCCGGTGTTTCTGGCACCCATTCCAATCCTTTAATTTTCCCAATCTCAGGCAGAACACGTGAATACGCGCCCGTATAATAAATCATATTCCCTGCAACCGCGGCAAGGCCTGATAACGGTCCTAAAGCAAACCACGGTAAGGAAGAAGGAATAACATTCAATGCAATGCGTGCTGCCCTAATTCCTTGATAAGTATAAGTGTCCTGCGCTTTTTTCACGGTTTCTTGATGACTTTCCCAAAAATCTTTTTTAGGTGAAATAATTTGTTCAATGTTATTGGCAACCAAGAAATCTTGTACAGTTTGCTGATTATGATTCACCGCTTCTTGTACTGCTTTGAGACAATCTAAATACTCTTTTTTATCGGCAATATCCCAAAGAAATTCTACAATGGGTAAATGCCCACATTGACAGGCTAATGAAAAGGGGGTTAAATTATTTTTATCGGTAACAAATATATCTGCCCGGTGTTCACTTTTTGCATCGGTTATATCTAAAAGCCAACGCATAGCCACACAATCATCTTTTTGCGCAGCAAAATGTACCGCTGCTTGACCTTCCTGATTGAGTGCATCTAGATTTAGATTTTCTCTGGAAAGGTTGTTGAGCAAGTCAGTTTGATTATGCACAATAATCCATTGTAATAAGCGATTATCTGCTAAATCCTTTTCTGAGGTTTGAAATGTTGTTTTATCTGATTTATCTAGACTATTGATATGCGCAATATACGTCGTTACCGCAGTCTTATCTGCGTCAGTTATCGCATCCAATTTAAGTTCACCAACTAGCATAAAAATTCACCTCTTTATCGAGAAACAAAGAGTGGATTATACACCAAGGAATCCGATTTTCTAACTATCTATAGCTAACAGACTTTATTATGCGACGAACGAGCGTTGGCCCACGATAAATGAGACCGGTATATAATTGAACAAGCTTTGCACCGGCAACTAATTTAGCTTTTGCGTGCTCTGCACCCATCACCCCACCTACTGCAATGATGGGTAAAGCATCGCCGACTTGGTTATATATATGACTTACTATTGCGGTTGATGGATCAAATAACGGGGCGCCACTTAATCCCCCTTCTTCTTGTGCATGTTTAATCGTGGTATTAGTCGCAATAACCCCTTCAATCCCCAATGAGACTAAGTGATCAATCAAAGGGGCAAGTTCCTCTTTTGCTAAATCTGGTGAAATTTTCACGACAAGCGGCACCTTTTTACTGTATTTATCAGATAATTTATGCTGTGCTTGTTTCAAGGGCGCTAAAATGCTGTTGAGTGACTCTCCATACTGTAATGATTGTAAACCGGGGGTATTCGGCGAAGATAAATTAACCGTAACATAATCAGCATAGGGGTACACTTTTTCAAAACAAACCAAATAATCTTGCGCGGCTTGATTCAAGGGCGTATCTTTATTTTTACCAATATTCACCCCAAGAGGACAACGCAAGGAATGTGCTTTGATCTGAGTAATCAGATGTTCCACCCCTTTATTATTAAATCCCATCCGATTAATAATGGCTTGCTGCTGCACCAATCGAAACAAACGGGGTTTGGGATTACCCGGTTGCGCACGCGGCGTTACCGTTCCCACTTCAACAAAACCAAAACCCAAGGCGCCCCAGGCAGGTAAACATTCCCCATTTTTATCTAAGCCTGCCGCCAAACCCACAAAATTGGGAAAAGTAAGTCCCATACATTGTACTGGCACAGCTGGTTGGTTTTTAAATAAATTAAAAAAACCTACATGATGGAGCACTTTGAGGGTATTCAAGGTAAAATCATGCACACGTTCTGGATCAAAGGAAAACAATAGAGGTCTTATTACTTGGTATAACATTAATTGTGTTCTTATGCACTACGCTTTTGTTTACTTTCCACTAGACTAATCTGCGCTAATTCCATCAATTCCCGCAATGCCACAGAGTACATGGTAAATTCTCGTTTGGGTACTGTTTTAAGATCTGCAACCATATGCATCCATCTATCAATCATCACCTTATATTGTACCATCCAGGCATCAATTTGCGCTTCAATATCTGAAACATCTTGCTGCATCAACATCACGGCAACCGTTAAATTTCTCTGTTGACGGTCTAAATCATCACGTAATGCGGCACGCGCCAGTGAATCCCAATGATTTAAAACCGGATGTAACTTGATTTGCTCTCTAAACCAACCCAATTCCAAGCGTGCCCCAACCGCATAATAAGTGATGGTGACATCTTCAACCGATAAATCATGCTTAATAGCCGCATCTACAATATCCAGCGCAGAAAACATCGCACCCATTTGCGCGGTGAGCAGCGCCGTCTCTTGTGGTACATTCACATCGATTAGTTCTTTAGTGAATTCAAGTAAATACTCTTCTGAACTACCTTGCAAAGCTTGCTTTAATCCAGATTTAACTAATTGCATTTTGGGTGTAAAATGTTCAATATCCTCTCTCACATTCATGGTGCCAATGCGATGACGTAAAAACCAACGCGTACCTCTGCGGACCAAGCGATTCAATTCATGCAACATTTTAACTTGAATATCTGCCGGCACAATAAAATCTAATGCATTAACCGCATCTCTAAATTTCCGCGCTCTAAATATTTCTCTGGCCGCAATATAGCCTCGAATAATCTCAGGAACGGAGGCTCCGGTTTCATCTTGCAAACGATGGATAAATCCTAAACCCATATCATTAAACACTGAATTGGAAATCTGCATCGTAATAATTTCTCGTTTGAGGCGATGAGAAAAAAGCGCTTCTTTGTATTTTTCAACCACCGCGCGGGGAAATGCTGTCTCCAACTCAAGAGCAATATAACTGTCTTCTGGCACATCAGAAGCAAGCAACTCACTCTTAAGTAAAGTTTTACAATAAGCCAGAATAACCGCAAATTCCGGACGGGTTAAGCCATGCCCATTTTGCTGACGAATTAATAGTTCTTCATTAGAAGGCAAAAACTCCAAGGCTCTATCTAAATTGGCATGTTGTTCAAGATGATCAATTAACCGACAATGCATTTGTACATTCGTTTGCGCATTGAATTCCGCCACGCTAATCGCTTCAATTTGGCTGCGATTATTCTCTAATACGAGCTCTGCAACTTCTGGTGTCATTTCTTCTAATAGTAAATTACGTTGCTTCTCGGTAAGATCGCCGGCTAATACAACGGTATTTAATAAAATTTTAATATTCACTTCATGATCAGAGCAATCAACCCCACCGGAGTTATCAATCGCATCCGTATTCAGTCTGCCACCTGCTAAAGCATATTCCACTCGACCCAATTGAGTAAAACCTAAATTGCCACCTTCACCCACCACCCGCGCACCTAATTCATTACCATTCACTCTTAGGGCATCATTGGTCCTATCACCCACGTTAGCATTATGCTCAAAGGAAGCTTTAACATAAGTTCCAATACCACCATTAAAAAGCAAATCAACCTTAGCCTTTAATAAGGCCCTAATTAACTCATGCGGTACAATTTTATCTTTATTGATGCCCAATAATTCTTGCATTTCTGGAGATAACGGAATTTGTTTACTGGAGCGAGAAAAAACTCCACCTCCTTTGGAAATTAATTCAACATTATAATCTTCCCAGGTAGAGCGCGGGAGATTAAAGAGCCGCAATCTTTCATTAAAACTAATTTCTGGGTCTGGATGTGGATCTAGAAAAATATGAGCGTGATTAAAGGCACCGATCAGTTTAATATGCCGTGACAATAACATCCCATTGCCAAATACATCTCCAGACATATCACCAATACCCACCACCGTAAAATCAGTTTTTTGGATATCAATTTCAAATTCCCTAAAGTGTCTTTTAACCGATTCCCAAGCACCGCGTGCAGTAATAGCCATTTTTTTATGATCATAACCAGATGAACCCCCTGAGGCAAATGCATCATCTAACCAAAAATGGTATTTACTGGAAAGCTGATTGGCGATATCTGAAAAAGTCGCCGTACCTTTATCTGCAGCCACCACAAGATAAGGATCATCTGAATCATAACGCACAACCTTGGGCGGTGGCACAAGCTTTGATTCAATCAAATTATCTGTCACGTCTAAAAGACCTGAAATAAATATTTTGTAACATTCAATGCCTTCATGCATCACTTCATCACGTGAAGCTTTATGGGGCATGGCCTTCGGGATAAATCCTCCCTTTGCCCCCATCGGAACTATCACTGCATTTTTGACTTGTTGCGCTTTCAACAAACCCAGCACTTCCGTTCTGAAATCTTCACGCCTATCTGACCAACGCAAACCACCACGAGCAACTTTGGCGCCTCTTAAATGTACCCCTTCTACACGGGGAGAGTAGACAAATATTTCATACATCGGCCGCGGCAAAGGTAATTCCGGAATGGTAGAGGGATCAAATTTGAATGAAAAATACGATTTTAAATCACCCTGCTCATCCGTTTGGAAAAAATTAGTCCGAATGGTGGCTAATATAACTTGGAGGTATCTGCGGATAATTCTATCTTCATCAATATTCTTTACTTCTTCTAAATTTTCTTTGATTTTTAAGCGTAACGCTTTTGTTAACTCGTTGCGCTTTTCTTGCGTCAAATCCGGATCAAAACGCATTTTAAAGAGCGCCACCAAATCATGGGTTATCGCAGGGACGCCCGCAAGCACATCTTCAATATAAGCTTGCGAAAAGGTAAAGCCCGTTTGCCATAAATATTTAGTATACGCGCGCAACATCGCGACTTCACGCCAATTCAGTCCAACCCCTAGCACTAAGCGGTTAAAACCATCATTCTCCGCTACGCCATACCAAATATGATAAAATGCTTCCTGAAATATCTCTTTAATGCTATCCACATTTAGATCTTTACGAGAACCATACATCATACCAAAATCATTGATCCAAATTTTTTCACTTTTTCTTGGAACAATTTCATGTGGACGCTCATTTATAACACGTAAGCCCATGCTTTCTAACATCGGCACAATATCTGATAAAGGTATGGAATACCCCGGACTAAATAATTTAAACCGTAAGGTACCTTCCGGTTCATCGAGTGGCTGATAAAAACTCATTTCTAATGGATTTTTATCTGATAGCTTTTCAATATGTTGCACATCATAAACCGCGGTGCGTGTATTAAAATCAGAACGATAGCCAACCGGAAAAGCGTTGCGATATTTATGAAATAAACGGTTGCCTTCTTCTTCTCCAAAATGATCCAACAAAGCATCTTTTAAATTGTCTTCCCAGGTACGGCCAATTTGTACTAACTTTTCTTGCAATTTCTCAATATCATAATCTTTCGCCTTATCATCTTTAAAGCGCACAATAAAATGTATTCTGGCTAAAATGGATTCTGAAAAGCGTGTACTAAAATCTATCTGATACCCACCAAGCTCTTCCATGAGTATCTTTTCCATTTTTTCGCGTAATTTAGAGTTAAAGCGTTCACGCGGCACAAAGACCAAGCATGAAAAAAGTCTGGCAAAGGGATCTTTTCTAACAAATAAACGAATGCGTTGTCGTTCTTGTAAATATAAAATTCCAATGGCTAAATCATATAATTCTTCTACGGACGCATGAAAAAAATCATCCCGCGGCAAGGTTTCTAAAATATTGACCAATACTTTACCGTCATGGCTTTCATAAGAAAATCCTGCCCGATTAAGAATTTGTTTTACCCGAAGCCTTAATAGCGGGATCCCTTGCAAGCTACGATTGTAGGCCGCTGAGGTATACAATCCTATAAATTGGTGTTGCCCAACCACTTTGCCATTTTTATCAAAAATTTTAACAACAATAAAATCTGTATGTGTGGGACGGTGGATAGTAGAAATTTTATCAGTTTTGCCAAGAATGATGGGTTGCGCAGAAAGCGCCAGTTCCTGCGCCGCTTCTGGCATTTCCTGAAAAGCTTCAAAATAGGTTTCACCCTCGCGGTGCAATATACCCAAACAGGATTGCTTATCTAACAACCATGCGTAATTATTTTGGTTTGAGACTAATTTACGCTGACAATAACCTAGGTAAGTAAAATGATGATTATTGATCCATTTTAAGAATTCAATTATTTCTTCATCAATATCTTTTTGTTGTGATTCAACAAGCTTGCCGGTTAAATCCTCAATAATCGATTCCATGGTACCTGACATCGCTTGCCAGTCTTTCACCGCCGAGGTCACATCTTCTATCGTTTGGTGCAAGGAATGTCGTAAATCTTCCAGAATTTTCGGATCGCTAATTCTATCCACCTCAATGAAGATTGGCATTTCAGTGGTTGCATTATCATGGTCATTATTATCAATAAAAAGATCCGTAATGTCCCCTTTGGCATCACGCATCACTTTTAAACCATTTAAATATAAAATCAAATGGACATTTAATCCATATTGGTTAAGTACCATACGCACCGATTCAAATAAAAATGGAATATAATCGTAAACAATTTCTACAACGGTATGGGTTGATTGCCAGCCATGTTGTTCAAATTGCGGATTATAAACACGAATTTTTGCTTCATGCGGTTTTCGGTGCTGGATAAAATGCCAATGAGACACGAGCGCACCATACAGATCGACAAGTTTAAATGCGAGTAAATCATCAGGCGAAGCACTTAAGTAATATTGCTTTACAAAAGAGGAAATGAGGTTGCTTTCTTTTTCGGGAAGGTTTTCTTTTACCAAAGCGCAGATGCGTAAAATGAGTTCATCACGTGCTTCTTCTCGTTGGCGTATCATTTAGTCCACCTCGGTTCCCGATGTCGTTGCACTCTGGTTAATATAATTTTACAACTACCCTGTAAGATTAGATACCTCCGTTATTCTTCATCGTCCAAAATCTATAAAGTTATAGTACTAAGTTTTTCAGGGCTTGTATCCAGGCTGGATGTTGATTCATGCAAGGCACCAAGGTAAAGCTTTCACCGCCTAATTTTTGCCATTCTGCCCTGGCCCGTATGCCAATCTCCTCTAGCGTCTCCACACAATCGGCTACGAAAGAAGGACAAACAACCAGTATATTTTTCATTTGCCGTGTGCGCATGGTGCGCATAACTCTGTGAATTTCAGGACCAATCCAAACGGTTCGCCCCAAACGCGACTGAAAAGCAACCGCTATTTTTTCGGGCACGAGATTTAACGCCTTTGTCAATAAATGAGAGGTTGCGTAACATTGCGCACGATAACAGCGGTTGTTTGCACTGGTAATTTCAGGGCATTCCTGATGGTTTACACATACCGCAGCACAGTCACTTTGACTTTTATCAATATGCCGTTGCGGTAAACTATGATAACTGAAAAGTACGCCATCTATGGCTTGCGTTAAAAACGGAGCAATCACTGCCGCTTGTGCGGCAATATAATCGGGATGATTATAAAAGTTTTGTCGCAGGGTTATTGCTGGCACATTCCATTTTGATGCCGCAAGCGTCAATATTTTCTCCATCGCAGAACCATTGGCACTGCTGGAATATTGTGGGAATAACGGAATGGCAATAATATGCGTACAACGTGCATCCATAAGCTTTTCAAATGCATGGGAAATACTAGGTTGACCATAACGCATCCCTAATTCAACCTGATAATCCTCACCCAAGCTTGCTTGTAACGCCAGCGCCATTGCTTGACTATGAAACAATAAAGGAGAGCCTTGCTCCTTATCCCAAATTGCTGAATACGCTTGTGCTGACTTGGCCGGTCTAAAAGGCAGTATAAATCCATGGAGTAATGCTTTACGTATCCCCCAGGGCAAATCTATTACGCGCGCGTCATCTAAAAATTCTTTTAAATACTGACGCACCGCTTTCTTCGTGGGAGACGCGGGCGTACCCAAATTTACTAACAATATGCCTGTCTTTTCGGTTATCATAATCTTATTAAACAATATGAGTTAATTAACTACCGCCTATTTTAGGTTTTAGGATACCAAATTGAACCCCATTATTACTACCCTACTGCTTTTCATACCCTTTGTACTCCCATTGGGGTTAGCGCTTGATCTTTATTTACCCTCTATTCCTTCCATGCTTAACGCCTTTGACGCCTCCAGCCAGAGCATCCAACTTACCATGAGCGTTTTCTTATATACCTATGGTTTAGGGCAGCTGCTTATGGGTCCGGCCTCTGACAGATGGGGTCGGCGTAACATTCTCTTAGTGAGCATTATTTTATTTAGTGGCGGCAGTATTATCTGCTTTAGCGCTGACACCCTCAGCATTTTTATGGGTGGTCGAATACTCCAAGCTTTAGGAGCTTGCGGCACACAAGTGGTATCGCTGGCGATGGTCAGAGACCGATATGAAGGCAAACCGGCAACTATTATCTTTACTGCGCTAAAAGGCGCGATGTCCATTGCCCCTATTATCGCCCCCATTCTCGGCGCTTTTTTACAAATGCATTATGGTTGGCGTGCCAATTTCCTCGTCCTCACACTATACGGGTTGGGCATGTTAGGTCTTGGCCTTTATGGTTTAAAAGAAACGAAGCCGCTTGGCGTGCGCACTAAAATTTCATGGAAATTTATCAATGCACACTTTCTGTATTTTTGCTTTTGTGCGATTGCAACGCAGGCGGCGATGTTTGGATATTTCTCCCTGTCCCCGCGTTATTTTATGACGCAATTTGGTTTGTCTGAAGCACAGTTTGCCCTGCTCTTTAGTGCCAACGCCTGCATATTTTTAGTCACCGGTATCCTGGCCGGCAAAGTTATTTTTTATCTGGGCTTTAGAAAAAGCACCTGCATTGCTGCAGGGATGATGTTACTGAGCGGTTTAGCCATGGCTTATGGCCATTTCAATTACACGCACTATTATGTGTTATTTATTCCCAATTTGCTGGCAAGTAGTAGCGCGGCAATGATGTTAGGTGCCAGTACATCAGGCGCATTAATGCCTTATAAAGAAAATGCCGGCAGCGCTTCTGCGTTATTGGGTTGTTTGGAATTTATGGGCGGGGGGTTAATTGGCTCATTGGCCATTATGGGCAAAACCATTTCCGCTTTGCCCTTGGCTATTTGTTTAGTCATGCTTGGCACAACTATTGTGATGATGAATTTTAGAATAACTTAAATGGAAAACTAATTATTTTTCCAATAGGGTAACCAATCATTGTTTCTACCACGCCTGCAAAGGATCCTACGGCCGCACCAGTCATCGCGCCAATTGGAATAGTAACGAGCACGGCTGGACCTGCAGCAAGGCCAAAACTACCTATAAAAGCGCCACCAATAGTGAAGAGCGTGGTATCCAAAAGAATGGAATTAAATAATGTGTTCTGAAAACCATAATCACTGATCCCAGAAGATATGCTAGAGAACGTTGCAATAATACCACCGGACACGTCTTGAATTTCAGTATTGTTTAATTCTCTCATACACCACCTTTAGTAAGTAAAATAAAATAAAAAAGCATACTGACATCAACTAGAAAGTTAGTCAAGTATGCTTTTTATTTTATTAAGTTACTTTTACTTATTTGGCTTATCGTCTTTTGCGAAAAGACTGCCGACGGTATAACCGATAAAACCTTCGACAAGACCGGTCACAACGCCAAACCCGCCAGAAACAACTACACCTACAGGACCACCCAAAAGACCGGCAGCCACGCCAAAAGCACCATCAACAATAACGCCCCACATCAATGTCTTATGATAGCTAAGTTCTTGCATGCCTGAAAAAAAGCTAGCAGCCATAACTAAGAACCCGCCGGAAACGTCTTGAACTTCATCAATATTTAAATCTCTCATAATATATCCCTCTATTATTTAGTGACCAATACTTGACTGCAATTCCATATTCTCAATTAGTTCCCGATTGGTCAAATACTTATTTGGCGTGCGTATCGCCTTTGGCAAAAAAGCTGCCCAGCGTATAACCGATAACGCCCTCAGCCACACCATAAGCCGCACCAACAGCAATCCCGATTGTCATACCAATAGGACCACCAAGAGCGCCAAGAGTAACAAAGCCGCATACCCCATTCCAAGCAGTGCAATACATCACTGTCTTGCCCATATCAAACTCTTGCATGCCCGAGAGAAAGCTAGCAATAAAAGAAGTAGCTATGCCACCAGAAACGCTCTGGACTTCATGGTTATCCAATACTTTCATATAACATACTCCTAATTTAGAAAACTCATTTATAATCATGGCGTATCCTGACATATCAAAATTTGAAAGTCAACTAGTAATAATTAATTCTTTGACTTAATAACAATATATTGTTACTTTACTGCCTAATTATACTATTTATAAATAGGCATGCGCATGAGCGACCCCATAATTCTGGGCCAAGAACCCTATCAAATCCGTGTAAATGCCTTTAAGGCACAAACCATACAGTTTGCTAATGAAGCCCAAATGTTACAACAATTTCAACTGTATTTTAAAAATTTGCATGCAAAGTCTCGTACTAAAAAAGAGAATTTTCAATTTCAAATCGAATACGTGAAGATCCCCGCATCTTTACAAACTAAAGCCATTGCAATCCTACTTTCGCAATTAAAAATGTTTTCAAAAGTAACGCAAGTACAAGCACCCCATACTTTTTTTAGTCAAGAAAATGAAGCACAGATTGCCCGGTTACTCAAAAGAAATAAAAGCTTTGAACAACGGAAAAATTCTTGGACAAGGGGAGTTATTTTCTCAAATTTATTATTTGGCTTGTTCATCAGCTTACCGGCTGTTGCCGTCCCGCTGGGTCTAAGTGTAGCGTTTTCCTTGTTACCCTTAGTGGTGGTTATTCCCGTATTTATAGTAAACAAAGAATTATTTAAAGCCGCCGCATTACTTTATTTTTACACCACGATCTTTCAACTTGCACAAAAATTTTCACAAGCAACCCCTACGTTAACTTTTGCATTTATGATGCCTTATAATATTGCCATGACATTTTTAACGGCGATGATGGGCAATATTTTAGCAAGTCAGCGTCAAAATTATTTAGATAACGCAGCGAGTTTCTATGATACGCCGGAGAAAATTGCAGCCATTAAAAACACAGGGGAATTAACGGCGTTAAAAGCGGGGATGGCCGCTAAAACATGGTCTGGTTATGCGGGGAGTTTTATTCTGTATTCTGCCTATCGTCACCCAGTTGCCTTTGCTGCAGGCCTTGAACAGGCTATAGAAGAAAATGAACTGGTTGTTAAAAAATTACAAGGCCTTTGATTGCTGTAAAAATTCTTTCAAATACGTCAACCGTTGCTGTGCTTGCAGCCGTTTAGTGGCCATAGCAATGGCTTTAATTTGCCCCACCAGAATCACTAACTGCTTCCCACGCGTTACGCCGGTATATAGTAAATTTCTTTCCAGCAACATAAAATGCTGCATCGCAATTGGCATAACCACGACAGGGTATTCACTGCCTTGGCTTTTATGAATGGTAGTGGCATAGGCTAAATTAATTTCATCTAGCTCTGATAATTCATATTCCACTAATCTGTCATCAAAATTTATCCATAATAAACTTTCTTCCATATCCAATTTTTCAATGATACCAATGTCACCATTAAAAACTTCTTTATCATAATTATTAATGATTTGAATAATTTTATCGCCCATGCCATAAGAATGCCCAAATTTATTTATCACATGCGTTTGGGGATTTAATTGCTTTTGTAATTCAATATTGAGAGAAGCCGTACCAAGGCCTCCCCTGCGTGTTGGCGTGAGCACTTGGATATCCCGCAACGCATTCATCTTAAATTTTTGTGGGATGCGCTGCGTCACCAAAGAAATCACTTTGGCTTTAATATCTTCAACTTCTTCGCACAATACCATATAAAAGTCAGATAATGCGGTATCGCCTTTTTGGCCACCCACTGGAATTTTACCTTGATTAATGCGATGCGCATTGGTAATAATTTTAGAGCTGGCTGCTTGCCTGAAAATTTCCGTTAACCGCACGGTGGGCACCGTTTCAGATTCAATCATATTTTTTAATACCATGCCAGGCCCTACAGAGGGTAACTGATCTATATCTCCCACTAATAATAACGCGCAATTATCCGGAATGGCGCGTAATAACTGATTCATTAAAGCCACATCCACCATAGAAGATTCATCAATCACCAGAAAATCTGCTTGCAGCGGGCTTTCCACATTACGCTTAAATTTACGCAAAGAAGGATCAAACTCCAATAAGCGATGAATGGTCTTTGCTTCACAAGCGGTGGATTCTGACAAGCGTTTTGCGGCTCTGCCGGTGGGCGCGGTTAATAATATGCGCGCACTTTTTGTTTTAATAATTTTAATGATACTATTCACAATGGTGGTCTTACCAACACCCGGTCCACCGGTAATAATCATCATTTTACTTTTCAGTGCAAGCGCAACGGCTTGATGTTGCGAAGCAGAAAGTGCTAATTGCGTTTTTTGCTGTACCCAAGTAATCGCTTTTTCCGTGTCTATGTTTGACCAGGCAGTGGTGCCTTGTAATAAGCGTTGACATTCTTTGGCAATGCCCTTTTCAGAAAGATAAAGAGAAGTCAAAAAGCAGCAGGCTTTATCATCCACCATTATTTCCGTAATACGCTCGGATTGGCTTTCATCACTAATGGCTTGGGTTATCAATTCTTCTGATACTTCCAGTGTCTCCATCGCACTTTTGATAAGATTTGCTTTTTCAACACCACAATGCCCATTAGAAGTATATTCTTGCAAACAATAAGTGACCCCCGCACGCACACGTAAAATAGAATCTTTGGCTATGCCTAACCGCTGTGCCAGTGCATCTGCTGTTTTAAAACCAATACCATGAATATCTTGAGCTAGGACATAAGGATTTTCTTTGACCGTGTCAATCGCTTTATTCCCATAGGTTTTATAAATACGCACAGCCCGCGCAGTACCAACGCCATGTGCATGTAAAAAAATCATGATATCACGCACCATGCGCTGTTCCAGCCAAGCATCTATGATGCGCTGCTTACGCTTTTCACCGATCCCTTCTACTTCACATAAACGATGCGGCGCTTTTTCAATGATATCAAAAACTTTTTCTTGAAAGGCACGAATCAGACGCTTGGCAAATCCGGCTCCAATACCTTTTACCATCCCTGAGGCAAGATATTTTTCCATTCCTTCCAGCGTTGTGGGTGCAATCGCCTTTAAATGCTCCGCTTTAAATTGCAGGCCATGTTGCCTATCATTGAGCCAAATGCCACGGCATTCAATAAACTCTCCGGCGCGAATGCAAGATGCATTGCCGATGACGGTTTGCAGCTCATGATGACCATTGACTTTGATTCGCAGGACGCAAAAGCCAGTTTCCTCGCTATGAAAGGTAACTCTCTCAACGGTTCCTTTTAGCGATTCTATGCGCTGTTCAACGAATGATTTCATGACGGCACCTTATCGCCAATAATCACAAATTGCAACTAAGCCTAATTTTTCCTATGCTTGAACAAAATGCAAGGAAGACACCCATGAAAATCCTCTGGTTACTGGTGTGTGCAACACTGCTTGCCACCACAGGGGCTCAGGCAGATGACACGGTTATGCTAAAATATTCCGCCTCGGCGATTGCTTTTGATCCTGTCTGGGGCAATTTAGACGTCAACATTACAAACCTTGCTCAAGCAGCCGCTAAGGCCGGCAAAGCAGGCAGCAAACTCGTGGTCTTTCCAGAGCAAGCCACCACCGGTTATTTGTTTGATACCTTTGATATGATCAAACCCTCGCTTGATACCATTCCCGGCAAAACTACCGAAGCCTTAGCAGCGGTTGCTAAACAATATCAAATGTATATCGTGGTGGGCATTGCGGAAAGCTCCCCTGAAACAGGACTTGCCTATAATAGCGCGGCACTCATTGGTCCCAATGGCTATCTGGGCAAATATCGAAAGGTTGGCTTAAATGCCTATGATCAAAAATGGGCAGCGCCAGGCAACCTTGGCTTTCCGGTCTTTGATACACCACTCGGTCGACTAACGTTGTTAATCTGCACGGATGATACTTATTGGCAGTATCCACGGCTTGCCGGACTGCACCAAGCGGATGTGATAGCCTGGCTGGGCGCATCTGACAGGATTATGCCCGGGGAGTCCTTGAATACTATCCGTGGCGATCATGCCAATATCACGAACGTTCAATATCTTTCCGCGCAAAACGGCGCGTGGGTTATTGCAGCAACTCGCAATGGCATAGAAACAAACCCCATTAGTCAACAAAAACGCTATTTTAATGGCGGCGCCAGTATCTGGGATCCACAAGGTAACAAAATTGCCCAAGCAGAAATACGTCCACCCACAGAATACGCCAATACTACACAAGAAATGATAACCGCTGAAATCAAACCCAAATCCGCGCGTTC
>Ga0207075_1068_pt1 | contig 15678 bp, 12 predicted proteins | sample Alteio_BWMinHeat_64_FD_153587 | JGI IMG/M metagenome (GOLD analysis project Ga0207075, IMG submission 153587) | Enriched cells from forest soil in Barre Woods Harvard Forest LTER site, Petersham, Massachusetts, United States -... | ecosystem: Environmental > Terrestrial > Soil > Temperate forest >... | reverse complement strand
GTTTTATTATTCACAGAATTAAAATCACAAGCGAGCTCGCATCTAAATTTAGTTTTGTTGAAGTACTTAATGACGCATCCTGATATGGGTGCATACGTACAACGGCTAGAAGATGAGGGGCATTTAAAACCTTATTCACCTGAGCTTTGTGCCCGGAGCTATCAGCATGCGCGTTAAGTTTTTACTATTTTTTCTCTTATATTCTGCTTTTTGTAGTGCTCAGACTTGTCAAAACTTTACCGAGGCGAAAAAAATCGCCAAAATGATTTGGCAAGAGCACCGGGAAACTTTTTATTGTGGCTGCAAATATGATAAATACGGTGTGATCAATTATAAAACCTGCAGCTATATTCCCGTTGATAAACGCAAAGACAAGAAAATTACTTGGGAGCATGTGGTGGCGGCATCCTGGTATGGAAAGCAATTTCCCTGCTGGAAAAAGCCGCTGTGCAGTGATAATAATGGTAAAAAATATAAAGGGAGAAGCTGCTGTCAGAAAATTGAAAAAAAATTTCAAGAAATGGAGGCCGATTTGCATAATTTAGTTCCGGCGATTCGCACAGTGAATAGTGCTCGATCTAATTATCATTTTGGGGAATTTTATCCTGAAAATAAACAACACAAATTTAATGTTAACCATTGCCCTATTATTATTGATGAGCATTATCAGATTGTGGAGCCGCGCGATGAAGTGAAAGGATTTGTTGCGCGCGTTCATTTATATATGGCTGATAAATACGGTATTCGTTTAAGTGAACGTGAAAAAAAGCTTTTTGCTGATTGGAACAAGCGATTTTCACCAACAGCGTGGGAGAGACGGTGGAACCAGAAAGTGGGCGCAATCCAAGGCGATCTCAACCCCTATATTTAACATTTAAGGATTCAATATGAAAATTGGTATTTTGTCACGTGACACGAAACTTTATTCAACGCGACGCTTAGTAGAAGCGGCAGAAGTCCGTGGTCATGAGGTTCAGGTTATTGACGTTCTAAAATGTTATATGAATATTACTGCTAACCAGCCATCGGTACATTATAAAAAGCAAGTGTTAAAATTTGATGCCATTATCCCGCGGATTGGCGCTTCAGTGACCGCATATGGCACTGCGGTATTGCGTCAATTTGAAGTGGGTGGTGTTTATTCTGTAAATGAATCTATTGCCATCTCCCGCTCAAGAGACAAGTTACGCGCGCATCAATTATTGGCGCGTAAAGGGGTTGGGATGCCCATAACCGGATACGCCCATGCTGCCAATGCAACTGATAAACTCATTGAGTTTGTTGGGGGGGCACCCTTGATTGTAAAACTTATGGAAAGCACCCATGGCAGAGGGATTGTTTTGGCAGAGACGGATACCGCGGCGGAAGGGGTTATTAATGCTTTTAGAAACCTCAATGCGAATTTCCTAGTGCAAGAATATATTAAGGAATCCAATGGCTCGGATATTCGTTGTTTTGTGGTGGGGGATAAAGTGGTTGCTGCAATGCAGCGTACCGCCAAAGAAGGAGATTTTCGTTCTAACTTACATCGCGGCGGCACGGCAGAGCCGGTAAAGTTAAAGCCAGAAGAGCGCTCATTGGCAACCAACGCAGCCAAAGTGATGGGCCTGGATGTGGCTGGTGTTGATATCATACGTTCTGCGCATGGTCCTTTGGTATTGGAAGTGAATTCATCGCCAGGTTTGCGGGGTATAGAGCGTGTTACGGGCAAAGATGTAGCAGGGATGATTATTGATTTTATTGAAAAAGATTTTTCCAAGGGCGTGAAGAAAACACGAGGTAAAGGATAATTGCCGGTCCATCCCTTTATCCAGCGGGTTATTCGCCGTGCCTATGCGCAAGGGCATGGTGATTTACATTTAAAAACAGTTACCCAGGTGCGCGCCTATATGGCGCAGCATCGGCCACCGCTACTTGCTTTTTCAAATTATGAAAATATTATTGTTGCGCCTAATGTTTTCATACGATTGCATCGTGCACAATCTTCTCATCAATCCCCTTTGATTATTTATTTAAGAGCCAGTGCTTATTGTGCCGGTGATGCAAATGATACGGATTATTTTTGTTATTATTTAAGTAAGTATTTGCGTTGTCATGTTGCAGCATTAGAGCTTAGATTAGCGCCGGAATATAAGTTTCCAATTCCATTTTATGATTGCATAGCGTGTATAGAATATTTATATAATCACCAAGAACTATTAAAAATTGATGGAAAAAGGGTTGCGCTCTGGGGTGAAAGTTCTGGGGCCAATATTGCAGCCGCTGTAGCGAATCATTTAAAAAATGAAAAAAATACCTGGGTAAAACAGCAGGTTTTATTTTATCCTTCCCTTGATTACCATCAATATTATTTATACCCTTCACGGCAAGCTTATGGACATGGTTATTTGATGGATAAATGTTTTACGGATTGGTCAATAGCGCAATATGGGGCCTCAGCTGCAATAGAGGATGAAAGATTTTCGCCTTTATTGACACAAAAATTTGCAGGATTACCCGCCACGCTCATTATTGCTGCTCAATATGATCCACTTAGAGATGAAGCCTATTATTACCTGGAAAAATTAAGAAATGCGGGTGTTTTCTCTCACGGAATATCTATGCCAGGGATGATTCATGGTTTTTTACGTCATGCGTTTAAAATTGCGCAAGCAAGGAGCGCACAAGAATATGCTGCGAATTATTTAGTAGAGCGGTGGCACAATGGATTGTAGCCCGGTGAGAATTTCCTCTTTTGAGGCGGTTTTAAAAAAGGTTTTCCATTGTTCAATCAAATGCAAATTTTGATGGTGACTGGGATGAAAGTTGGGTTTGAAGTATGCAAAATAGGGTTTTAAAAGAGTACGAAATAAACCCTCATTTCCCCAATAATATATAAAAGCACGTTTATAAAATTGAAAGTCTTTATGTTTATTATCTTGTTTCATCATACCCCAAATGGGTTTAAGATATAAACTTAAAAATACACAGGTCATAACAAACATGCCTGAAACACGAATAAAATAGCTGCCTTTTCTTGATTGGAATACATCAAAAGCGACACATTTGTGTTCTATCTCTTCTATGCAATGCCAGCGCCAAATGCTACTGTGTTCAGGTGAGACACCTGCAAACCATTTTGCATCGCGCAAAAAAAGATCTGCTGCAATAGCGGTAAAATGTTCACCGGCGGCTGACAAAGCGTAATGAAAAGTGTCTGAAAATTTATTAAATATTCCCGCGACTAATCTAAATAACCGCATGTTGTTTTTTTGCGGTAAGGGAAAATGTTGCAAAAATTGTTTATTATACTGATGAAACGCTAAACCATGAATGGCTTCTTGCGCTACCAAACTGGCAACTTCTGCTTTTAATTTTGGATCTTCAACTTCCAATAACGCTTTTTTTAAGCTTAAAACCACCAAGCGCTCTAAAGGCGGTAGAAAAAAGCGCAAGGGCATTAAAATGATAAGTTTTAATGTCAGAGCCGCTATGCCAATATTTAGGCAATGGGGGTGTGGAAAATTGTAAGCGACGGGGCTCAATATCAGGTGAATATTTTTGCATAATAAAAGACTGTTTGCTTGACTAATTATATATTGATTATAATAAAAATTTACAGAAAATCCAAAGGAAAATCAATGCTCAGCGAATTAAGTACGGAAATAGAGTATTTTACGCAAACGTCCAGGCAATACATTGCACCTATGCTGGGCGTATTGGCGCTACTGTGGATTTTTAATCTTATCAACTGGCGTACGGGTAAAAAGCTTAATCGTTTAGGGATAAGGCCACGTCGTTTCAGTGGGTTGATTGGCATTGTTTTTGCACCATTATTGCATAGTGATTTTAATCATCTGCTTTTCAATTCTATTCCGCTATTTTTTCTCGGCATATTTGCAATGACACTCAATTTCAATAACTTTTTTTTGGCAACGGGGATCATAATATTTTTATCTGGCCTAGGCGTGTGGATCTTTGGACGCCGCGGCAACCATATTGGTGCAAGTGCTCTTATTGCCGGGTATTTTGGTTATATCTTAGCATCTGCTTATGAGCATCCTACTATTACGACGCTATTTTGCGCTGCAATCGCGTTTTACTATTTTGGTGGTATCTTACTGAGCTTGTTCCCAACGGAGGCAAGCGTCTCTTGGGAAGGGCATTTAATAGGGTTTATTTCTGGTGGTATTACCATGTTTCTCTGTACGCACGTCAGTCTATTCGTACCTTTTATCTGAAAAATAGAAGGCTAACTAGTTTCTCCTGTACAACCCATGATAGGATATCTGCTAATATAAATAAATGAGAGGATATACCTATATGTTGGATGGAATTAGAAGGCGTAGACGTGAAGAAACGCAAGAAGATTTTGCTGCTGTCGTCCCCAAGTTAAAAAAGTACCGAGTATCTCCTGCAGTTCCAGAGATCGATGATCCGATGGATGTTGAACTGGATGTAGAATCGGATGTAGAACTGGATGTAGAATCGGATGTTGAGCCGGATGTTGGCCCCATTAAGCGTGTGGATTCTGATCCTGCTTTGGATGTTGTTTTAGCGAATTTTGTACGCGTTACTTTAAATTTACCGTTGGAAGAGGGTGGTAGATACGTTAAACGAAGACTAGAAAAAAGAATTAGACAAGCACAGATCGAATCAAAACCTCAGCTTGATGAATTTCTTGCCAGACAAATTCTGCGTTCACCATTTGCTGGTGCTGCACCAGTCGTAGTAGGTAAAAGAGTAGCTGAAGATGAAAGAGATCCGATGGATGTAGAAGTGGATTCTGATCCTGATTTGGATGTTGTTTTAGCGAATTTTGTACGCATTACTTTAAATTTACCGTTGGAAGAGGGTGGTAGATACGTTAAACGAAGACTAGAAAAAAGAATTAGACAAGCACAGATCGAATCAAAACCTCAGCTTGATGAATTTCTTGCTAGACAAACTCTGCGTTCACCATTTGCTGGTGCTGCACCAGTCGTAGTAGGTAAAAGAGTAGCTGAAGATGATAGTGAGCGCCCGCCATTAAAAAGCAGTCGTAGGATTTAAACAAATAAAGCGCCTTTCCATTTTAAAATAGAAAAGCGCTTTTGTGAAACTATAAGTATACTGATTATTTCACTTCTTCTATATGGCATCTTCTGCATTTGCAATGGATTACGACATAGTTGTAGACCCACGCAATCACCGTTCCACAAATATAGCCATCGACAAAGCCCCAAAGCGTACCAACAATGACACCTTTAAAAGTTGCCGCATAACCAATATAAACTGAGCCAAGCAAAGTTACCCATGCATGACCTATTTTAAAGTGCATTGCTAATATGCCAATTATCAGCGTTCCTAATGCTGTAATCACACCAAAAGCTGCACCCAATGCACATGCACTTAAGCGTGGCATTGTACTTACTGACTTGTCCATAAAACACCCCTTTCGTTTCCCCTGATACTTCTATTGTATGGTGAACAGGGTATAAAACAATAGGGAGTCTGGTTATAGGTCATGTTGCATTGCACCCATTACGGTTGTTTGGCAATTAGCTTTTTTACTCCACCATACTAATACGACCCCAACGAGTGAAGCCAAGGGGATCAATGCCAAAGTGCAGGTGTACGCTTCAACGGAATAGACTTTAACCCCATTCAGCATGGTTCCTTGTTCAAAATAATCCATCAACCTGCCTATGACACTATGAAAAAATGAACCGCCAAACATATTGATACAATTTAAGAAAGCAACCGTTATGCTCATTAAGGAAGCAGATACCAGTTCAGTGCCTATCGCAAATACAATTACTTGATAGCAGCATAATAATCCTATTGCAAACATGAACAGTACCAGGGTCCAATCGGGTAGCATGCTATTAAAAACGAGCAGGGTCGCCAATAAAAGCGCCATAAAAACACCACACAGCATTGTGACTACATAATGGGCTTTAAATTTCTCTGAGAAATATGCCAATAGGGGGCCACCAAAGAGCATGCCTATAAAAATGTACTTGGTGAAGCTGGCTGCTTCAAATTTGGTTAAATCTCTGGCAGCCATCAAATAGGGGACTCCCCAAACATCTGCAAAGCCTTCTAGTGCCCCTACCATCAAGAGGTTTGCAAAAGCTAGGGTTAATAAAGGACGATTGCATAAGAGTTGTTTTAAGGAAGCAACCAGGGGCGGATTTTTGACAGCATCCTGTTGTTTATTGCGTACAAACGTAAAGATACAGACGCCAAGAAGGATAGCTGCGGTTCCTAAGACTTCTAGCACTTTTTCCCATCCCAAGCGGCCTATCAAGAGGCTAACGGGCGCACCGCCATATACGGCGCCTAATAAGCCAAAACTAAATGTGAGCCCTACCAAGCGCGCATAACGCCCTTTGGCAAACCATTGAGAAATAACTTTGGAGGTTCCCAAAAATCCCACAACAGAGCCTATACCGATTAATAATCGGCTTAAGAGCGCAACATTCCATGAATCAAATAAAACCATCATCCAGGTTGCCACTCCACATAGGAAGGCGCTAGCGCTGATGACGTTGCGCGGTCCAAACTTATCCAGTAAAAGCGCCATGGGGATTTGCATACTGGCATAGCCAAGGTAATACAATGAAGCAAAGAGGCCAAAATCCGTGGCGCTGATGTGATATTTTTGTAATAAATCCGGCATCACCAACCCTGGGAAGAGCCGCAGGATAAATTGGAAGGCAAAAAATGCCAGGGGAAAGAACCACATGATCCAAGGTAAGTAGCGTTGATTATTCACGGTATCCTCCAAATTTAATTTTCTAAACCTCAAAAAAAAAGCCCCCGGGGTGCGGGGGCTTTTTTGCTGTATTCTGTGTTTTATTTAAGCAAAGTCAGCCCCCGCGATTGAATAATCGCAATTCGAATAATAATAGGGCGGATAAAATGTAACATAAGTTGTTTAACCAATTTAAAGATTAGGTTTAAAAGTAACATAGCTACTACCAGTATACAATACAAAAAGGACAAAATGACGCAAATAACCGCCCACCTGTTTTATACCATTATCATTGGTGTATGTGCATTAAAATCCCTTTTTGTAAAAAGGGAGACAGCGCTTGTCCGGCGAAGCTCGCAGAGCGAAGACGGAATAGTCACCATCCTAACAATCAGTAATTTTCATTAAATGTGAATCATGTTAGCAACGCAGTTTGTAAAATATTTCTTGGCAAACCCTAAAAAACATGTACATTGATCCAGTGAATTGTACTTTTTTTCAAAAAAATTTGATAAATTAATACATTCAGTCTGTATATATTTTATTTTTTTTATCTTATGTGCTAGATTTGGGATAGTTACCCAGTATGAGGAGATACTAAATGGCCGTTCGTAAAAAGTCAGCAGCAAAAAAGAAGTCTACCGTAAAGAGACGGAAAGTTGGTGTAAAAGCCGCTGCTCCGAAAAAACGTAAAGTAAGAAGACGTAAGGTTGCTAAGAAAGCCGTAGCTAAAAAAGCTTCTGCTCCAAAAGCACGTAAACGTCGAGTTAAGAGAAAGTCTGCTGCTAAAAAAGCTTCTGCTTCCAAAGCGCGCAAAGTTACCAAAAGAAGACGTAAAGTTGCGAAAAAAGCTTCGGCTACCAAGGCCAGAAAGCCAGCAAGAAGGAAAGCTGCTAAGCGCAAAGTTGCTAAAAAGGCTGCTAAGAAGCCAAGAGCGAAAGCTCGTAAGCGTAGAGTGTCTAAGAAAGCGAAAGCTGCTTAGTCATTACCACGTAAAAACCGCGTTTTATCAGGATGATAGGGCGCGGTTTTTTATTGCGTGTTAAATTCCTTAGAAGTCGTATTCAAATCTGATATAGCCTGCGCTACCGGTATATTGTTCTCTCGCTTCAAGATCAGCACTTAAAATAACTTTGAGGTTAAAACATTTCATATAATTCGTTATGGTTCCACCTATATTATAACTAGTTTGTGCAGGTTTGACTCCGGCAGTAAAGAAGTCAGGACCGCCACCCGTAAATTGGGAAGTTGTTTGCATAGTATCACCATAGAAATCATAGAATACATTAAAATGCATCTCAGGTTGTAAAAGTACTAAAGCAAGATCATATTCAAAAGTAAATTTTGCCCCTAATCCTGCAAGCAGCATATTATACGAGGCAGCGTTTACGCTTTGACTAGCGGTACCAGCATTTTTCTCTGTGTAACTATTTAAATCCAAATGTGAATAATAGAGCGATATGAGAGGGATAGTGTGAATATTATTTTCTGTTAATACATAACCCATTTCGGCCTGAGCACCATACTCTGTTCCATGGTAATTGCTTTTTGGTGTGAGTCTTACTTTACCAAAAATAATGTTACGCGCCGCATGATAGTTGTTATAAGCGGCAGCAACAGAACCATTAATATACAGAGGTTGAGTAAATTGATATTGGCCATATAACGTGCCTTGATAGGCGTTAATCTGCGTTTTGGAATCAATTGAAATGAAGTTAATAACATCTGTTGAAGCCCAGCTTACTGCAGCACCGACTATGGCATTATCAGAGATTTCAAAATCATGACCGATTAAAATACCCCAGGTATTATCTTTATATCCAGCAATTTCATGTTTCACTTGTTGATGGGCATGCTGACCAAAAATGCTAATCCAACTGCTGTAATTTCCCCATTGATTATCGCCGCTATTTTGTCCGCTTGCTGATTGCAAGCCAAAATAAGGCCTATCTAAGCCCTGATTGATCATCTTTAGAATTTTATGTTGTATACTAAAACTTTGCTGCATGACCGCCCCATCAACGGTAGGAGCTAGTGTTGCTAAATCAGCATTGAAGTCATCATCGTTCGTAAATGAAGAAATTTGCTGTAAAAGCGCTGCTAAGGAACCTGTTGTAGTTGCTAAGTCAAGTGCTTCCAAGGCATAAGCAACTCCTATTGTATTCGTTTGAGATGCAGCGCTTGAAAATGAAGAAAAGGTAACTAACAAATCAAGTTGGTTTCCGTTGACAACAGTTTTAAAATTAGTAAACATACTTGGAGAACTGATTTTAATAGGATTAAGTGCTGCGCCACCACCATTACTAACAATTAATGGCAAAGTTGCATTTGTTCCATTATTAGAAGGTGGATTATAAATAACTAATACGGCATCTTTGCTGACAGTGGCTAACCCCTGGGTGGTAATATTTCCCGTGGTTGTTAAATTATTTCCCATATTAATGACTAACATAGTGCCGGCATCAAGATTTAAAGTGCCTGCGCCAAGGGTATTTCCTATAGTCAATGCAGAACTCATTGCTAAGCTAATGGATGATGCATTGGTTACGTTTAAGGCGCCATCAATAGTTTGATTACCTGATACAGCGAGGGTACCTTCATTATCCACATTCATTTGTGCTGTAAAAACTGGATAATCATTAAAATTAACGCTAGACATGGCATTGCCATGTAAAGTAATGGTATTTAGCCTATCAGGATTAGTACCAATAGCTCCATTAGCAGAAAAGCTACCATCAAAAATGATTGAACCTTGATTAGGCATTGTTGTAGTAATAGTACCACTAGTTGTATTACCGTTTACCCCAAAGGTAACCGTATTATTTCCGTTGATTTGAATATTATTTGCATATACATTTTGATTAAAAATAATAGGTGCAGAAGCACCGACTTGTATCATATTAAGCTTAATGGTATTTGTTCCAATGCTACCATTGATGGTGGCAAGACTGGTACCTTTGATATTAATACTATCTTCATTATTGGTGGTTGCGCTGATGTTTCCGCCTAACGTTAATGGACCCGTAGTATTGTTTAGGATTAATTGAGAGCCTTGCGCTGATATTCCAGAGCCATCATCATTAATATTGATTGTATCAATATTTAACGTAGTCCCATCCAATTCTACCGATTGATTTGCGCCACCCGAAGCATTAATCGTCAACAAGTTGATAGAGTTATTAACACCAATATTTCCTATGACTTGGCCACTACCAACAAAGGAAACTGTACCAATGCTGTTTTTACCTGTCGTATTATCAATATTACCTGCTACGATAGCATTGTTTGAAAAACTTAATGTAGAAGTTGCTGCAGCTCCTGTCGCAAAATTTATATTTCCGTTGCTCACTGTTGTATTATTTTGTAGATTAACGACTGTTCCTGCACCACCTTGAATATTAATAGCAAAAAGAGAAAGCGTGGCTCCAATGGTACCTGTCACCGTAGCATTGCCCGTAAAATTTAAGGTGCCCGTGTCTGGTACTGTGGATGTATTATCTATATTACCTGTTACCGTTACACCATTAGCAATATTTAACACGGAACTTGGTGCACTTCCTAGTGCAAAATTTAAATTTCCCGTCCCAACGGTGACATTACCTTGTAAATTCACCGCAGTGCCAGCGCCGCCTGTTAAATTAATTGCACTAAGCGTATTGGTGCCACCTATGGTTCCTGTTACCGTACCGTTGCCTAAAAATGTCAATATTCCTTTGTTATCAAAACCTGTTGTATTATTAATATTGCCGGTGACAGTGACATTGTTTGAAAGATTTAGCATAGAAGATGATGTGGAGCCAGTGGCAAAGTTTATATTTCCAGCCCCAACGGTAACATTGCTTTGTAAATTTACCGCGGCGCTAACACCGCCTGTTAAATTGATTGCATAAATTGAATTTGTAATGGTGCCAATAGAGCCTGTAATAGTACCACCACCTAAAAACACTATGGTGCCTTCTCCTGCAGTACCGGAAGTGTTGTCAATGCTGGCATTAACGGTAACTTTATTAGAAAGGCTGAGTGTTGCGGTGGTTGCCCCTGCGGTAAAATTAATATTTCCGTTGCTCACCGTTGTATTATTTTGTAGATTAACGACTGTTCCAGCGACGCCTTGAATATTAATAGCAAAAAGAGAAAGCGTGGCTCCGATGGTACCTGTCACCGTAGCATTCCCTGCAAAATTTAAGGTGCCTGTATCTGGTACCGTGGATGTATTATCAATATTACCCGTTACAGTTATACCATTAGCAATATTTAACGCAGTACTGGGCGAACTTCCTGATGCAAAATTTAAGTTACCGGTACCAACCATGATATTGCCTAGTAAATTTACCGTGGTGCCAGCACCGCCTGTTAAATTAATTGCACTAAGCGTTTTGGTAGCACCTATGGTTCCTGTTACCGTCCCATTGCCTAAAAATGTCAATATTCCATTGTTATTGGAACCGGTTGTATTATCAATATTACCTGTGACGGTGACATTGTTTGCAAGTGTTAACGTAGAAGTAGAGTCTGCCCCTGTGGCAAAATTTAAATTTCCAGTTCCAACTTTGATATTACTTTGTAAATTCACCGTGGCGCCAGTGTTGCCCGTGATATTAATAGTGCTGAGCGAATTGGTAGCACCTATTTTTCCTGTTACCGTCCCATTTCCTAAAAATAATAACGTCCCAAAATTATTACTACCAGTCGTATTGTTAATATTGCCCGTGACGGTGACCCCGTCTGAAAGACTTAATGTAGAAGTTGCTGCAGTCCCTGTGGCAAAATTTAAATTTCCCGTCCCAACGGTGACATTACCTTGTAAATTTACCGTGGTGCCAGCACCACCGGTTAAGTTAATTGCGCTAAGCGAATTGGTAGCACCTATTTTTCCGGTTACCGTCCCATTTCCTAAAAATAATAACGTCCCAAAATTATTACTACCAGTCGTATTGTTAATATTGCCCGTAACGGTGACACTATCTGAAAGGCTTAACGTGGAAGTTGCTGCAGTCCCTGTGGCAAAATTTAAATTTCCAGCCCCAACTTTGACATTACCTTGTAAATTTACCGTGGTGCCAGCACCGCCTGTTAAATTAATCGCGTTAAGCGAATCGCTAGCACCTATGGTTCCTGTTACCGTACCATTCCCTAAAAATGTTAATGTACCATTGTCACTGGAACCTGTGAAATTATCAATATTGCCCGTGACGGTGACATTGTTTGAAAGATTTAACGTAGAGGTTGCAGCAGCCCCTGCGTTAAAGTTTAAATTTCCCGTCCCAACGGTGACATTGCCTTGTAAATTCACCGCAGTGCCAGCGCCGCCTGTTAAATCAATTTGGCTGAGCGAATTAGTAGCACCTATGGTTCCTGTTACAGTGCTACTCCCTAAAAATATTACTATTCCATTGTTGTTGGAACCTGTCGTATTATCAATATTACTGGTAATAGTAACACCGTCGGATATACGTATGAGTGATGAACTATTCGCACTCCCTGAAAAATTCAAATTGCCAGCACCCACATTCACATTTTGCGTTAAACTCAGGGTTCCATTAGCGGTAGTAAAATTGATAAGATACAAAGAATGTGTTGCACCAATGGTACCGTTAATTGTATAAGACAAACCACCATCAAAAATAAGTGAACCCACCCCATCAGCAACCAGATTGTCAATGTTTGTATTAAATATGTTGCTGGATAATAAATCCAGTGTTGTGTTTGCATTGCTTGAATTGATAAAGTTAATATTACCTGTACCTACATTAACAGTACTATCTAACACAACCGTTGTGTTTGCGGCATTTAACGTCAGCGTATAAAGAGAATTAGAGGAACCAATACTGCCAACAACAGTACTGTTTCCTAAAAAGTTAAGCGTCCCAACGTTAGGATTACCCGTAGTATTATCGATATTACCTACGCCGCTTGAGCCTCCAGCAGAAACATTAGCACCATCTGATAAATTTATGGTGGTATTTGCTGTTGCAAGATTTGAAAAATTCAAATTATTAATGTTAACCCAAATTGGACTTTCAAAATTAACCACAATACCCGGGTTTTTTAGATTCATGCCAATTCTTTCATTTGCTGCGGCAACGGTTCCTGTAACCGTACTATTGGTTAAAAAATTTACTATCCCAACATTCAGTGGTGCGGCTACTGTTGAGATATTTCCAGTAATATTTCCAGAAATATTCATCACCCCATTATTACCACTGAAATTAATATTTCCTGTGCCAAGATTAATATTATTATTAAAATTATACGTATTGGATGTTAAATTGATGGCTGCAAGCGCATGTGTGGCACCTATGGTGCCTGTAACGGTGGCATTATGTGGAAATGTTAATGTACCAATACCATCGGCACCTGTAGTATTATCAATATTTCCCGTTATGGTCAGCGTTACGGAGTTACTTAAAATAGTGCCCGCAGCAGCGCCGGTTACAAAATTTAAATTTCCACTTCCAATATTGGTATTGCCGCCCAAAGTCACCGTGGTCCCACCGGCACCCTTTAGATTAATGGTTCCAATAGGATTGGTAGGACCAATGGTTCCACTCACCGTTGAACTGCCTAGAAAAGTTAAAACGTCACCCGTTAATGCGCCGCCGCCATTATTATTGTCAACGGAAATTGCCCCGGTTTTACCAATATTATTACTTGCGGTTATAGAAAAACTTACATTGGCAGCGGTGAAATTATACCCATTGGTGGGTAAATAACTTGCGTTGCTAGAGGTCTGACCATTTGCACCAGCATCTAGATTTTTAAGTACCGCAAACAAGTTGGAAGAATAGAAACAAGAGGAGGAGAGTAGCGCACTTACTAAACAATATTTCTTAAGCTTAGATTTTATTATATTCATCTATCTGTACCTTAGGTACATAAAGATTCTATGATACCAGTTATCCTTTTAAAATAGAATTGACTGCATTATCTTTAAATTGTTGGCCTTCTTCAATATAGCCGTGCACAGTTCCTTCATGACGCCAACGTCCATGTCGCATAATGGCACTAAAAGATGCGCCTTTTCTACTTGCTGCGGTTGCAAATCCTCGCCGTAGGCTATGTCCACTATAACTTTTCGCATCAGGAAGTTCGCACACTTGCGCGTATTTTTTAATAATCCAATTAATACTGACCGGTGATAAAGCGCTTGATTTTTGTTGGGAGTTTTTGCTAATACGATTAAAAACAGGACCCATGGTGATATTTGAGCGTTTGCGCCATTGCTGCAGCGCACCAACAGGGCAAAGCACTTTATTACCATAAGGAATAGCACAAATTAGACCTTTGCCTTCTTGATCTGTTTTTGAGCGTGGTATCAAAATTACTAATCCTTCAGCAACAAAATTGATATCTTCCCATTTTAGCGCAGCTAGTTCACTGCGTCTAAAAGCACCAAAAAAACCAATTTGCAATAAGGCATTATCGCGATAAGCAGCCAGAGAGCCCTGGGCAGATAGATAATTTGCGATTTTAATCAGCTGCTCAACGGATAATGTGGGTGCTTTGGTTGGGGGAGTGCCGTGCAGACGAGAGATCCCACTTAACATTTTAATAATTAAAGGATGGCTGGTTGGATCATTAAATCCTTGATAAGTATGCCAATGTCTAATTGCAATGATTCGTCTTTTAAGTGTTTGAGGATTTAATTTTTCAGCATAGTGTTGCAAATATTGCAAAATAATCTCTGGGGTTGTTGGTAATAGACCACCCCAAACCATGAAGTGCCGAATATCTTGTTGATAGGCTTTTCGCGTGTTTTCACTGGTTGCCGCATGTAAGTATGGGTTCACATTTTGCAATATTGTGAGCGTTGTTTCTTGCACATACTTAATTTCTGATTTCATTTTTTTGCCTCCATTACGATAGCATAATCCAATTTTTAGATTATTACTATCGATAAGGGTTATTATCGATAGTAATAATAATCTATTTTTTATATTTACAAATTCAAAATATCCACTATATTACATGTTACGTAATACGTTATTATAAAATTTAAAGGAGTAAGTTATGGGTAGAGCTGGAATAGGTTATTCAGAAATAGAAGAAGCCGCACACCGTTTGCAAGGGCAGGGTAAGGCACCAACCGTCGATAGTATTCGAGCTTTATTAGGAACCGGCAGTAAAACAACCATTGCAAACCATTTAAAAGCGTGGCGTGCCAGCCAAAGTGAGCAGGAGGGACAGCTCCCTCAAGATCTCAGCGCGTTGGTGAAAGGCTTATGGGAGCGGTTACATGCGCAAGCAGATGAACGTATCAAAGTAATTCAAATCACCATGGAAGAAAAAATAAAAGAAGCACAAATATCTATTGATCAGCTTCAAAAAGAATTACTGGAAACCAATACAGCATTGATTGAAGAAAAGCTCCTCAAAGAATCTGAGAAGCTAAACAAAGAAGAGCTATCCACATTATACCATCATGAGCAACAAGCGCTAGTGCAATTAATGGAACGTTATGAAGGCATGGAGCGTCAACTTAAAAATGCCAAGGAAGAAAACGCACGCTTGCATCAGTTAGCACATACTATGCAAAAAAACTTAGAACATTATCAACAAGCCATGCAACAATTACAAACCGAACAGACATTAGCTATAGAACAGCAACGGATTGAATATAAAAATCAATTAGCAAGTGCAGCCAATCAGCAGCAGGAAGTTATGTTACAGTTGCAAGGGTTACAGACAGAAAAAGAAAATTTATTAAAAGACTTTCAAGAAAATATGGAAAGTAAAAACATTCGATTAATTGAATTAGAAAAGAAAAATGCAGCTTTAATTGCGCAAACTTCTTATTTAGAAGATTTAAGCGAAATAATATCGAATTCTCAGGCAATGATAGAAAAATTAAATCAAGAAAAACTGGTGCTAATTAAAGAGAATGCCCAGTTGGAGGGTTTTTTTCAGCATTTGATCCATTATGAGAGTAGCGACCAGGCCATCTAACAACCTTGAAATTA
>Ga0207075_1013_pt1 | contig 15972 bp, 6 predicted proteins | sample Alteio_BWMinHeat_64_FD_153587 | JGI IMG/M metagenome (GOLD analysis project Ga0207075, IMG submission 153587) | Enriched cells from forest soil in Barre Woods Harvard Forest LTER site, Petersham, Massachusetts, United States -... | ecosystem: Environmental > Terrestrial > Soil > Temperate forest >... | reverse complement strand
TCTGGCTTAGCCGGAAATGGCTCCACGCTATTATTAAATAATACGAGTGGCGCATTGATACTCACGGGGAATATTACTGCCACCACCACTAATGAAGATCAAGTGAATATCAATGGCACCCAAGCTTCTACCATTAATGGCAATATTGGTACCGTGGGTACTGTTTTCAATTTAGTGAAGGTTGCCGCAAATGCATCAACTTTAATGAACGGAAATATTTATGCAACCACCACACAGTTCCAAGGTAATAATACCTTGACACTTGCCAGCAATAGCATTGTCAGTGGCGATATCACTACCACCGCTCCTAACCAAGGCATACTCGCCTTTAACGGTAATTTTTCTTCTAATGGCTTAATTGGCACTGGCGTTAATTATTTAAACACCATTAATATTCAAGGAGGAGGGGGAACCGCTGTCAATCTCAATACTAATTTTACAGTTGGCACCGGTAACTTAAATTTTGCTTCAGGAAGCGCACCTGGCTCTGTGTTAAATCTTATTAACGGTATAACCGTGACGGGTAATATTAATAATACATCCACCATCCCGGATACGGGCACTGTAAATTTTGCAGGCAATGCCACGGTGACAGGGGCAATCGGAACGACACTTTCACTATTTGCTATTAACCTTCAAGGTGGCGCTGGAACAACCGTTAATCTACAAAGTAATGCAACGGTGAGCAGTGGAAATATTAATTTTACCGCAGGAGCAACCACTGCCACACTCAATCTTTCTGATAGTGTTACCATTAATGCTAATATTGACAACACTTCCGGCAGCGCAGGAGAAGGCACATTAGTGTTTTTGGGTAATGGCGTAGTCACAGGCTCAATTGGCGCTATTACCCATTCACTTTTTGCAATTAATTTAACGGGTGGTGCAGGTACCACCGTCAATTTGCAAGGCAATGTTGCGGTTGGGAGTGGCAATGTAAATTTTGCCGCAGGCACCGCTGCGCTTTCTGTATTAACCTTAAATAGTGGCGTGACGGTTACGGGAAATATTGCTGCCAACGCCAATAATATTGGCACGTTAAATCTTTTAGGGAATAGCACCATTACCGGCACCATTGGCGCAACCAACTCCTTGTTTGCCATTAATCTCAAAGGGTCAGGCAGTACCGTAAATTTTCAAGGCAGCGTCAATGTGGGCACTGGCAATTTAAATTTTGCCGCCAATGCCACGCTTAATCTTTCCAATAATGTCAATGTCACGGGTAATATTGATAATACGACGGGTGGCAACAATGTTGGCACTCTTAATTTCTTAGGCAATAGCACTATTAGCGGCACCATTGGTGCGACCAATTCATTGAGTGCTATTAATCTCATGGGTGGTGGCGCAACGACGGTTAATTTACAAAGCAATGTGACAGTTGGCACGGGCAATTTGAATTTTGCGACCGGGGCTGCGGCTGGCTCTACCCTCTCACTTTCCAGTGGTGTCACCGTGACGGGCAATATCGATAATACCACAGGTGGCAATAATATTGGCACGCTTAAATTCTTAGGTAGTGGCACGGTCACAGGTACCATTGGCGCAACCAATTCCTTAAGTGCTATTAATCTTACCGGCGGTGGTGCAACCACGGTTAGCTTACAAGGCAACGTTACCGTTGGCACGGGCAATGTAAATTTTGCAACGGGAGCTGCGGCTGGCTCTACCCTTTCACTTTCCGATGGTGTCACCGTGACCGGCAATATTGATAATACCACAGGTGGCAATAATATTGGCACGCTTAAATTCTTAGGTAGTGGCACGGTCACAGGTGCCATTGGCGCAACCAATTCTTTAGATGCTATTAATCTTACCGGCGGTGGTGCAACCACGGTTAATTTACAAGGCAATGTTACGGTTGGCACGGGCAATCTAAATTTTGCAACCGGGGCCGCGGCTGGCTCTTTACTCTCACTTTCCAATGGTGTCACTGTGACCGGCAATATTGATAATACCACCGGTGGCGGCAATATCGGCACGCTTAAATTCCTAGGTAGTGGCACGGTCACAGGTACCATTGGCGCAACCAATTCTTTAGATGCTATTAATCTCACGGGTGGCGGTGCTACGACGGTTAATTTACAAGGCAATGTGACGGTTGGCACGGGCAATTTGAATTTTGCGACCGGGGCAGCAGCTGGCACTACCCTCTCGCTTTCCAGTGGTGTCACAGTGACGGGCAATATTGACAATACCACGGGTGGTAATAATATCGGCACGCTTAAATTCTTAGGTAGTGGCACGGTCACGGGTACCATTGGCGCAACCAATTCTTTAAGTGCCATTAATCTCACCGGAGGTGGCGCAACGACGGTTAATTTACAAGGGAACGTTACCGTTGGCACCGGCAATGTAAATTTTGCGACAGGGGCAGCGGCTGGCTCTACCCTCTCACTTTCCAATGGTGTCACCGTGACCGGCAATATTGACAATACCACAGGTGGCGGCAATATTGGCACGCTTAACTTCTTAGGTAGCGGCACGGTGACGGGGACCATTGGTGCAACCAATTCTTTAGATGCGATTAATCTCACCGGCGGTGGTGCAACGACGGTTAACTTACAAGGCAATGTGACAGTTGGCACCGGCAATCTAAATTTTGCGCCAGGGGCAGCGGCTGGCACTACCCTTTCACTTTCCAATGGCGTCACTGTGACGGGTAATATCGACAATACTACAGGTGGCGGCAATATTGGTACGCTTAAATTCTTAGGTAGTGGCACGGTCACAGGTACCATTGGTGCAACCAATTCCTTAGATGCTATTAATCTTACCGGTGGTGGTGCAACCACGGTTAACTTACAAGGGAATGTAACGGTTGGCACGGGTAATTTAAATTTTGCAACGGGGGCAGCAGCGGGCTCTACCCTCTCACTTTCCAATGGTGTCACTGTGACGGGTAATATTGATAATACCACGGGTGGCGGCAATATTGGCACGCTTAAATTCTTAGGTAGTGGCACAGTCACAGGTACCATTGGCGCAACCAATTCTTTAGATGCGATTAATCTTACCGGTGGTGGTGCAACCACGGTTAATTTACAAGGCAATGTGACAGTTGGCACCGGCAATGTAAATTTTGCAACGGGGGCAGCAGCGGGCTCTACCCTTTCACTTTCCAATGGTGTCACCGTGACCGGCAATATTGATAATACCACGGGTGGCGGCAATATTGGTACGCTTCAATTCTTAGGTAATGGCACGGTTACAGGTACCATTGGTGCAACCAATTCTTTAAGTGCTATTAATCTTACCGGCGGTGGTGCAACCACGGTTAACTTACAAAGCAATGTGACAGTTGGCACGGGCAATGTAAATTTTGCGACAGGGGCTGCAGCTGGCTCTACCCTCTCACTTTCTAATGGCGTCATCGTGACGGGTAATATTGATAATACTACAGGTGGCGGCAATATTGGTACGCTTCAATTCTTAGGTAGTGGCACGGTGACAGGTACCATTGGCGCAACCAATTCTTTAGATGCGATTAATCTCACCGGTGGTGGTGCAACGACGGTTAATTTACAAGGCAATGTGACAGTTGGTACCGGCAATGTAAATTTTGCAACGGGATCAGCTGCTGGCTCTACGCTGTCACTTTCCAGTGGTGTCACCGTGAAAGCTAATATTGATAATACCACGGGTGGTAATAATATTGGCACGCTTAAATTTTTAGGTAATGGCACGGTCACGGGCACCATTGGCGCAACCAATTCTTTAGATGCGATTAATATTACAGGGGGTGCTGGGACCACCGTTAATTTACAAAGCAATGTTACGGTTGGCACGGGTAATATAAATTTTGCGACGGGTAGTACTGCAACATCCAATTTAAATTTATCTAGTGGGGTTATAGTCACGGGTAATATTGATAACACAACCGGCGGTGGTGGCGTTGGAACGGTACAATTTCAAGGTGGAGGTCAAATCACAGGGAACATTGGAGCTTCACATTCACTTAATTTAATAACCGTTAATACCAGTGCTGCTGCCAATCAGACTTTACAACTTAATGGTACCACCATTACAGTAACCACGATTAACGTCAATGATGATCATAGCGGCCTATCTGCTAATGGTTCAACCTTGTTATTACACAATACGAGTGGCCCCTTGACATTAACCGCCAATATCACCGCAACGACGAATAATGAAGATCTGGTTAATATTAATGGCACGCAAGTGGCGACAATCAATGGCAATATTGGGACGAATGCAATCGCATTTAATTTAATTGAAGTCTGTCAATCCGCAAACGTGAACATGAATGGTAATATTTTTGCGACGACCACAGAATTTATGGGAGATAATACTTTAACGATAGGAGCAGGTAATACGGTAAGTGGTGCGATTGCCACTGTCGCTCCGAACACGGGAACCTTAACGCTATTAGGATCGTTTACCAATAGTGGTCCAGTAGGTACGGCCATAAATTATTTAAAAGCGATTAATCTTAAAGGGGGTGCTGGAACTATCGTAAATTTCCAAAGTTCCATTACCGTTGGTACAGGTAATTTAAATTTTGCAACGGGAGCTGCGGCTGGCTCTTTACTCTCACTTTCCAGTGGTGTCACCGTGACCGGCAATATCGACAATACCACAGGTGGCGGCAATATTGGCACGCTTCAATTCTTAGGTAGCGGCACAGTCACAGGTACCATTGGTGCAACCAATTCTTTAAGTGCTATTAATCTTACGGGTGGCGGTGCTACGACGGTTAATTTACAAGGCAATGTTACGGTTGGCACGGGCAATCTAAATTTTGCAACCGGGGCTGTACCTGGCTCTACCCTCTCACTTTCCAGTGGCGTTACTGTGACCGGCAATATTGACAATACCACGGGTGGTAATAATATTGGCACACTTAAATTTTTAGGTAATGGCACAGTCACGGGTACCATTGGTGCAACGAATTCTTTAAATGCGATTAATATTACAGGGGGTGCTGGAACCACCGTTAGCTTAAAAGGCAATGTTACCGTTGGGACGGGTAATTTAAATTTTGCAACGGGAAGCGCTGCAACCTCTATTGTCAATTTTACCGATGGTATTCTAGTAACCGGAAACATTGACAATACCACCGGTGGTAGCGGTATTGGAACGGTACAGTTCCAAGGCGGAGGCCAAGTTACCGGCACGATAGGTGCTTCAAATGCACTTAATTTGATTACCATTAATACCAGTGGTGCGGTGAATAAAACCCTGCAACTGAATGGTACAACCATTAATGCTACCACCATTAATGTCAATGACGATGGTTCTGGCTTAGCCGGAAATGGCTCCACGCTATTATTAAATAATACGAGTGGCGCATTGATACTCACGGGGAATATTACTGCCACCACCACTAATGAAGATCAAGTGAATATCAATGGCACCCAAGCTTCTACCATTAATGGCAATATTGGTACCGTGGGTACTGTTTTCAATTTAGTGAAGGTTGCCGCAAATGCATCAACTTTAATGAACGGAAATATTTATGCAACCACCACACAGTTCCAAGGTAATAATACCTTGACACTTGCCAGCAATAGCATTGTCAGTGGCGATATCACTACCACCGCTCCTAACCAAGGCATACTCGCCTTTAACGGTAATTTTTCTTCTAATGGCTTAATTGGCACTGGCGTTAATTATTTAAACACCATTAATATTCAAGGAGGAGGGGGAACCGCTGTCAATCTCAATACTAATTTTACAGTTGGCACCGGTAACTTAAATTTTGCTTCAGGAAGCGCACCTGGCTCTGTGTTAAATCTTATTAACGGTATAACCGTGACGGGTAATATTGATAATACATCCACCACTCCGGATACGGGCACTGTAAATTTTGCGGGCAATGCCACGGTGACAGGGGTAATCGGAACGACGCTTTCACTATTTGCTATTAACCTTCAAGGTGGCGCTGGTACAACCGTTAATCTACAAAGTGATGCAACGGTGAGCAGTGGAAATATTAATTTTACCGCAGGAGCAACCACCGCCACGCTCAATCTTTCTGATAGTGTTACCATTAATGCCAATATTGACAACACTTCCGGCAGCGCAGGAAAAGGCACATTAGTGTTTTTGGGTAATGGCGTGGTCACAGGCTCAATTGGCGTTATTACCAATTCCCTTAATGCAATTAATTTAACGGGTGGTGCAGGCACCACGGTCAATTTACAAGGCAATATTGCGGTTGGCGGGGGTAATGTAAATTTTGCCGCAGGTAGCACTGCGCTTTCTGTATTAGCCTTAAACAGTGGCGTGACGGTTACGGGAAATATTGCTGCCAACGCCAATAATATTGGGACGTTAAATCTTTTGGGTAATAGCACCATTACCGGCACCATCGGCGCAGCCAACTCCTTGTTTGCCATTAATCTCAAAGGGGCAGGCAGTACCGTAAATTTTCAAAGTAGCGTTAATGTGGGCACTGGTAATTTAAATTTTGCCGCCAATGCCACGCTAAATCTTTCCAATAATGTCAATGTCACGGGTAATATTAATAATACGACGGGTGGTAACAATGTTGGCACCCTTAATTTCTTAGGCAATAGCACTATTAGCGGCACCATTGGTGCTAGCAATTCACTTATCGGCATTAACCTTAGTGGTGCAGGGAGTGTGGTGAATTTGCAAGGCAGTGTCAACGTGGGTACCAATAATTTAAATTTTGCCGTGGGTGCAACCGCAGCTACCGTCTTAAATCTTGCAGATGGGGTTAACATAACCGGCAGCATAACCGGTAGTAATACCATTGGTATTGTTAATTTCTTAGGTGCTAGCACAGTCACTGGCACCATAGGCCCCATATTTGAATTGAATCAAAGTGGCGCCGGTAAAACGGTTAACTATGATGGGAATGTTTCTATTGGAGCGGGTAATTTTAATTTTTCTGGCGCGGCCAATGCCACGACCATCGCTAACTTTGTCAATGGAGTAGTACTTAGTGCTAATGTGGATAACACGACGGGTGTTGCTGGTAACGGTAGTGTGCAATTTGCAGGTAGTGCAGAACTGACCGGTAATATCGGCACAACCCTAGCAATCAATTCGTTGACGGGAAATACCCTAGGCGCGGCTAATCAGACTTTACAATTAGATGGCACTACCCTTAACGTTAATACGATTCTTATCAACGATGATGGCTCAGGCCTCGCTGCGAATGGCTCAACCTTATTATTAAATAATACTAGTGGACCTTTGATACTGACCGGTAATATTACTGCCACTACCAATAATGAAGATCTGGTTAATTTCAATGGGAGCCAGTCAGCTACCGTGAACGGCAATATCGGCACCGCACTGGTTGCTTTTAATTTAGTGGAAGTGGGTGCTAATGCAGATGTTACCCTCAATGGTAATGTCTATGCAACCAATGTACAAATTGAGGGCAACCATAACTTAATTTTGGGCAGCGGCGTTACGGTGAGTGGCAATATTATCACCACCCTCCCCAACCAAGGCACCCTGGTATTACTGGGTAATTTTACCGCCACTGGCGCACTGGGCATTGCCCCCAATACCCTATATGCGATTAATATTGAAGGTGGTGCCGGTACGGTGGTTAATTTCCAAAATAATGTGGCAGTGGGTAATGGCGATATTAACTTTGCTATTGGTAGCAGCCCCACAACGGTATTAAACCTTTCCGATTCCGTTATAATCACTGGCAGCATTGATAATACTTCTGGCACAGCAGATACAGGAACATTAAATTTCTTAGGCGCTAGTACCATTACCAGCACCATTGGGCAAACACAATCTCTGTTTGCTATTAATTTAATGGGGGCAGGCAAAACTGTTAACTTACAAGGTAATACTACCGTTAGTAGTGGCAATTTAAATTTTGCTGCCAATGCGATTCTTAATCTTGCCAATAATGTCAATGTCACTGCCAACATCGATAACACCACCGGTGCCAACAATATTGGGACTTTAAACCTCTTAGGTAATAGCACCATTACCGGCACCATTGGCGCAACCAAATCCTTGTTTGCTATTAATCTCAAGGGTGCAGGTAGTACGGTAAATTTGCAAGGCAGTATCAATGTGGGCACGGGCAATTTAAATTTTACCACCAATGCTATTCTTAATCTTGCCAATAACGTTAATGTCACGGGTAATATTAATAATACGACGGGTGGCGACAATGTTGGCACCCTCAATTTCTTAGGCAATAGCACTATTACCGGCACCATTGGCGCTAGCAACTCAATTTTTGCAATAAATCAATCAGGCGCTAGTAGTATTGTGAATTATCAAGGGAACATTAACGTTGGCACCGGCAATTTTAATTTCTCAGGCGCTGCCAATTCCGCCTCCACAGCAACTTTTTTTGATGGCATCATAATTACGGCAAACATTGACAATATAACCGGAACCGCTGGTAATGGTTCTCTACAATTTAATGGCGGTGCTAAACTTACCGGTAACATCGGTAGTAGTAACGCTTTAAATTTAATCACTGCCAATGCCACGGGTAGCATTGGAAAATCATTAGAATTAGATGGCGCTGTCATTAATGCAAATACTATCAATATTAATGATGATGGATCTGGGAATCCCGCCAATGGCTCATCATTAGTTCTTAATAATACGAGCCAACCCTTAGTGCTCACGGCTAATATTACCGCGACAACCAACAATGAAGATAGTATTAACATCAATGGCACACAACTTGCCACCATTACTGGAAATATTGGCACACCATCCGTGATGTTCAACTTGGTAAAAGTAGGTGCCAACGCGCCAGCAATCATCAATGGTAATGATTATGCAACTAATACACAATTTCAGGGAAATAATAGTCTCACTTTTGGAAACAACAGTAGTAGCGGCAATATTACTACACTTAATCCCAATCAAGGTATACTGATTTTTAGTGGCAATTTTTCAGCTAACGGGACTATTGGTAACAACCCCAACAAATTAAATACCATTACTATTCATGGCCCTGCAGGTTCTGTCGTTAATTTTGATAGTCATGATGTTTTTGCAAGCAATGTCAATATTGACAATGGCGGCACACTTCTCATTACGGGCAATCAATCTATTGATGGTGCATTAAACTTAACCAATGGTTCTAATTTATCCTTGGGAAATAATTCTGCCTTAACCATAACCAATACGCTGGGCGCAGGCACCTTAGATTTAACTGCCGGTACCATGTTAACTATTGATATGGGCGGAAATCTTACTACAACCGGTACCGTGACGACTAAAGGATTAGCAACTGTTAATGCAAATGCGACGCTTACCATTAATAATCCGCCCTTCAGTCCCAGCGGCACAGTTATTATTCCTTTAATCATTAGTGACGCGGGCGGCGCTCAATTGCACCCAATGAAAATCAATTCACCCAGTTTATTTACGCAATTTCAAACTATTGTACAGGGTAATCACTTAAATTTAGCCATTAATTTTGTGCCTTTTAGTGGAAATGCAGATCGCACCAATACCCGAGGGGTAGCTGCTGCTTTAGAAGCACTTGATCCTAATCTTGTTACCGGCTCTTTGTCTGCCATTTTGCAGCAAATTCCCAACTTTACCAATAATGAGGATTTTAATGATGCACTCGCAACGCTTGCACCTACCGTCGACCAGAGCCAGTTTGAACCTTTTAACATTCAGCGTCATGTTTTTGACATAATACAAAATCGATTAGCACAGATTTATTTTAATGGACGTTTAGGGTTTGCAGCAGAACAGGGTTATGCTAATGGTGATTGGAATGATACACCCTGTAGTTCCTGGATCAGTATATTTGGCCAACATGCAATCCAGCAGGAAAGACATGAAATTCCAGGCTATAACGAGATTACTAAAGGTTTCCTCCTTGGATATGGTTCTCAACTAACCGATAATTTAATCTTAGGCTTAGCATTCAGTGATGCTTTGACGAAGGTTGATAATCGCATTTCAATTGATTCTCACACTTCAATTGAAAGTTATCAATTATCAACCTATGGCCAATATTCCCTACCCTGCTTACCACTTTTTATAAATTGGGATATTGCCATTGCCTATAATAATTACGATGCGCAACGCAATATCCTCTTTGGCGACGTAAGACTTTCACCAAAAAGCAATTATCATGGTTGGCAATACGGCGGACAAGGTGTGATAGGTTATGTGTTCAGTGAAAATAACTTCCATACTGTCCCAATAGCTTCTCTTTATTATTCTCATCTTGATTTAAATAGCTACACTGAAATGGATGCAGGTACGACTGATCAAATGGTTGATGGTTCAAACCACAACGCGCTTTTAACGGGTCTTGGGGTAAAAATTACTTATGATATGGATAGTTATTTATCACTTTTGCAACCTGAGATGCACTTTAATGTTTTCTATGATTTCTATGGTTCAGCGATGCAAATTACTTCACAGTTTACAGGCGGTGGACCAAGCTTTGTGACGGCTGGGGCCAAACCTGCACAAACGAGCTTTGATTTAGGAACCGGGTTTGTTTTTATTAGCAAAAAAACCGGTTTGTTACTTCAAATGACTTATGATTTTAATGCCAAAGAACAATATACCGCTCACTCTGGCTTTATGCGTCTGTGGTATGAATGGAAATAGGAAAATAGCAATGCGATATTTACATGCAATGGTTCGAGTATTTAATTTAGAGGCAAACTTAGATTTTTATATTAATAAACTTGGCTTAAAAGAAATACGCCGCAACGAGTATGAAAAGGGTCGATTTACCCTTATTTTCCTCGCAACTGGCCCTCATGAGCCTATGATTGAGCTTACCTATAATTGGGATCAAGCAGAGCCATATTCTCATGGCCGTAATTTTGGTCATCTAGCTTTTGAAGTTGATAATATCTATCAATTTTGTGCACAATTGCAAAGTAAAGGCGTTACACTATTGCGGCCACCACGTGATGGCCGCATGGCTTTTGTACATTCTCCAGATCAAATTTCTATAGAGTTGCTACAAAAAGGAAATGCACTCCCACTGGAAGAACCTTGGGCGTCAATGCCAAGTGTTGGTGAGTGGTAGCCAGCTATTTTTGCATGCAAATGTACTTAATATCTAGATAAGGCTCCATACCATATTTAGAACCTTCGCGGCCAAAACCCGATTGTTTTACTCCCCCAAAGGGTGTAACTTCTGTTGACATAATTCCTGTATTAACACCGACCATGCCGTATTCTAGTTGTTCAGCAATTTGCCAAATTCTATCAATATTTTTTGAGTAAAAATAAGAGGCCAATCCAAATATAGTATCATTGGCCATATTGATGACCTCATCATCTGAATGAAATCTAAAAAGCGGCGCAACGGGTCCAAATGTTTCTTCATTTGCCAGCAGCATGCTTGCATTAACGTCTGTTAAAATCGTAGGCTCATAAAATAATCTGCCAAGCGCATGCGGTTTACCACCACAGCGTACTTTTGCACCTTTTGCTTGCGCATCTTGCACATGGGTTTTAACTTTTTCAAAGGCATCTTCATTAATTAAGGGACCTTGATCTACGCCCTTATCAAAGCCATTACCTACCGTTAATTTTTTAACCGCGGCCACAAACTTATCGGTAAATGACTCATAAACTGAATTTTGCACAAATATACGATTAGCACAAACACAGGTTTGACCGGTATTGCGAAACTTTGACGCAATTGCCCCTTGCACTGCCGCATCTAAGTCAGCATCATCAAATACAATAAAAGGAGCGTTCCCTCCTAGCTCTAAGGTTATTTTTTTAATCGTTGGGGCACATTGTTGCATCAATAATCTGCCCACAGCAGTGGATCCGGTAAAAGAAACCTTACGGACGATGGGATTGGCGGTCATCTCTCCACCAATAATCTTAGGATCCCCCACCACAATATTAATGACGCCAGCAGGAATACCCGCAAGCTCTGCCAATACCCCTAAGGCAAATGCGGTTAATGGTGTCTGCTCATCAGGTTTTACCACTACCGTACAACCGGCCGCTAATGCTGGGGCAATTTTGCGCGTTATCATGGCAAGAGGAAAATTCCATGGCGTAATCGCAGCAACAACCCCGACTGGTTGCTTAATGACGATTAAATGCTGATCAGGTTTATTAGACGGAATAACATCCCCATACGTACGGCGCCCTTCTTCAGCAAACCAACGTACAAATGCATTACCATAATCAATTTCTCCCAAAGATTCAGCCAAGGGCTTACCTTGTTCAAGGGTCATGATGCGTGCTAAATCTTCTTTATTTTGATCAATATAGGTCGCCCAAGCATGCAGTAAATCAGCGCGTGCTTTTGCCGTTAAACCGCGCCATCCCTGCCAAGCATGATGGGCAGATTCTATGGCATATTTAATTTCCGATTGGCTACAATCAGGAACGTTGGCAATGGTTTTGCCATCAAAGGGATTAATAACCGGGAATGTTTTACCAGATGCGGCTCGCATCCATTGTCCATTGATATAACAGCTTTCACGAAAAAGCGCTGGATTGCGTAATTTGTCCATAGAAATACCCTCATAAAGAAAGTAATTTAGATAGTCAAAAAGGGAGGGAGGGACATATTTTACTAAATCCTTAGTAAAATATGTCACCTATCAGAAAGTTAAGCCAGTGCTTGTTCTTCAGCTTTAACTTTACGAGGTCTGCCACGTGGTTTTTTGGTAGCATCCATACTAATTTGAGCTGCGATTACAGCTGCTTTTTTGGCTTTAGCAACTTTGGTTGTTTTAACCGCTTTAACGGTTTTTGTCGCTTTAACCGCTTTGGTGACTTTGGCGACTTTTGCAACTTTTGCTTTTGGAGTTACTTTTTTGGATTTTTTAGCAACAACTTTCTTGGTTGCTTTTGCTGCAGCAGCCTTAACGACTGGCTTTGCTTTTTTAGCGACGGGTTTTTTGGTTGCAACTTTAGCTTTCTTAGCCATAGGCTTGGCAACTTTGCGTGCTTTAGCCGCTGGTTTCTTTTGTGAGGTCATTTATATCTTCCTTATAATGTGAAATTAAACAAACAGACTTGTGGAATTTAACACAGAAGGTTAGAAAAATAAAATTTGGTTATTAAATATTTCAATTAGTTAGTTAAAAAGTGAAACCTATTTTTGTTTTAATTGGGCGATCAGACCCATCGTTTCACCATCAATAGCGTCATATTTTTCAACGACAAAACCATATTTAGCCAACATTTTTTCTAAAGAATTTTTGGAAGGCTTTAGTGCAATAAAAAGTTTACCACCCGGAACAAGCCAACCTTTAGCTTTGGCAAAGCCCTCTTCCATGGCATCTGGTGACATCGCATCAAGAGATTGATAGTAAACAATACCGGATAAAACATTTTTAGGCAGAATCATGCCTCTTGGATAGGAAAAGGTATTCATATAGAGCCGTTGCCGCTGCTCGAAATTGATTGATTCGCGGCCATGGAGTAAGTGGCGCCTGTCGCTATCGTTATAAACCACGGTTGCGCCCTCCTTGAGCATTAGCTTGCTTATTTCCCCATACCTCCCCCCTACCTCCAGCATCGGCTGACTTGCCTGGCGGCTATATTTTTGTATTTCGTTGATTAACCAGCTTTTTTCTAATTTAGGGACTGAAGCACTGTTTGGTAAATCATTTTCTATCTTATCTAATGCTGGGGAAGTGGCTATTACCCCAAACGGATGTTTATTTTGCAAACAATTTAATTTCTGTGATTGCGCATAACAAGGGGATATTAATAATAGCGCTACCAAAATGCTGTTTTTCATAATTAAACTCATTAGCTAGACTGGCAACTATTTTGCCAAGCCAGGACACCACCGGTTAGATTGAAAATATCGTTAAATCCTATACTTTTCAGTAATTCCAACGCTACTTGGCTACGATGACCAGAACGGCAATAAATAATGATAGGTTTAGTCTGGGGAAGCTCATCTACACGATGCGCTAATTCAGCCAACGGCAGGAGATATCCACCTAAATTGAAGCTTTGATACTCATCAGGATTACGCACATCTAAGAGGAAAATATCCTTATTTTGTGACAAAAGTGCCTGCAGTTCTTGCACAGAAATTTGATGGGATGGCATTTCTTCACCGCGTAATAATTGAGGGCCCCACAGCATAGCAAAACTTTGGCCATGAGTACATATTGGACAATCTGGATTAAGCGCAAGCTGGACTATGCGTGGTATTCCCCCTACTAATAAGTCCCAAAAGTATAATTTTCCCACTAAGGTTTGAGGCAGCCCTAAGCACAGCTTAACCACTTCTAATGCTTGTAATGTCCCAAATAAACCCGGGATCATGCCCAATACCCCACTCTCTGTACAATTGGGTAAAAAGGCTTCATTAATATCAGGATAAAGGCAACGCCAACAAGGGGTATTGGGATAGCCAAAAACGCCATATTGTCCTTGAAATTGCTGTACACAGGCACTAATAAGCGGTTTTTGTAAGAAATGACACGCATCATTAAGGAGTAATTTAGTTATCAAATTATCTGTTGCATCAAGAATGTAATCATAAGATTCTACGTGTGCAAAAACATTATCTTTGGTGATGAATTCAGGAATATCAATAAAGTTTATTTCACTATTTAATTGGGCTAAGCGCAAGATTGCCGCAGTGCTTTTAATTTTTCCCTGATCCACCTCTTTATACAAAATTTGCCGTTGCAAATTACTCAATTCAACGGTATCAGCATCACAAACGCCTATCAATCCTATCCCGCTCGCAGCCAAATATTGTAATGCAGAACTTCCCAGACCGCCTGCGCCTACACATAATACTTTAGTCTGTAACAATCTTTTCTGACCTTCAATTCCAATTTCTGGTAACTGATATTGACGGGCATAACGTGCATTCATACCTGCACCAAAAATTGCTGACAAGCCAAAAACGGATCTTTAGCCTGGGTGAGCGCAGAAATAATGGCGACACCGTCAACGCCGCAGGCCAATACTTCCGCTAGATTTTCTAAATTAATCCCACCAATGGCAACCAAAGGTGCCGCAACCATTTGCCGCCATTTTTTTAACGTATGAAGACCTTGGGGACCAAATTTCATGATTTTGGCGGTGGTTGGATAAATGGGCCCTAAGGCAATATAGGAGGGTTGGAAAGCATGTGCACGAGCTAACTCAGCATAGCTATGGGTGCTAATGCCCAAGCGTAAACCTGCAGCATGTAACGCTGCCATATCACAATGTTCAAGATCCTCCTGTCCTAAGTGAACCCCATAAGCACCCGTTTGCATTGCCAACTGCCAATAGTCATTTACAAAAAATGGAACTTGCTGTGCCTGCGTGATTTTGACAGCTTGTTGAATTTTATCGTGATATTCATCAAAGCAGCCATTTTTTAACCGCAGCTGCAACGTATGGGCTCCCCATTGTGCACATTTTTTAATCCAAGCCACACTCTCTACCACGGGATACAGCCCAATTTTTTGCGTACAAGGCGCAAACGGGAGGCGGTGTTGTGCTGCAATGGGGCAAAAAGTTAACCAGGGAAGTTGTGCCGCCGTGCGACTATAAACTGCGTGAATGGCCATTTTGGCTTGCACAAATGCATCTAACACCGTATATCCTAAAGCCAAAAAAGCAGCCAAAGCAGCACTAAATACACAGCCGGTACCTCGCATTTTTCCAGCAAGGCGCGGTAAGGTTAACCACGCATGCTTACTGCCATCCGTCCAAATATCTTGCGCCCAATCTCCTTGGCAATGTCCCCCTTTAAGAATTACTTGAAAGGATCCTAATTGACACAAATCCTTTGCGGCAATAGCCATTTCTGCTAACGACGTGATTTTACGATTTAACAGAGATCCGGCTTCAGGGATATTCGGGGTTAAGATATTGATTCTTTTAAAGAGAGTTTCCTTAAGGGCGTGTATAGTTTGCTTTTCCATCAATAATTGCCCTGCGCTGGCCATCATTACCGGATCATAAACCACGGATCCCTTAAATTCTTGCAGCAAATGCGCAACCGCTTTTACAATATCAGAGTTAGGAAGTAGACCAATTTTAATAACCTGCGGCCAGCCC
>Ga0207075_1067_pt1 | contig 16224 bp, 16 predicted proteins | sample Alteio_BWMinHeat_64_FD_153587 | JGI IMG/M metagenome (GOLD analysis project Ga0207075, IMG submission 153587) | Enriched cells from forest soil in Barre Woods Harvard Forest LTER site, Petersham, Massachusetts, United States -... | ecosystem: Environmental > Terrestrial > Soil > Temperate forest >... | reverse complement strand
CCAGACGATGATACCCATGTCAAAATTAAAGTCGACGACCTTCGTGCCGTTCCTGTATTAATAGAAGAAGCGGATCATGGCAGAAAATTATATTATCTCGGCGATGAAAGACAAATTCTTACGAAAACGGAGTCTGCACGAAAAGGAATTTAATGACTAGTAAAACGCTCCACAAAGCGTGCAAAAGTTTCACTGGGGGTGAATGAGCATCCTAAAGCATGGAATGATTTCTTTTCACCATGAAAATCAGAACCTCCCGTGATTAACCAGGATTTTTCTTTGGCGATATCTAACCATGGTTGTTCTTGTTTCAACGATAAATGCCCATAATGCCCTTCAACGCCATCAAAAGATTTAGTGAGCATTTGGGTGGCAACGTGTTTGGGTAAATAATGAGGATGGGCTAAAACCGCAAAGCCACCAGCGCGTTGAACTAGTTCAATGGCAACTTCTACTTCCACTTGTAAGCCGCTGACATAGCAGCGTGATTTGTTCCCCAAATATCTATCAAACGCTTGTTTGGCGGTGCGAACAAATCCTTTGGCAATCATCATTTTTGCAATATGAGGCCGGCCTAAAGTCCCATGCGGGAATTTAGCTTTAAGCTCATCGATGGTGATAGGCATTTTTAAAGCGGCAAGCTTTTCAAGGATTTTTTGATTTCTTTGCTCACGATCTGCTTGTAACCGCAGGCAAAAATCTTGTAAGTCCGGATTATTTAAATCAAAGGCATACCCAAGCACATGAATGCTAGTTCTTTGATGTTCTGCAGAAATTTCAATACCAGAGACTAAGGTTATCCCTAAAGTTTTGGCATAAGGAAGAGCGGTATCATAAGCACCGATAGTGTCATGATCTGTGATACTTAAGCCAGAGAGTTGTTGTTCTTTGGCTAAGTCTAATAATGCCACTGGGTTTAATGAACCATCCGAGAAGAGGGTATGACAGTGGCAATCGGCTTTCTCATTCATTAGGAACTTTGTGCAGCCTCTGGAGTGAAGTTATTGGCAATTTCATCTTGATAGAAGATAGCAAGACCAACGGAAAAGAGCGCCATGGAGGCAAAGAAATGCCAAGTGATAGCTTCATGCAAAAAGTACCAGCCAAATAAGGAGGCAAATAGTGGGGTGACTAAACCTGCCAAAGACATAAATGTGGCCGAGAATCTTTTAAGTAAGTAACCATACAGGTTATAACAAACCACGTTGGAAATAAGCGTCATCCATAAGGCGCATTCCATAAAGGCATAGTATTTTTCATTAATAATGGGGAAGGGTGCCCAGGTTTCACCACTTAAATAAGAGTGCCCCAGGGCTAAGATGCCGCCTAACAGCATGCTCACGCCGTTCGCCATGATGGGCGTATAACGGTAATCATTAATAATCTTTTTAAGTAATATCCAGCCATAGACACTGGCAAAGACAGCAATAATCAAGGCCATTTCAGCCCATGAGAAAAAGAATAAATCTTTTGCCAGTTCTGCGGAAGAAGAGTGGGTGAACAAAATAGGCGTTAAGCCTAGAAATCCTATACACAGGCCCAACCATTTTTTAGTGGTCAGTGTTTCTTTCAGCATTAAATAGGCGACGAGTGCCGCAATAAAAGGGGAAAGGCTGTAAATTAAACAGGCCTTAGCGGAGCTCATGTATTGAATACCCCAGATTTCAGCAATATTGGTAATATAAATGCTGACCAAGCCTAACATTAACAAAGGAAAAACATGCACAAGTTTTATTTTAAAAGCAGCGCGATTCATAAAAAATTGATGGGCTAATAACAAAATTCCTGCAAATGTCATACGTGAGCCAATTAAGAAAAAGGGCTCAGAAAATTCTAAAGCGGTTTTACTCAGGGTAAACAAGCTGGCAAATAAGGCGAAAAGTATAATGACTAAGGGCATGAAGCGCTCCCCCTGATTACGATCAGGCCAGATAGTACATCCTACCAGCGGAAATTGATAGTCCTTTTGGTAACAAAGCGGATAAAGTTATTATTCTAAGTGATGAATATCACTATAGGTGATAATACACAATATTAACCATACCTCAACTGGTTTATAATTTTTCCTGTATAAGCCAAAACCAGTCAGAATTCTAATAGGATGGAAATAATGAAAAAAGGTCCAGATGAACGCAGAGAGCTTGAAGAAGCACGAGCTGAAATTCAGCGATTAAGAACAGAGTTATTTGCAGAAAAAATAAATACGCAAAGAGCAGTAAAAGGTTTATGTGAATTGGAAGGACAATATAGGCAAACGCTTGATGAAAATGAAAAGCTTACCCAAGCCTTGCGTAATACGCAAGTAGTAAAACCAAAAGTTCAAAGGGATGAAATTGAAGATGATATTGCCGATATATTAGCACAGCGTAGTTTAGATGAATTAACTGGAGATGTTCAAAATGTGGTTTCAGTCTTAGCAGATGCTTATATAGATCAAAAAAATACTATAGCAGAATTAACGCAAGAAAATGAAGAATTGAAAAGAGAAAATTATGAAATAAAAGAGGGTGCACGTTTAGCAGAGCAAAATTTTGTAGTAAAAGATAGATTGCAGACTAATTTGATTGCGCAGTTATTAAGGAATGTGAAAAATTTACAAGCAGAGTCGCAAAATGCGCGCGTCAATAATGAGGTGCATAAAAGGTATGCGCAAGCTTTGGAAGAAGAGTTAACGTTAACAAAAGAATCTGTGGTAAAGCTTGAAAATAAAGTATCACCGCGCAATACAACCGCTAATGCAGTTAATGCTCCTACTACGGTACTTTGGAGTTATGGCCAAACTAACAGATCTCCACGATTTGGTAATCCTCAAGTTCAACCGCTTTCAGGAGTGTTGCCATCATGGAAATTTTAAAAATCCAGGCTTAAATCCAAAGGGAGTTTCCTTTTTCTCGGTGGCTGATGGTGGTGGAGTCTCTCTAGAAGGTCCTCTAGAAGGTAAATAAGCGCGCTCTTTTTTGAGCGCATCATCCAAAAACCCACGGCGCAATTTAAATTCCGTGCCTTTAGGAGCAGCAGCTAATTTTTCTTCAAACGGTGCTATCCACCGCATATGGATAAGCAGCTTTTCCTGTTCATAATACTTGTCAAAAGCTTCTTTAACTATTTCTATGGGAGCATACAAAAGACACTGTAACCGAAGGTCGTTAAATGTATGAAAAATTGTTTCGATTCCTAGAATATCGCTTCTATTAACGGTGGGATGTATTACTCTAGCAAGCCAACTTGAACCCGCAGCGATTGATTCTTCTGAAGCGGGTTCAGCGTATGCGCGAATATGGTTTTCAGCGAGCATATCTTCTGTTAATTCTTCATCATAACCAAAGGTTCTTACTTTTACAGGGTTAAGCGAAGTAACGACACAAACGTTACCGCTTGCAGAGCCGCGTAAGTGAATGTTTGAGTAATAAGGTGCTCCAGAAAATTGCAAAGAATCTCCTATGTTTAATTGTGCTCTCATCGTGCTTTTATCTATAGCCTGTTTCAAATCAATAACAAACGCAAGCGGTTCAAAAGGAAAAAAATTGGTAGGGGAAAGAGATTGAAGAGGGAAATTTTTTTCCTTTCCCGGTAAATGATGCGTGCCCGTACGAGGACCATAGGGAGTTAATAATAATCGATTGGGTTCAGGAGTAATTTCAGTGCTCGAACCATAAAAAGCATCAAATCTTGCTATACCCAAACTTTCCCCATGGATTTCTTTCATGGTTTGCAAAATTGCTAAGTAAGTGGCTAGCAATGCTACAACTTGACAATCAACTGTCATTTCATAAGTGGTTAATAAGTCGTCAAGTGCTTGAGAAGCACTCATGCCAGTTTTTAATTGGTAAGTGAGATCTATCTGATCAATTTTTTCAAAAGCGGGATGATTAGTATAGCCAAGTTGTAATTTTAAGCGTTCCTTCACGGGGATATGTGCAAAATGGGTTGAAATATTACGTAATATTAAATGATCTTTTTTTGTCTCTAAAAAAGACATGATACGTAACATATGTTCTTTAGGATGTGGCATAACAACTCCTACAATTAATAATGTTGTCGAATATTATTTATTCTTTTACGCTGTTTAGAACGCGGTGGGTCATCAGTCACAGCAGATAGCCGAGGGGTTGTATCATGCGTTCTTGTTAGACGTCCTTCTGATTTTCGAAGATGGTAGAGAAAAAGTACGGGATCATTTTCAACGTTTTCTTCTGATTCTTCTTCAATTTCTGTATCTGAAGGCATGGCACGGTCACTAAAAGCATCATCTGCATCTGCTGCTGATTCAGCATTTAAGGGCATGGAACCAAATTCTTCTTCTGAATATTCTTCAATTTCTGCATCTGAAGCCGAGGAGTAACTGCTTCGCAATTCTTTTCGCGAATCTTTTTCTGAACGTTCTGTGACACGGTCACTAAAAGCATCATCTGCCTCTGCTACTGATTCAGCATCTAAGCACATGGAACCAAACTCTTCTTTTAAATATTCTTCAATTTCTGTATCCGCTGAAGGTGTGCGTAAACTGCTTTGCAATTCTTCTCTGGAATCTTTAGCTACTTCTGCTGCATCCTCTAAGGGCATGGAATAAAACTTTTCTTGACGGTGATTAGGTTTACGAGGGTAAACCAAAGTTCTATTGCCATTAATATTAATTCTTACTGTGCCATCGTGACTAAGCGTAAAATGGTGGTTTTTGGGAAAAGTAATGTTTGCACGCAGAAGTATGTCTATCAGTGTAAAATATTGAGGTGATTTTCGTAGAATATTGCTATTAAGTTTGAATTCTTTTGCTCTAGGGTTAGCAAGAGTCTGGCTGGTAAGACGCTCAATTAATATGTTAATAATTTTTCTATGTGTTTTTTCTTCATGGGTTAAATGATTTGCAACCTGTGTGGCAAAGGCTTTAATCTGGGGCTTGGAATAGGCCATGAGGTACCTCTTAAAATTTTTGTTAATGTTGTAATTGGTCGGGGTGACAGGATTTGAACCTGCGACCCCTGCGTCCCGAACGCAGTGCTCTACCAGGCTGAGCTACACCCCGACGGAAGAATTTTAATGACTACGAGAAATGGCAAATTTAGCGAGTGCTGCCATTGCTTCACGATAAGGAGAAGGTGGTAAGCAACTTAAAGCATCAATCGCACGCTCTGTTTCTTGAGCAGCCCGGCGCATAGTGTAATCAATCGCACCGGTTGAAACAATGGCTTCTTGGATAATGGATAAATCACCTAAATTGCCGGTTTGGATGGCTTGGCGAATATGTTGTGCTTGGGTAGCGTTGGCTTGCGTTAAGGCATAAATTAATGGCAGGGTCGCTTTTCCTTCCGCTAAATCATTGCCAATACTTTTGCCCCAGGTTTCACTGGGCGCAGAATAATCCAACATATCGTCAATTATTTGAAAAGCAGTGCCCAAATGTAAACCATACTGTGCTAAGGCATTTTCAATGGAGGAAGGTTGGTGCGCCATCACTGCGCCCAATTGAGCGGCTGCCTCAAATAATTTGGCGGTCTTTAAGCGGATAACGTGTAAATAACGGGATTCATCAATATCTGGTTGGAAACGATGAGAAAGTTGTAAAACTTCTCCTTCAGCAATAATGTTCGTAGCATCTGCTAGGATGCGCATGGCAGTCATGCTATCTAAAGTGACCATCATTTGAAACGCTCGGGAATAGAGAAAATCGCCCACCAGTACGGCGGAAGCATTGTCCCAAATACGGTTAGCGGTTGGACGACCACGGCGCAGTTTTGAGCCATCGACCACATCATCATGAAATAAGGTCGCTGTATGAATAAATTCTAGGATGGCAGCCATCGTGAGAGGTGCATCACCTTGAACGTTGCAAGCTTTAGATGTGAGTAGTAGAACTAACGGCCTGATGCGTTTGCCGCCGCTATCCACTAAATAGTGACCAATTTTCTTGATAACATCGACGGGGGATTCCAGGCAACGTAGAATCGTTTCATTTACGGCCCCCAGTTCGGCCTCAACGAGGTGAGTAATTCGCGTTAGTGGCATTGTCATGGCAACCTATGATTAGACCGCAGACTATAAGCGATTATTGGGTCTTGCGTCCACCCTATGGAATAACGTAAAATTTGCGCCCTTAGAGTAATTTTTGGAGCAGAACAGTGAATACGCCAAATAGTGCCTACGCGATTATCGCTGCCGGAGGTAAGCAGCATCGCGTTAAAGTTGGTCAACTTTGTAGGTTTGAGTCCTGCGCTGGGGAACCTGGTGATTCAATTGAATTCGATAAGGTTCTTTTGACGGGTGATGGCGATAAAATCCAAATTGGTGCGCCTTTCCTCAATAAGATCAAAGTGGTTGCAAAAATTGTTAGCCACGGCCGTGGTGAAAAAATCACCATTATAAAAATGCGACGTCGTAAAGGCTATCGTCGCAAGCAAGGTCATCGTCAAAATTTTACTGAAGTTGAAATTACCAGTATCGGATAAAAGCAGGGGAAGGTGTTATGGCACATAAGAAAGCGGGTGGAAGTACACGTAACGGACGTGATTCCAACCCAAGTTATTTAGGTGTTAAACGTTATGGTGGCGAGTGGGTACATGCCGGTAGCATTATTATCCGTCAACGCGGTACCAAGTTTCACCCTGGCATGTTTGTGGGTAAAGGACGTGATGATACCTTATTTGCGAAAGTATCTGGACGGGTTGAATTTGTGGTCAAAGGTCGGCAGCAAAACTGTGTTGTCAGTATCGTTCCTGAAGAAGCGGCTGCACAATAAACCCTTCCAATTCAGCAATTTTTCTCTTGAGCCCCTGCTTGCAGGGGTTTTTCATTTTTAAGCAAAGTAAAAGGTGTTTGTGTGAAGTTCGTAGATGAAGCCCTTATCAAAGTACATGCCGGTAAAGGCGGCGATGGATCGGCGAGCTTTAGACGTGAAAAATATGTGCCCCGCGGTGGACCGGATGGTGGTGATGGTGGCCGAGGGGGCAGCGTTTATGTAGTGGCAACCCCAGGCTTAAATACACTCGTTGATTTCCGCTATCAAACTCAATTTAGTGCAAAAAGTGGTGAGGCCGGGGGCGCACGTCAATGCAGTGGGCGTCATGGGGATGATTGTATTATTCGGGTTCCCGTTGGCACCATCGTGCGTGATGCGCATACCCGAGAAATTTTAGGCGATTTAGTCGCTCCACAGCAGAAATTATTAGTTGCAAAGGGGGGTAAGCGGGGATTAGGGAACGTTAATTTCAAAAGCGCTACCAATCGTGCGCCTAGACACACCACCCCAGGAAAGCCCGGTGAAAGCCGCGAGCTACAATTAGAATTAAAATTATTAGCCAATGTTGGTTTATTAGGCTTGCCGAATGCAGGTAAGTCCACGCTCATTCGTGCCATTTCTTTGGCGCAACCTAAAGTTGCAGACTATCCGTTTACTACCTTACACCCACATCTGGGTATCGTTTCTTTATCGGGCCAGCGGCGCTTTGTGGTGGCAGATATCCCCGGATTGGTGCCCGGTGCCGCACAGGGTAAGGGGTTGGGCATTCAATTTCTTAGGCATTTAGCACGTACTTCTCTCTTGCTGCATCTGGTGGAAATTACGACATGGGATGCTTCAGATCCGGTTGAAAATATTCGTGCAATTGAGCATGAACTTGCAGAATTTAGTGAAAAATTAGCCAATAAGCCCCGATGGCTGGTCTTTAATAAGATTGATTGTTTTACCGCTACAGATGCAGCTCAACGCATAGAGGATATTATAGCGCGCCTGGACTATCAAGGACCCGTGTTTGCAATTTCTGCATTGACTAAGGCTGGAACAGAACCTTTATGCGAAGCGATAATGACGCATCTGCAACAATCTCCTGCCCAGGAGATTGTTACAGAGGAAGATGAATGTTAGGCTGCTTTTGTTAGTTGGAATATACGCTTATTTAGGCGGCTCTTATGCCGGGAAGCTTTGTTTTTGTGAACAAGACCTTTTTTCACTAAGCGGTCCATGATAGAGGTTGCTAGGCGTAATTCCGCTTGCGCTTTGTTGGCATCCCCTGCATCAATTGCAGTTATGACACGTTTGATATGAGTATTCATACGTGACTTTTGCCATTGATTACTGAGGCGATGTTTTTCAGCTTGGCGAGAACGTTTTAATGCTTGTTTTGTGTTGGCCAAAGGAAGGCTCCTTGTTTTCGTTACAGATAGCGTAAAATTTGCCATAATCCTCATTTTGACCAGAAAAGTCAATGTATAATGCAAGAGTACCATGAAAAATAAGTTACTTAAATCAACAACGCTGGTAAGCGGAATGACTCTTATTTCACGCATTATTGGCTTTGTGCGCGATATGGTTTTGGCCAGTATTTTTGGCGCTAGCGGTGGCTATGATGCTTTTTTATTGGCCTTTAAAATTCCTAACTTTATGCGTCGCTTATTTGCAGAAGGGGCATTCTCACAAGCTTTCGTGCCAGTGCTGAGTGAGTATCGTACATCAGAAGAGACTCCACGAATCAAAATGCTTATCAATAAAGTTTTTGGATCTCTGAGCCTTGTTTTGCTGGTCGTGACATTTTTAGGAGTGATTGGGGCGCCCCTATTAGTGCATCTCTTTGCCCCTGGATTTGATAGCGAGGATGATCGCTTCACTTTAGCCGCCCACTTATTACAAGTGACTTTTCCTTATATTTTCTTTATTTCCCTGACTGCCTTTGCCAGCGGCATTCAAAATGCACATGGCAAATTTGCCATTCCAGCCCTGACCCCGGTATTACTGAATATTTGCTTAATTGCAGCGGCCGTTTTATTTAGCAGTTATTTTACGGAGCCCGTTAAAGCATTAGGCTGGGGCGTATTATTTGCAGGAGTGCTACAGCTATTATTTCAAGCGCCCTTTTTAGCAAAATTATCGTTGTTTCCGCGTCCCATGGTAGATTGGCGCGATCCGGGCGTAAGGCGAATTTTAACCTTAATGGTACCCGCATTGGTGGGTGCTTCCGTGATGCAGGTCAATTTGTTAGTTGATACTATGTTTGCATCTTTTTTGCCGGTAGGTAGTTTAACTTGGTTATTTTATTCCGACAGATTACTGGAATTTCCGATTGGGATTTTTGGGGTGGCATTAGCGACCGTAATTTTACCCCATCTTTCACACCACTATGCCAAAAAGAGTGAAGAGCATTTTTCAGCGAGTATTGATTGGGCTTTGCGTTGGATTTTATTAATTGGTGTGCCCGCGATGATAGGTTTAATCCTTTTAGCGACTCCCATTTTAACCACTTTATTTCATTATGGTAAATTTAATGCTTTTGATGTGACCATGACCGCCAGAAGTCTGATAGCATTGTCCATAGGATTGGTATGCTTTCTTGCCGTCAAAGTCCTGGTATCTGCATTTTATGCCAGACAAAATACAAAATTTCCCGTTAAAGTTGCCATTGCAGCGATGATTATCAATGTCATTTTTAATGCGTTGCTGATAGCACCATTGGCGCATGCCGGGCTTGCGCTTGCTTCCTCGCTCTCTTCTATTTTTAATGTGGCGGTTTTACTGTGGGTGTTATTGCGTCAAGAAATATATAGGCCTTTACTCGGTTGGAAGAGTTTTAGTCTACGTTTGATATTAGCCAATAGCGCCATGGCGGCAGTGCTGCTGTGGTTTACGCCCGTTGCCACGCAATGGCTAGAATGGGGTGGGGTGGAGCGCATGATGGGCTTAAGTGCTTTAATAGGGGCGGCCATGTTAGCGTATGGGGGCGGCCTGTGGTTATCAGGCTTGCGTGTTTCACATTTGCGCCTGGAAAGTGTGAGTTCATGATAGCCACCATTGGTAATTTTGATGGGCTCCATTTGGGACACCAAAGCTTGATTTTGCAGTTGGTAACCAAGGCACGTGCTTTACAATTGCCGGCCATGGTGATTACTTTTGAGCCACTACCCCAAGTTTTTTTACGACCGCATATCCCTTTCTTGCGTTTAATGACCTTGCGCCAGAAAGTAGACTTATTAAAATCCTGGGGGGTGGATAAGGTGATTTGCTTGCGGTTTAATCGCGCATTTTCGCAGCTTTCACCACAGGAATTTATTGAACAGTACTTGGTGAAAACTTTTAACATCCATACCCTCATGGGCGGAGAAGATTTTCGTTTTGGTCATCAGCAACAAGGGGACATCACGTTGCTGAAAAATACAGGTTTTGAAGTGAGTATTTTTGAAAAATTACCCGGGTTTAGTAGTACGCAAGTACGTCAAGCGTTAATGAATGATGATTTATCAACGGTTAAAGCCTTATTGGGTAGAAATTACAGTATGCAAGCGCGTGTGGTGAAGGGATTACAAAGAGGACGTTTATTAGGCTTTCCCACGGCCAATTGCAAAATGCATCGTACCCAAGAACTGTTAAAAGGCGTTTTTGCAACGTGCACGCAGGTGGATGGGAAAATCTATCGTTCAGTGACCAATATAGGGACCCGGCCCACGGTGGATGGAAAAAATTATGTAGCGGAAACGCACTTGCTTGATTTTACCGGTAATCTATACGGCAAGCGCATCAGCATTGAATTTTTACATAAAATACGCGATGAAAAGCGTTTTGAGAATGTAGAACAATTGCGACAACAGATCGCATTAGATATAAAGCGAGTGGTGAATGACAAAAATAGATTATAAAGACACCTTAAATTTGCCTAATACCGCATTTCCGATGCGTGCAAATTTAGGACAAAAAGAACCGGAGACCTTGGCAAAATGGCAAGCGCTCGATTTGTACCATGTGGTGCGTGAAAAATCCAAGGGCAAGAAGAAATTTATCTTGCATTTGGGGCCACCTTATGCCAATGGTGATATTCATATTGGCCATGCACTGACCACCATTTTAAAAGATATCATTATTAAGTCTAAAGCACTCAGTGGCTATGATGCGCCCTTGGTGCCTGGCTGGGATTGCCATGGCTTACCCATTGAGCTAAATGTAGAAAAAAAGATTGGTTTGGCAAATGTAGATGTAACGCCAACTGCTTTTAGGCAAGCATGTGCGGATTATGCCGCCAGCCAAATCGCTTTACAAAAAGCCTCCTTAAAACGCTTAGGTATTTTAGCGGATTGGGAAAACCCTTATTTAACGATGGATTACGCCTATCAAGCGGATATTGTCCGCTCATTGGGTAAAGTACTAGAGCGGGGATATTTACAACAAGGCGCAAAACCGGTGCATTGGTGCGTAAATTGTGGCTCCTCTTTGGCGGAAGCAGAAGTAGAGTATCAAAATAAAACCTCTCCTGCAATCGATGTGGGTTTTCCCGTTATTGATGTGCCGGCATTTTTAAAAGCGGTGCATGCAGAAAAAACCCCTATTAAAGCAATCTCTGTTGTTATTTGGACTACTACGCCCTGGACATTGCCAGCGAATCATGCCGTAACGTTACATCCAGAAATGGAATATGTCTTAGTAAATATTAAAACGGTTACGGTAGTAATATTAAAAGCACTGTTAGCACAAACGCTGCAGCGGTATGAATGTAATGATTATGAAGTATTGGCGACGTTTCAAGGAAAACAAGTTGAGCATCATTTATTACAACATCCTTTTTATGATAGAAAAGTTCCGCTTATTGTAGGGGAACATGTTACGGTAGATGCAGGAACGGGCGCCGTGCATACCGCGCCAGGCCATGGTTTAGAAGATTATCAAGTAGGGTTACAGTACCAATTACCTATTGATACGCCGGTGGGCCCGAATGGTTGTTTTTTACCTCAGATCCCTTTAGTGGGTGGTTTATTTGTTTTTAAAGCGAATGATAAAATTATTGAAATTCTTAAAGAAAATCATAATTTATTGCATGCAACCACCTTATCACATAGTTATCCGCATTGTTGGCGCCATAAAACCCCATTAATTTTTCGGGCCACGCCGCAATGGTTTATCAGCATGGAAAGTCATGATTTAAGAAAAAATACCTTAGCGGCCATTGAAAAAGTGCAATGGGTACCGAGCTGGGGGCAATCACGGATGCAATTAATGATTGAAGGACGCCCCGATTGGTGTATTTCGCGGCAAAGAACGTGGGGCGCACCTTTACCTTTATTAACCCATAAGGAAACGGGACAACTGCATCCACAGCAAGCGAGAATTATTACCCATGTTGCCGCGCTCATTGAAAAACAAGGGGTAGAGGCGTGGTTTGGTTTGGATTTAGCCACATTGCCTTTTGATACCACAGATTATATTAAGAGCAATGATATTTTAGATGTGTGGTTTGATTCTGGGACCAGTCATGCGGCAGTATTGAAAAAACGCCCAGAACTGCAATTCCCAGCGGATTTATATTTGGAAGGTTCTGATCAACATCGTGGCTGGTTTCAAACATCGTTATTGAGCAGCATGACCATGATGGATTGCCCACCCTATAAAGCGGTACTTACCCATGGGTTTACGGTAGATGCACAAGGCAAAAAAATGTCAAAATCCTTAGGCAATGTGGTTTCTCCTGAAAAAGTGACTAAAACCTTGGGGGCAGATGTTTTAAGATTATGGGTTGCCGCAACTGATTACAAAGGTGAAATTCATGTTTCAGATGAAATTTTAACCCGCATGTCTGATGCTTATCGCCGCATTCGCAATACCGCTAGATTTTTATTGGCAAATTTGGATGGTTTTGATCCAGCCCAACATGCGGTGCCTGCGGCAAAATTGTTAGCATTGGATGCCTGGATAGTAGATTGTGTTTCCCGATTGCAAGCAGAAATTATCCAAGCATACGATACTTATCAATTTCACACGATTTATCAAAAAATCCATAATCTCTGCGTGGTAGAGTTGGGTAGTTTTTATTTGGATGTAATTAAAGATAGGCAATATACCACGGCAGAAAATAGCCTGGCCAGACGCTCTGCGCAAACGGCCATGTATTATATTCTTCATGCTTTAACGCGCTGGTTGGCGCCTATCTTAAGCTTTACGGCAGAAGAGATTTGGCAATATTTACCAGGGGAAAAAGAACCTTCTGTGTTTTTAACGGAATGGATGAAAGACTTGCCACGGTTACCAGAAAATGCCCCCATGGGTAATGCCTTTTGGCAGCAAATGATGCAAGTAAGAAATCAAGTCAATAAAGCATTAGAAGGTCAAAGAACCTTGGGTAAAATTGGTGCGCCATTAGATGCACAGGTGACATTGTATGCCAAAGATGCCCTCTATGGTCTTTTAACGCAATTAGAGGATGAATTGCGTTTTGTATTAATTACTTCCGGTGCCCACGTGGCGCATTATAAAGACGGGATTGAAGCGCAACCCACAGAGCTGCCAGAATTATGGGTGCAGGTAGCGGTCAGTGAATATGAAAAGTGCGCACGTTGCTGGCATCATCAAAAGGATGTTAATCACCATAGGGATTACCCCGGTATTTGTGGGCGCTGCGTATCCAATATAGATAGTCAACAATCAGGAGAGCTGCGTCATTATGCTTAGAATAGGGATAGTCCTGTTGGTTTTTTTGCTGGATCAAGGCAGCAAATGGTTAATACTGCGGCATTTATCGTTTAGAGAAGTGGTGCCGGTGATACCGGGGTTTAAGTTAACCTTGGCTTATAATCCGGGGGTTGCCTTTAGTTTATTTAACAGTAAAGTAGGATTAATACCCTTATTGCTCACGGTATTTGTTTCTTTAATTTGTATTAGCATTGCATTTTGGTTAATGAAAACACCCAAAAATGATAAATGGACGTCTTATGCGTTGGCTTTTATTTTGGGTGGCGCCTTGGGTAATTTGTATGACAGGATTGCTTATGGCCATGTGATTGATTTTATAGATACTTATATTTATACCTGGCATTGGTACACTTTTAATGTAGCCGATAGCTTTATTACGCTGGGTGCATTGATGATGTTTAAAACCATTTTATTTTCAAGCGAGCGTGAGAATGCAACATCCTGAACCTTTGACTATTTATTTAGCAAATCCCCGTGGCTTTTGTGCAGGAGTTGAGCGGGCGATAGATATTGTAGAAGCTGCCTTGGAAAAATTTGGCTCACCGGTCTATGTGCGCCATGAAGTAGTGCACAATCGTTTCGTGGTAGATAATTTAAAGGCCCGGGGTGCTATTTTTGTGAATGAATTACATGAAATCCCGGATGGCAGCGTGGTGATATTTAGTGCCCATGGGATCTCCCAGCAAGTGCGTCAAGAAGCTCAAGAACGAGATTTTCAGGTGGTATTAGATGCGGCCTGTCCATTGGTGACCAAAGTTCATATGGAAGTGGTGCGTCAAAGTAAAAAGGGCCATGAATGCATTTTAATTGGTCATGCCAACCATGCGGAAGTGGAAGGAACGCTCGGGCAATATAAAAACCCGGAAGGGGGGATTTACCTCGTAGAAAATATTACTGATGTGCAACAATTACAAGTAAAAAACCCAGCGCATCTTTATTATGTGACGCAAACCACGTTATCTATTGATGATACGCAAAAAATTATTGATGCCTTAAAAGTAAAATTTCCGCTCATTTCTGGTCCTAAGCGGGATGACATTTGTTATGCTACCCAAAATCGTCAAGATGCGGTCAAGACTTTAGCCACGCAATGTGATGTGGTATTAGTGGTGGGTTCTGTTAATAGCTCCAATTCTAATCGGTTACGCGAATTGTCAGAACATTTAGGGACCCCTGCCTATTTATTAGATAGCCCACAGATGATTGATTGGCAATGGTTTGAAGACAAGAAAATTGTGGGGATCACGGCCGGGGCTTCTGCACCTGAAACCTTAGTTAAGCAAGTGATTTCTGCGTTAGCGCAACATCGGGAAGTGAAGGAAATTAAAGAAGTACATGGTATTGAAGAACATGTTTCTTTTTCAATGTTGCCCTTATTGCGGGATGTCAAAATTAAGAATGTATTTAAAGAAAATGAAGCGTAAAAAGGCTCGCCTGAACATCAAGCGAGCCTTTAAAATTAAACATTCATTCTAGCAACAGCGACAGCTTTGTACTCATTTTTACGTTCTTCGCGTTGCGGAGTGTGGCGTAAAGGATAACCGCTTCTTGCGCGACTGAAAGCGTTTAAAATGGGCGCAGGTGCTGCAACTTGTACAGGTGTGCCTTCAAAGGTAATGGTAGGGTTTTGATCGGTATAACCTTGTTGGGTCATCCAGTCCAGCATATTTTGCTGTACTGCTTTCAATTTATTTACATCTCCACTAAATAAATCCTCGGTAACCGCGGAAAATCCTCTCGTTTTGAATTGATTTAACAAAGACGCAGTGGCAGCGCCTTCCCAATCTTCACCAGAACCATCTGGTTTGGGTCCCATATCTGCATCCGCAGAAGTTTGAGTGTCTCCACAACCAGCCACCAGAACTTTATAAGACTCAGGGGTAGGATCGGTGTTATCCACATGGGTATCGAGATTGTTCTTTAAAAGCCAATCCGTTCCAGAATGGCAGGCATCAATTAAACCACACAATCTGACACCGGTAGGCAATTTCTCAACAATCGCATTGAGTTCCGTGTCAATAATGGTTTGATTGTCGGCAGTAAAGATAATACTATCTTCATTACCCGGCCCTTCTCCTTGCGTGGTGCCATCTTGGAGATTTCCATGACCGCTGAAGGTAAAGAATAAGGTTTCTCCTGGAGCGGAAGTAGTGACCATGCGATCAAACTGATACAGGATGTCTTCTTTGGTAGGGTTGCGTACATTTCCCTTTAATGCATCCGTCATTACGACAATTTTACTAAAACCATTACGTTTAAATTGTTGGTACATGTTGTAAGCATCATCCCCACAGCCATTGAGTGCGTATGATGTTCCAACATAATTTATTCCAACGACCAATGCTTTTTTAGCGCCACTATAGGCATCATTGCTAGCTACGGAATTTTTGTAAGTATTGCTATTATCGTAAGCCATATTCAATCTCCTTGCTATGATTAACCACAACAAATCGAATCCCTTCACTCAAGGCTTTGTCCATAAAGCAATTCGAAGTATATCTTGTTAAAATATAGAATTGATATACTGTTCATTTCAACAGAAATTCAATCTTAGTTTTGTTTCTAGCCTGATACGAAAAGTGTTGCAGCGCCATTTTTTGTGAGCGGCTCTGCCTTTATGGTATAGGTTGTCGCAGTGGTGATAAGGCTAATATGATAATCTTCATAATGGGGAATAAACCCTAAATTTTCTATAGTGGCATTTTGGTATGATTGATTTTCAAGATAATATTTCTCTAAAGCAATGGCAATATGCGTGAGAGTGTTTTGCACCTCAACATGTTTTATTT
>Ga0207075_1066_pt1 | contig 16727 bp, 18 predicted proteins | sample Alteio_BWMinHeat_64_FD_153587 | JGI IMG/M metagenome (GOLD analysis project Ga0207075, IMG submission 153587) | Enriched cells from forest soil in Barre Woods Harvard Forest LTER site, Petersham, Massachusetts, United States -... | ecosystem: Environmental > Terrestrial > Soil > Temperate forest >... | reverse complement strand
CTCCACCTTGCTCGCCAATAACAATCTCTTCAGTGGAAATAACCTTTTCACCGCCTCAACAACGATAGGTGGCGGAAGCATCACGACTGGTCTCACCGTAAACGGCGGAGCGACGGGTACAGATGAAGACCTCGGCACGATCGGAATTCAGACGCCGACACGATACGTCGTTGCTTCAGTTGCATCGACGACGTGGGGAACAGGAACTACGAGTAACGCCGCTACGTTTGCCGGATCAACGGCAATGCCGTTTGCCGGAACCATCAAGAGCGTCATTTGTCCGGCTACATCCACGAACGCATTTCTAGGCGTGAGTGTCTTTATCGGTTCCACTCTTATCACTCCTAACTATTTCATTGCCTCGAACACCGTGGGAACTATCGTCCCGACAGGGAACAACACGTTCACGAAAGGACAGGTTATTGGAATATTCGCAGGCACGAGCACCTCTTTTGCTGGAAACGTCGGGGTAACCTGTACCCTCTCGACCGAGCAAACTTCCTGATATGAGAAAATATCTAGCTCTCACTCTCGGGACCGCACTCCTTCTCTCGCCGCTTTCTGCGTCAGCGTCACCTGCGTATGATACGTCAGCGAGAGTGCCATTCTCGTCGGGCACATCTCAAACACTCTCGTACACATGTGCGAGTGGCGCGGTGTTGTTTGCGGCTTCCGAGGTTGGCGTAAGCTCGGATGTTCTGACTGGAATTACCTACAATTCTGTCACCATGAACTTTGTTGGCAAGATCGAGTCTGCTGGCGGCGTTTGGTCGTATATGTATTTCGTATCAGGGGTTTGCGACGGTTCAGCTCACAACATTGTTGCGAGCATCAGTGGAGGGGCTCAACAGATTGTTATATCCGCAATCTCTTACACCGGAGCGTCTACCGTGACTCCCACCGGAGGGAACACTGCCGCGCAAGCTTTTGCGGCGGCCTCCACGTGGGCACAGTCCCTCACCCCTTCTGTAACAGGAGGTTTGGCGGTTGCTTATGTCCGTGACGACGATGGACGTACCATTACGGCTGGCGCTAACACTACCGTTAGACAGGATGGAGGGGGATCTGGGGACCACCTAATAGATAGTGGAACAGTCACAGTTACAAATGGCACTCCGTTCACATTGAACATATCGGGATTTTCGGGAGGGGTGTCTCCGACGACCGCAAGTATAATGGCTATCATCAATCCCCCTGCAGCCGCCTCATCTATTCCTCCTCAACTTCTCGGTCGGGCATATATGTTTTGATATGGCCGAAACTACCACCGACCTCGCTCAATACCAGACCGACCACGACATTCTGATCGAATTGCGCACCGAAATGCGGCTGTTGCGGCAAGCCATTAAAGATTCTGCCGACGGCACACAACGCACACTTGATAACCACGAAGAGCGCATTCGCGTTCTCGAAGATGCCCACACCGCGGAGCAAGGACGCAATACCGCGTTCTCGTGGATCGGAGGAATCACATACGCCGCGATTGCTCTCATCGCCGGTCTCATCGGCTCGTTCATCCAAGCCGGAAAGCTCTGGTGATGCGTTTCACGATATCCACACGTACACACAAAAGGAATTGACGGCAGCGTTATACAATTACCGCATACTCTCACTTCACCTTTTATGCCTCCCTACCTGAAGCTGACCGACGAGATTGCAGCAGACATCAAGGCTCGCGTTAAGACGCTCGATTTCAAGTCCCTTGAGAAGATTAGAAAGGCAAAGGACGAAAACGGCACCTTTGACGTAATCATTTCTACCGAGGACCTCGACCGCTCGGGCGAGATCGTCCGCCAGGACGGCTGGGAATTGGCCAACTACAAGAACAACCCAATCGTCCTATGGGGCCACAATTACTACGAACTGCCGATCGGCGTTTGTACGGAGACCTACCTCACCGAAAAGAACGGTGTCCCGGCGCTCGGTGCACGCGGCGTCTTCTACCCGGCCGACATCAACCCGCTCGCCCAGCAAGTCCGCCGCATGTACGACTACGGCGTCAAAAGTGGCCTCGGCGTCGGCTGCACCACGTCCGTCGGCTTCATTCCCAAGGAATTCGACGAGAGCAACCGCGCGGTCATCACCAAGGCCGAGCTGCTCGAATTCTCGTTCGTTCCGATCCCGGCAAACCAAGGGGTTGGACCCGCACAGGGCCGCGCGCTCACGTTCGAGGAAGCCAAGGAGTTGAAACTCGATCAGGTAGCCTTGACGAAGAAGGGCATCCTGTTCGTCGCGCCCGAGCAGAAGGACAAGAAGGAAGCCCAAGCGGGCGACGCCTGCACGACCGATGACGGCTCACCAGGCGTCCTCACCAGCGATCCGAAAGACCCGGATGGCGCTTTGGTCTGCCTGCCGCAGGACGAAGACAAATCGGCAAAGGCAGAGAATCCCGGACAAACGAGGCTGCTCGCCTCGGTCAACGAGGAACACGAACGCCACGCGGACGAAGTAGCCAAGTGCTTCGACAGCTTCCAGAAAGCGGTAGCCGACGACCGAAGCGAGAAAGACCCCGACGAGGACGACGCAAAGAAGTCAAAGCGCCTTTCCGACGACGCGCGCGCCATGCGCACCAACCTCAAGGACCTACGCTCCGCGCTCGCGGACGAACACACCATGCACCGCGCAAAGTCCGTCGCAGCCTTCCGCAGCTTCGAACCGTCTGACAAAGCCTTCGACAAGAACGAGCACCTCAAAGCATTGCGCGACGAGCACGACACCTACGAGACCAAATGCAACAAGTCCCTCGATAGCTTTGAGGAAAAATGCATGAAGAGCGTCCAGGGCGAGCCGGGCGAAGTTGACGGCCACACCGACTGGATCACCGGCAAGATGGAGACCAGTCAGAACGTCCACAAAAAGGCCGTCACCAAGATCGCCAAGTCCATGTGCAAGTCAGCTTTTGGCGAGGAAGACGAAGCCGACGAAAAAACGCTCGAAATCATCAAGGAAATTCTCACCCCTCACATCAACGCAAACCTTCTTCCGGCCGTCGCCGGGAAGATCGGCGCCCGCCTCGCGGCAGAAAACAAAGCCAAAACCGCCGAGGTCTACGAACATTTGAAAGCTGCAACCGCCATTGTCGCGGCGCTCCACGGAGCGCTCGGGAATGACGAAGGGGAGGAAAGCCGCAGCAACGGCGTGCAACCGCCGGCATCGGCTCCCGCAAGACAAAGGTCGAGGCCTACAGAAGCCGCCCCTGCGAACGATGACCTCAACAGTCACATGTTCGCACGCGAGGTTCTGCGGGAAATCACTACCGCAGCACAAGAAGGCCTCAAAGAACTTAAACAGCGAGGCAAAAAGTAAAACGCTGCGGTAGATAGCATTCCAGCTATCTATGAAACCAGAAGAAATTCAAAAGCTGCACAAGGACGCAGCACTCGCCGCTTTCGACGGCGTAATGCAGGAGAAGCTTCTCCCGATCATCGACGAGCGGTCCATCGCGGCCGCACAGAAGATCGTTCAAGAGATGCGCACCGAACGCGCAATGTTCGGCAAAGACAGAACCGGCTTGTCTGAAAAGACCAAGAAGGACTTTGTCGAAGTCGCCAAGGCGGCGCTGTCGCGCGGAATGGTCCAGATCGACACCAAGGCGAACGAAGCCTTGATCGAAGAGCAGGACAACCGCGGCGGTTACCTCGTTTCCCGTGAAATCGCTGACGCCATCGTTCGTATCGCCGCTTCGGTCGGTACGATCATGAACCAAGCGGCCAAGTGGGAGATGAGCACCGACGAGCTTGCGGTGCCGAACTACACCGGATCGTTCCTCAAGGGAGCGTACCTCGGCGTAGACGCACCGGGTCCTGTCACCGGCATTGCGTTCGGTCAGGCTCAGCTCATCGCCAAGAAGTGGCAGCTCGCGTTCGTGGTCGGCAACGACCTCCTCGCGGATGCCTCGGTCAACGTCGCGGACTGGCTCCTCGCCCTCGGCGGGGAAGCGCTCGCGAACATGATCGACTACCAGGGCTTCATCGGCGGCGCGAACACGGGCGACCCGTTCCTCGGCATCCTCAACATGCCGTCAACGACGACCGTGGACGAGACCGGCACGAAAGTGACCTCGTACGTCCTTCCGAGCACCAAGACGACCTTCGAATCGTACGCCCTCATGGACGACTCGTCGGCCATGATCGGCGACTTGGAAGAGTCCATCTTGGACGGCGCTGCATTCTACATGCACCGCTCCGTCTGGGCGAAACTGCGCGTCGAAAAAGACGGCAACGGCAACTACATCCTGCCTTTTGCAGGATTGGCGAAGCCGGAGGCCGCTGTCGAGAACCAGCCGGGCGGTGGACCGATCAAACCTGCGGGTCAAATCCTCGGGTACCCGGTCTACACCAACCGCTGGCTTCCCGCCGTCGGCGCTTCGAGCGTCAACGGCTTCTCGGATGCCGCGTCCAACAACTTCCTTATCTTCGGCAACATGCGAGCATTCGCATTCGGAGACAAAGGCGAGATGCGCGTCGGTCAATTCGAGTCCGGCAGCTTCGGCGGCAAGGAGATCGCTTTGGCGGACCAGCGCGGCATCGTGTACAAGCACCGCCACGCTCTGACGCTCACGCTTCCGCGTGCAATGGTTGTCGCCAAGACGGCGGCGTCCTGATCCGCTTAGCTGATGCGGCGCTTCGCGCTTTCCTCGCGCGGAGCGAAATCAGCCAACTTACTCGGTAACATTTTCTCGCTATGAGCGACGAACTGAAAGCTTTGCAGGACACTGCGGAGCAAGCTCGGGCGAAAGCCAACGAGCTACAGGCAGCACTCACCGACGCCTCTACCGATGAGGAAAAGGCAGCAGCGGCAGCGGCCGAACAGGCGGCTGTCGATGCAGAGAGCGCGTTTGCCGATGCGACGGCCAAAGCCGCCGCGGAAGCAGCCGCTCAAGGGGGTGATGCACTGCCGAAAGCGGGCGACGCTTGCATTTGCAAGGATGGTCGTCCGGGCACGGTTCACCTCATTGGAGGTGAGACCATCTGCCTCGCAAACCAGGGCTAATAGGCCACGCGGTCGCCCGCCGCAGCCGTTCGGATCGACGAGCGGAAAGTGGCAAAACACACACAAAATCATATGCGCTTTGATGCATACGACAATGTGCTGGTACAGCCTTCGACCGTAAGTTCGGTAGCGATCCAATCGCTTACCGGCTCTTCGGCCGTGAACGGTGACTCGCTCGATACGGCGCAAAGCTTTATCGCCGAGTCCATCCTCATCCACGTCCGCGCGGAGATCGCGTCCGGCTCGCCGAGCGCGGCAACCGTTGCATGGGCTCTCCAAGAGTCCAACGACAACGGCGTCTCGGACGCGTTTGCGGCTGCAACCGATAACACCGGTACCGCGATAGGCGCGACCTTGAACGTCCACACGGTCGCTCAAGACAGTTACGCTCGCGTGGAGGGCATCAACCTCCGGCAGAACAGCAACTCTGCCGCGCCATACGGCGGACGAAAGCGCTACCTTCGCATCGTGCTCACTCCCGCTTTCACAGGCGGGACGAGCCCTGCGATCTCGGCAGTCGCCGAGTTCATCGGCTCGCCCGGAAACGGCCAACCGCTTCCGGTCCGCACGACCGTCTCGAATACCTAACCGTATTCGACCCTCGCTTTGCCCATCTCTCCGGAGGTGGGCGGCGACGAGGGCAACCTCGATCTATGGAGCAAGTCTCACCTTTCGCCTTGACCACATTACAACGGGTAAAAGACCTGGTCTTTGACCCGAACCTCACCATCGGCCTCACCGGATGCGTTCTCAACGGCACGACCGACGTGACTGGCGTGACCGTGCCGTCTGGGAAGAGGATCATGGTGGGACAATCGATCAGCGGCACCTATATTCCCGCCGGCACCACCATCGTCGCAGTTGTCAGCCCGACCGAAATCACCCTGTCGCAAGCGGCGACCGAAAGCGCTACCGGCCAAACCCTCATCGTTATCGATCAAACGACCGCCTTCGACACGGTTCTCACTCGCCTCATCAATTGGGCCACGAACTACATCAACAACGAATGCGGCGTATATTCATTTGTGCAGCAGACCTACACGAACGACACCTACTCGATCGACAACCCGCGCCAAAGCTTTCTGCTTCTTCGCAATAGGCCTGTCTTTACACTGACCAGCCTTCAGTGGCGCGCGGGAACGCCGAGCAATCCGAACTGGACAGACTTCATCCCTGACCAATTCGAGCTAGTAGACCCGCGCACAGACCCCGTCTCAGGCACGACCTTCTATCCATCCGGCATGGTACGCGTGTATGGCGTGCTTCCGCGCATCTACAGCAACATGATCCGCGCAACCTACGTCGCGGGCTATCCCGTCAATTGGGCCAATCCCGAAGACCACAACACCCACTGGCTTCCGGGCGATCTCACGAACGTCTGCGAGAATCTCGTCGTCCGACGCTTCAAGCGCCGCATGCTCGCCGGCCAGAGCAGCCAATCCCTCGACGGGGGAACGACAAGTTGGCGCAACGTGCTCGACGCCGAGGACACGGATGTGCTCGGGCAGTATCGCCAGCTCAATTTCTAATATGCCGGCTACCTTTCAAGTCACGATCACGGGTTTGCCGCAACTCACGGCCGCTTTCGAAAGGGCACCCTCAATTGCAGCTCCGATCCTTCAAAGGGCGCTGTCCGCTTCGAGCGCTATCCTTGCCAAATACACGACGAAAGACACGGTGCCGTGGCGAACGGGCTTTCTCGTTCAGACGTTCCGAGCCCAAATGTCCGGCCTTACGCTCCGGTGGTTTCCCACCGCGAGCTACGCTCCGTACGTCGAATTCGGCACGAGGCCGCACGACATCTTTCCGACCGACAAAAAGGCGCTCTACTGGCCCGGCGCAGCGCATCCGGTGAAGAGCGTGCATCACCCGGGTACGAAACCGAATGATTTCATGGGCCGCATCGTCGAGGCCGCCCAAGGAGACATAAACGTCCAATTCGGCGCCGCATTGCAGCAGATCGTCGCGGCAATCGCCGACCAATCGAAAGGAGTATGACCCTCGCGCAAGCCATAAAGACCCAAATACTCGTGAACCTCCAAGCGCTAGTTACGGCCGGCGTCATCAATTCCTTCATCGCAGTTGACCGAGGCAAAGAGCCGCTCAACAAAGACAACGCTCCACCGTCCGGCTATCCCTTCGCGCTCGTCGGCATGCCTCGCGTCGCCAACGACATGGAGGACACCGGATCGAACATCAGGACTTACCGTTTCGATATCCTCTTCGTGGTCAGCTACGAAACGCTGGCAGATCCCACGCTGACTATCGAAGGTATGATCGACCAGGTGCTCAATCAGTTCGACACGAACTTCACGCTCGCCGGCACGGCCATCGCCGCCCAAGTCCCACCCGCACAAGTGCAGACGTTTCCGGTATCCACACCCACGCAAGACCTCGCCTGCTTTATCGTTACAATTGAAGCAAGGACGATCTACACAATCGGAACATGAGCCTAGACCAACCACAGCAAAACAAAATGATGACGGCGCCACCCGCCAAGAAGGCGTTCCACTTTTCGGGCGACGGCATCTACCACAACCTCAGCATCATTGCCGAAAACATCGAAGAGGCCACCAAAGAGTGGCTTGCAAAACGGCAGCTTATTAACGCCCCGTCGGAGCAATCCACACCCGCACCGGAAAGCGAACCTAAAAGCGAGGTACAATAATCACATCACCTTATGTCTGCCAAAATCATCGGGAGACAATTCCAGTTCGGCATCGCCAAGGAAACGACCCGTGGCACCGTTGCCGCTCCCACATATTGGGTTCCGTTCAACGACCTCACTATCGACGAAAAGCAGGAAAAGGTCTTCGACGCGCAAGCCTACGGCATCATCGAAGACAGCGTCGCGGCGCTCACCACGAAGAAATGGGCGGAGGGCAGCATAAGCGGAAACCTCTACGACACCACCTTCGGCCTCATCCTCTACTCGCTTCTCGGTACCCTCACCTCCCATAGCACCCACTCCGGCGAATCGATCGTCTACGACAACATTTTTAACGTCCAGGAGGGCGCGCAGCACAAGAGCCTCACGTTCGCCGTCCACGATCCGGCTTCCGGTCAGGACTACGCTTACCCCAACGGCGTCATTTCCAAGCTCGAGATCAAGTACGCGCTTAAGCAGTTCGTTCAGTACACCGCTTCCCTCATGGCCCAGACCGGCACGAGCGAAAGCGCCTACACCCCCTCCACGACCACCGAAAACCGCTTCGTTCCGCAGTACCTTACGCTCGATGTCGCCGGCACTCCCATCAAGGTAAAAAGCGCAAGCATCTCGATAGACCAAAACATCGAGGCGCAGGACGTGCTCGGCAGCTTGTCGCCGGCCGACTTCCTCAACAAGGAATTCAAGGTCGAAGGACAGATTGAGGCTATCTGGCAGAACGAAAGCGACTTCAAAACCGCCTTCATGGCCAACACCGCGCAGGATTTCAAATTCGACCTGAAAAACACCGACGTGACCATCGGCTCGGCCGCGAGCCCCGAACTCATCCTCGAAATGCCGCAGTGCTACATCACGGAGCTGGGCCGACCGATCAAAGTCAAAGACCTGATCTACCAGACGATCAAGTTCCGAGCGACCTACTCGCTTTCAAGCTCCTACATGCTGAAAGCCACGCTTACGAATATCGTGAACGGTTATTGATATGTGCGACGGCGCCCTAGGAAACAATTGGTAGCTGTCCACCGCGCGCACTTGCACTTTTTCTGACCCGATGCATACTGCCAGCATATGGCACTCGTAATCCTCGTTCCGGTCATTGTCGGAGCGGCATTTTTAGCAGCCTGCGTCCTATTCGCACTCTTCACGATCATCGTCGCAGCAGTGCGCTTTATCAAAAATCGATTCTCCCTCTATGGAACGCGAAACTAAGGAATTCATCACGCCCGCCGGCAATAAGGTCGTTCTTCGCACGTACCTCACGGGAAAGGAAAGCAACGAACTCAAGGCCATCATGTATGCGGACCTGAAGATCAATGCATCGGACGCGGCAGAAGGCAAAGTCGCCTTGGCGGACATCCCGGCCGCATTCATGATCGCGCAGGAGAGCAAAGCCCTTGGGTTCTTGATGGTATCGATAAACGGAGAAACCAACGCTCCGGTCGCCAAGCTCGAAGAGCTGCCCGAATCGGAATACAACGCCGTGCTCGCCGAAGTCCAAAAGATTCGCGTCCCTTTCAAGCAGGGGAAATAACGGTCGCGTGGGACCGTTGGTTTTCCTTCGGCACAGCCGAATATCCCGAACAGATCATAGCCACGATTTGCCGCGAAATGTCGTGGACCTATGAGACGTATCTTGCACAGCCCACGTGGTTCGTGGAGATGGTTTGGGGGGCTATAATTGGTGAGGCGAAGGCGCAAGCCCGCCGCACTCAATGAACGAAACCACACTCCAAATTGTCATCACTGCTGTCAATGAAGCTGCCGAACAGCTCGCCAGTGTCTCTTCGTCGTTGGCTGACATGGCCGCGCAGGCGGGGACTACCGCTAGCGATATCAACGAATCGTTTTCGGAGACCGGCGCCGACATAGCGACCGACATGTCCAGCGCCGCGAGCGATGCTGGGGCCGCCATGAGCGGCCTCGCGGACGACACATCGACCGCTGCCGGTGAAATGGAGTCCAGCGTCAGCTCGGTAGGCGGCAAGATACAAGCGCTCGGCATCCAGCTCGGCATCCTTGGCGCCGCGATCGTCGCCCCGGCCGTAGAAGCAGTAAAAGCCGCAGGCGACCAGCAAGATGCTTTCGATCAGCTCGGCAACACCGTCCAAAACGTCTATGGCTCGCTTTCAGACGCCACCACAGGAAACGCTACGGAAGTCGCCGACCTGACCGCCAAGATCAATGCCGAGAAATCGACCATCGCCGAAGCTGACGCCGCGATGACGAAATGGACTGGCACAACGGCCGAGGTCAACGCCGCGCACGAAAAGGCCAGCACGACAATCGCCACAGCGCAGATCAATATCCAGAAATACCAGCAGCAGCTCGACAACCTCACCAACTCCCAATCCCTTGCCGGAGGATCGGCCGCTCAGACCACCGCCCAATTCGAAGCAGCCGCCCGCGCAGCGACCAGCTTGGGCTTCAGTACGACGGATAGCGCCACCGCCCTCACCTACCTTTTTTCAGCCACCCAAGACGTGAACGAGACCATGAGTGCCTATCAGGACTCCATGGACCTCGCGGCAAAGCTCAATATCCCGGTCGCGCAGGCCGCCAACGACGTAGTTCAGGCCATGAACGGCCAAGGACGATCGCTTCGGGATCTTGGCATCAACGTCGCCGACGGGCTCTCCGGACAGACCGCACTCGCCGCCATTCAGGAGAAGGTTGCCGGCGCCGCCCAGCTCGCCGCGACCCAAGGCCTGGGTCCGCTCAATGTCGCGCAAGCCCAGCTCAACATGACCCTGGCCGATTTCGGCATGACCATTCTGCCGATGCTCACTTCATTCCTAGAAACACTTTCGAAGATCATTGCCGCCGTGGGTGATTGGGCAGAAGCGCATCCCAAGCTAGCTGAGGCGTTGCTCATTTTCCTCGGGCTTATAGGCGGCATCCTATTGGTCGTTGCCCCGCTCCTCACGATGTTCGGCTTGCTCATCATCGGCATCGAGGCGTTCAACACCGCACTTATCGGATTGAACCTCACCATGCTCGCCGCAATGGGCATGGTCCTACTCTACATCGGCGTCTTTGTTCTTATCGCCGCGGCCGTCGCCCTCATCATCGTCTACCACAAGCAAATTGAGGATGCCATCCAAGCCGCGTGGAACGCGATCATCAACTACGTTTCGAATGTCATGCTCACTATTTACAACGCCTTCAAAACATGGGGCATCGACCTCACCACGTGGTGGAATGACCTGTGGAGCGGCATATACAACGCCTTGGAAGCGGTCTGGACGAAGATACAGACCGTCATCAATTTCGTCCTGTCTGCGGTCTCAAAGGTGACGGGCGCGGTGTCTAGCGTCACCGGGGCGATCGGCGGAGCCGTCCTCGGCGCAGTATCCTCCGTCACCCACGTGCAGGATGCGATTATCACGCCGGGCGGCGGCGTCATCCAAACCGACGTTGCCGACTATCTCATTGCAACGAAGAATCCCGGAGCGCTCGTAGGCGCAGCCGGCGGAGGCAGCAGCATCGTCATCAACATCAACGGGGGCTCGTACCTCGACCAAAACGGCGCACAACAGATCGCCATGGCGCTGGCAACCCAAATCGGAAGGCAATTGAAGCTCAAAAATTTCGTCTAGCCTATGTACACGTCGAGCATTCAGGTACTCGATGGCACGAATGACATCACGAGCATCATCGAATTCGATAACACATTCAATATTCAATCGGTATTGACCAAGGAAAAAGGCCAATTCACTTTCAACATCAAAGCGCCGCAAGCGCCCACGCTCCCCGCCAACATGCCGCAGATCGGCGATGAGATTTACGTCAACTACACGATCAACAGCAACAAGCAGCTCATTTTCGGCGGCACGGTCGTCACCATCGAGCCGATAGTCTCCGGCGGCGTACTTCTGCTCTACCAGATCACCGTGGCCGACTGGGGATTCCTGCTCGACTCAAAAGTAGTGAAGAACAACTACGCGGGCATGGACCCGCACGACATTGTGGTCGATATCATCGCAAATTTCTGCCCGGCCGGCTTCACCACCAACCACGTGCAGATGGGTAATTTTCTCGTATCGACCATTAAGTTCAACTATCAGCAGCCGAGCAAATGTCTTGAGTCTCTAGCAAAGCAGATCGGTTGGGACTGGTACATCGACCCGAACAAGGACGTGCATTTCTACTTCGCCGAAGGCAACCCGGGCGGAAGCTCCGAAGTAAGCGTTGCGCCGATCACCATCGACGATACTAGCGGACAGATCGAATGGCCGACGCTCGACGTGCAGCAAGACATCACCAATATGAAGAACGCCGTGTACGTGGTCGGCGGTACGTACGCGAAAGACTACGTTCTCAGCCCGAACCCTGCCGCCACTCCGCCGCAGTATGCGCCGGTTGACGTGTACACGAGCGTCGCCGGCACGTTCGTCTATCCTCTTGCCTACCCCTATGACCAAAGCACCCTCACGATCACGCTTGCAGGCGCGGGGCAATCGATTGGCACCGACCAACAGACCGATCCCACCACCGTCCAAGTGCTCTACAACGATCAGGGACGTTTGATCCGCTTCACGAGCGACCCCGGCAGCGGGAACAAGATTGTTGTCCAAGGCGAAGCGCAAGTCCCCATCCTAGCTTTCGTCTCCGATGCGGCCTCTATAGCCGAATACGGCGAATTCCAGGATGCCATCGTAGACACGACCATTTTGAGCATCCAAGAGGCGCAGGAGCGCGCACAGGCCGACATCGACATGTTCGGCGACCCGGTATTTACCGTCAAATTCAACACTATATCGCCCTACACCAACCAGCTCTCGATCGGGCAACAGATAGTCCTCAACTCGGCGAAATTTGGCGTCTCGAACAAGACGCTCATCATTAAACAGATCAATTTCGTAGCCCGTACCAAATTCCAGCTCGAAGCCCAAGTGCAGTGCCTTGGCTCGGACAACGTCACATTCAACGACATCATGCTCACGCTCTTGCAGCAGAATCTGGGCCAGACCAACACGCCGGACTCCACTGTGCTCGCGATCCTTATCCCCATCGAAGAGGAATTAGAGCTGACCGATGCGGTTACAATCATAGGAGCCTCTGGACCGTACGTCTGGGCGCCCGCCGCTACCGCCGTTCAAAATGCGGAGGGTGGCGAGATGTACGGCTCCTTCGGATACGGGTGCTTCGCTCTCGGCGGCGGCTTGCCTTACGCCGATGACGCGCCGGCCACAACTCCGTCGCCGGTAATACGCTGGGGCTTCTTCACTTGGTGAATATGAAAGACATCAAACTACAAGAAAAAACGCTCCGCATTTCTGGGAAAATCACCATTGCTACCTACCGCGCCGGTATGGTTGAAGCGCTTATGCCCCTCCTCCAGGAGCGAAAAAGCATACTCCATTTATCGAAATCATCTGCGTGGAGTGATTATTTCCAGCGCCTCGAAGCAAAGATCGCCGATATAAAGGCCGCCTATTTCATCCGCACCGCCATCGAGTGCCCGAACCTCATAATGGACAGTCCGAACTACGGGCTCGATCTCATCATTCAGCGGCTTATCGGCATGAACACCTACAGCCTAAATATCACCTTCGGCGAGATCGGAACCGGCGCGACGGCTCCGGCCCTGTCGGACACGGCGCTTACTTCACCAACGAACCGCGCGGCAGTCGGGTTTCAGCAGGACTTCGGCCAAACCGATGCCATCGTGCAGTTCTTTTTCTCAGACTCACAACTCGCGAACCAAGCCTACAATGAATTCGGCACGTTCATCGATGGCACGACGACAATCGGATCTGGCCAGCTTTTCAACCACGCGCTGCTATCGCCCGCATACAACAAAATCGCCGGCCAAGATACGACGGTCCAAGTGGATATAGCCGTCGCAAATTCCTGATATGCGCTCCTTTCGCGTCGTCGCAGGTCAGAACGGTTACCCGTCCCAATTCGACAATCTCCGGCACGACGCACGCGGCGGCGCGTTCCTCTTAGCGCACCAGCAGCTCGGCGCGCTTGCGTTACCGACCACTCCCACGAACGGCCAGACGATCACGTTCACAGTCAACGGCAACGCCATCACGCTTACGGCGGTTACAGGCACGCCGACCAATCCCGGAGACGTGAAGGCGCCCGGAACGGCCGCGGCGTTCGCCGCCAACGTACTAGCCATACTCAATCAGCCGCAGACCACAACTGCCAACGCTATCGCGCTTTCGGCGGCCAATCAGCAACTCTTGAGCTATCTCTCGTTCTCGCTCGTTGGCACAACGATCACATTCAGCAGTGCAAACAATTCGATTTTCGCACCCCTCTCGTCATTCACCGCCTCGACCACTGTCACGGGCGCGAGCTGGACCGCACAAGCGATGCAGCTCTACGTCGAGCCCGGCGTCGTCTATGTCAGCGGAACACGCGTCATCTTCTCAGGCGGCTCGACGCCCACGGTAACCGCACCATCGAGCAATCCTCGTATCGACGTTTTGACGATCGACAATACCGGCGCGCTCGCTTGGACGACCGGGACCGAAGCGTCATCCCCCTCGGCGCCAACCTATCCGGCCAACAAAGTCGCTTTGTGCGAGCTGTATAACGTGGTCGGCGAAACCGCCCTCTACGATTTTGAAAATCAAACGAGTGGGCAAGGATATGTCTACAACGACGTGCGTCCCTTCCTCCAACCCTCGATGAATTGGAGCGCGTTTTCCAACGATCTCATCCCTGATGGTGATGGCACGCGCAACCTCGGTAGCCCAAGTTTTGAATGGGAGAACATCTACGCCAAGAGCGGGATTTTCCTGAACGGCGCCCCTTTCGGCAGCCAACTCACCTACGCAGCCAATGCGCTAGAATCCATTAGTGCCGGCGCGCCGGTCGCTGTCGGACTCTCGCAAGCCACAGATATAGGCTACGATACAAGCGGCGAAACCAATTCGTCCGGCAGCGTCACTATCGGTAGCAATGCCAACCGCGCATTACTCGTCATCGTCATCGGCACAAGTGGTACTCCCTCGGGCACATTCGCGTCTCAAACGCTGTCATTCACGACGGACTCTTACACACTCGGAGCAACGACCTATCAAGTTGCGACCGCGATTCTGGTAGCACCGCCCACCGGCAGTGGAGCTTTTAGCATCGCGAATGCCAGCCAGGTCTATTACTGGTCCCTCTACAACTGCGCTCAGACAACTCCCCAAGCCAACCGAGCAACGAACGGTGCGCACAACGCGACTTCCATCGCTGCATCCATGGCGCTTGGCGCAGATGGTGCGCTTGCAGTCGGCGTTATCGCCGCGAGCGGCCTTCAAACGCTCGGAACGATCGCCGGCAATGTCTACAATGAGCATACGTTCACAAACGGTAGCGGTCCGACTTACGCTCTCGGCGAAGCAGGCGTCAGCATCGTTTATCCTTCCGGGCAACCCGTCACCATTTCCATGTCCGGCGCAAGCAGTGCCGACTGGCTAGCGGCTGTCTTGTCGGTCAAACCCGCAAGCGTCCCTTCGGAAGGCTTGTTTAACGCCAGCTCTGCCTCGGTTGCCGCAGGAAACACTCGCTGCACTGGATTCGTCGGCTTCGCCGTGACGAGCGTTACCGCCAGCCAATCCCTCACCGTCGCGATCAACGGCGTGGCGACCGGGCTTTCTAATCTCGCGTTAGGCGCTGAGTATTACCTCAACGACACCAACGGTACAATTGGCACAGCACCCGGCTCAAACACCCGCAAAGTTGGCGTCGCCGTTTCCACAACGCAGCTCGCTATTACAAACGGCTGGTAAGCCGCATGCTATAATTCCCGTATATGCGATCGTTCTCTCTTCGCATCCTCGCCAACAACGAAGCCGGTTCGTGGGCGTCTTGGCCGGCTAAAATCGCAGCGATAAAGGCGTTCTACGCGTCGGTCTGCGATCTCGAGATCACCGTCACGCAAACCTTCCTCACCCCCAAGTTTTCACTTTATGAAGGTGAATCGATCTACCAAGTTGATGAGACGTGGTACGAGGAGAACGTGACACCGCTTGCCAACGGTGCGGACATCGCCATGTTCATCGTGCCGCCGTCCGACCACACGGTCCCTACCCTCATCGGCCTTGAAGCCAATCATCCACTCGGCCCATGGCAGACGACGGTCTTCACCGACGAGACCAGCCACGCGTATGTCCTCGAAAACGGCACGGATGTAGATCAGGGCGAAACGCTTGTCGTGTACGCCGAGCACGAGCTGTCGCACGTGTTCTACGCGATGCTCGCAAAGACGGACAACACGCACCTCTACTTCTACGCGGGCGCGCCCGAGAAGGTGCTCTCTGAATTCGATTTCGACGAAACCCTCCTATCCGACTTCCAGCAGCTCGTAGCCACCCTCGAACAAGAACTCGGTCTGCTCAAAGCGCGCCAGATCACACCAGAAACGGCAGCCGCTTCGATCAAGATTGCCGTCCCTGCAACGCAGCAACCCGCAACCCCGCCTCAGACAACCTTCCCTCCCAAAATCCTCGCCTGGGCGCAAATTATCGGTAAGGAGGAGGGAGCCAATCCTGAGCTGAACAATCCCGGCAACCTCAAATACTCGACCCTCACCGCCTCTTGGGGCGCCAGCCAAGGGCCAGCCGCGGCCGACGGGGGCTTTTTGGCCAAGTTCGCAACGCTGGACGCCGGCGGCGCGGCGCTCTGTAATTTCCTCGTCCTAGGCTGCGAGGACGGACTGGCAGCGTTCCACCCGCCCGAGGCGCGCACCCTGGCGGGCTTCACGAAGATCTACGCCGGTAACCCGCCACAGGGCTACATCGACGCAATCGTTCAGGCGATGGGAGGCGACCCGAACGTCCAGATCAGCACATTCCTCTCGTGAAAGGTCGAACCTTTATTCGCCACTAAACATTCCTATGAACCAAACACTACTCGGTATTCTTCGCGGAGTCGGGTACCCCGTTCTTTTCGCCGCCTTATCCGCCGGCATCGCGGCAATTCCCGGCGTTGCCAACTTGCTGCCGGCATGGCTTCCCGCGGGCGTCCTTACGATGCTTGTTGCGGCCATCGAACATCAGCTCGCCATCATGGTGGGTTACAACATTCCCTCCAATTCGTAGTCAGAGACGGCACGTTCTCG
>Ga0207075_1065_pt1 | contig 17112 bp, 17 predicted proteins | sample Alteio_BWMinHeat_64_FD_153587 | JGI IMG/M metagenome (GOLD analysis project Ga0207075, IMG submission 153587) | Enriched cells from forest soil in Barre Woods Harvard Forest LTER site, Petersham, Massachusetts, United States -... | ecosystem: Environmental > Terrestrial > Soil > Temperate forest >... | reverse complement strand
GCAAAATGGGAAAAAACGGCAACAACACTCTTCTGGTTATATGATACTCTTGGCGAAGAAAAATCAGAATATAATACTCTCGTTAGATTTGTAGAACAATATCTACCGAGAAGTCCAATCCGTAAACTTATTGATGATAGAGTAGACCGATCTTCTGATTGTTGGTTCTGTTGTTGTTGGTGTCCTAAATTATGTGCGTAAGATGTACAAAAGAAGAATAATTTTCTTTAAAAAACGTTATCTTTCTCTTGTTCTACCTGCAATCGGTTAGGTAACTTTTCATAGCTATACACATAACCCCGGCGAATCAGACAATCCATAAGATCTAAAAACTGTCGTTCTAGGCCCTGTGGGATAAAAAATTCAATCGTTCCTGAGTTATTGTCGAGTGTACGCTCGAAAACCAGATTGTCTTCGCTACGTAACAGTCCTCCAATAAACCAGGTATACGGGACGTTTACTTGTGCTTGGTAGTATTCACAGTACATAGACATCCTACGGTTTAAGTCGTGCAGCTATTAATTGCAAAAGACGAGAATAAGCAGGTATTGATTGTGCAACTATTTTTGCTATTTCTTCTTTGTAGATATGCGAAGTTAGATTTCTACCTTCTAACATTTCAAGAAATTCTTCTGTCTCTTTTTCTGTTATCAACCCAACTTTACACGCTGTATTAATAATATAACGAGGCGACTGAAATTCGATAACAACCTTTTCTTTTTCTTCCAGATAAATCTTGAGATATTTCCAAAAAGTGTCTAATGAATATTCGAATCGTTGAACCATTGAATCACGAAGACTCAGTAAAAGTTCATCCCGATCTAGAGAGCCAATGAGAATAATCTCTTTTGTTTTTTGTATCGAATTATAATGATCAATAGCATCTTGAAAACTAGTAAGAGCTTTTAAAATATTTTGATACTTCGTATTTATTCCACCCATTCAATCCCTTCTTTTCTTATTTCTTCCCGCATTTCTTCTGATGTATTGTTAAAATCAACAACATCAACAAATAAGGGTATCGTGGTCTCTTCAAGATCACTATAGATTTTTAATATATTTTTATAATCGACTTTAACTCCTGCATCTACTGCAAGATCTATATCAGCACCTTGACTATGCGTTCCTCGTGCTCGAGAACCAAAAAGATATACTTTGCATCCTGGGATATATTTGTGAATAATGCCAAGTAATGTATTTTTATATCGCGCAAAGCGCTCTATGTCTGGTTCTTCGTTTCTATTCATGAGTATTCCTATTTTTTCTTTCTTTCGTTCAGGCTCCTTTAACGCCTCTTTGTGAAGATAATAACGTAAAAAATGCTCCTCTGTGAAGCAAAGCGTTAATTCTGATATATTACACAAAAAAGAAGCGAGTGTTTTAAAACACCCGCTTCTTTTTTTATTTTATTATTTATTTTTTAATCTTATATATAACCCAGAGCATTTATGCCGGAGTTGCTGGAGCCGGAGCAGGTGTAGGTGCTGGAACTACTGGAACTGGTACAACTGGCGCAGGAGCTACAGGTTCTGAAGGTGTCACCGGTGATGGTGCGGGTACAGGAACTACTGGTGCTGGTTCTGGGATAGCAGGTACTGGAGGTGCCGGCATTGGTGCTGGCGCAGAAGCTGCCTGTCCACCAATATCGCCAACAACGATTTCATGCGTACTTGGTTGATTTGCAAGTATTGCTCCACCAATCACAGCATCTTGATGTAATGGCACGTCATGATGCATCAAATCAGGTCCCGGATGCGTATCATCTGGATGTACGTGCGTAGTATCTACAGGAATCTCCCCTGTTACTTGCACTTGGGCGCTCGGAGCTTGCGCGACAACTGCTGCCGGTGCAGCTGGTGTTACAGATACAGGTGGCTCTGCCACCACTGGAGCAGCCACAACAGGAGGCACAGGTGCTGGCGTAACAACAGGTTGTGTTGCCGGAACTTGAGTAACTGGTGGTGTGCTTGGCGGTGTAACCTGGATATTAATATTAGCAACTGGAGCCTGTGGGGCCGGTTGAATTTGTGCAGGTGGCGTCATTACTGGCACATCAGGCATTTTTGATAACTCATGATCGGGTGCTGGAATTATAGCTGGAGTTGTAGGAGCTGCAATGGGTTGCTCAGGAATCTTAACAGGTTCTTGAACAGGCGCTTGCACAATTGCAGTCGCTGGCACTGATGGTGATGGCGCAGGAGATTGAATACTTACTGCAACAGCTGGCTGGAGACCGTGATTTTGAGCTACCTGCCCGCCGGAGCTCGCTACGAGCGACGGCTGGGGTGACGGCACTGAAGCCGGTACTTGGGCTGCACTATCAACAGCGGACCCAGCAAGCTGATTTTTGTATTTTGTTTCAAAATTCAATGTGGCATCTTTTACTCGTTGAAAACGCGTCTTAAATTCATCCCATGAAACGATATCGCTTGAAGCCAAAATTTCCATGAAAGGAGCTTTTAATACGGCTTTAATATCACCCGTAACGTCCTTGCCTACCTCTTTTTTTTCAACTTGACTGCGTAGAACAACAGAGCCTAGCAAAATAAGTATCGCAAAAAGCCATCGATTAGCGTTTTTGAACCACATTTTCATCATCGATCTCCCCTTTGTTTATTGTTAATTTTATTGTCAGGTTAAATAATAGATTAGAATACTGTATTATTATATATTTATATTCTAATAAGAAATTAACAAGATAATCAACAAAACAAAAAGATAGATAATAAAGATAGATATCGAAGAACTCGAAAAGTTTACTTTTTTGTGTATTTTCTTAGACTTGTAAAACTTGATTTTTTATAGGTTTAATAGGAGTGTCCATGCTTTGGATCGTTTTATTTATTTGTTATGAACTTTTTCAACTACTTTTTTTACCCGTATTTATCCCCTATACCCTGGTCAAAAACCTTAACGCAACAGAACCAACAAGCGTGATCGCCGAGCAAACGGGGTTTATTCCAGCAAGTAATCGTAACAAAAAAGTCATATGGATTCATGGACTTTCAGCTGGTGAAATTTCTTCTTTACAAGAGCTTACTCAAGAAATTCGCAAAAACCTTCCAGGTACTGCTTGTTATATAACTGCAGGCACCGAAGAGGGCAAAAAGATCGCCCAACAACAACTTAGCCCCGATTATGTCAGCTTGTTACCCCATGATGACACGCTTTCGATGGCAATTGCTTTTGATCGTATTAATCCCAAAGCGATTATATTGCTTGAACATGAAGTAAAACCGACACTTATCATGCTCGCAAAGCTCAAGTCTATACCGGTGTATCTTTTAAACGCACAGTACACCAGCAATACAATAAAAAATCTGGAAACCTATAACTTCTTTTATCGCGATCTTTTTAATAACTTTCATACGATTTTTGTGCAAAGCGATAACGATAAAGTATCATTTGAAAAAACGGGCGTAATTTCAAGCAAGATGCACGCAATTGGTAATATCAAGGCCTATAACGTATTACCAAAAAAAGAAGCGCTTATGCCTGATATTGGTGACTTTATACGTAACCATCACGAACAAGGGGCGACGGGAAAAAAATCAGGGCGCCCAACGATCTTGCTTGTAGGCTCAGTTCATAAGGGCGAAGTCGATTACTATCTTAATTTGTTTAAAATGCTCAAGCCAACTCATCCTGATCTTAAACTTATTCTGGCGCCACGGTATTTTGATTGGAAAGAAGAGCTGGGTCAAAAATTAAAAAATACCGGTTATGTTGTAACTATTTTTGATAACGCGCAAGCATGCCCAACTGAACCTAAAAAGTTATTAGAATTTGTCACGACAGAACTGTTACCCAATAATGATATTATAGCGATCTGTTTGCTGGGCAAACTTTTTGCTATGTACCCGCTTGCTGATCTATTTTTCTTAGGGGGCACATTTTTGCCCGCTGTCGGGGGGCACAATTTGCTTGAGCCAGCAGTTTGGTCAAACCCAACGATCTTGGGACCGTGTTATCAAAACACTAAAGATATCGCTGACGAACTCAAAAAGCATAACGCTGTTATTCAGGTCCAGAACGAACAAGAACTCATCGAACAAGCAAAATTTCTTTTGGATAATACACCAGAACGTATTGCTATGGGGTTACGTGCAAGCACCTGGCTTGAGGATGAAGCAGCGCGCGTTAAAACCAATGTGCAGTTATTATTAAGCGATTTAAAGCAACGCATACTTATTTGTTAGTTTATAAGTAATGTTGTAATGTTTCTCTTCTCCGGAGTTTCTGGCAACGGTTTTCTTAAGGCCTGCCTATCACTATCAAAAAACCCAATTGGATCAAATAGATTATAAAAATCGCATTCATCACTTGCTGGAGATGCTATCACTATCCCATAGTCAGGCCCAACCGCTTCTTTTTTTTCAATTGGTCGAACAGGGTCTCCCAACGCATAAGCTCGTCCTGTCATATGTTCGATCTTTTTCAAAACATCTTTATTAAACGGATAAGAATCACGAAAAATATACGCGTAATAATCCTGAAGTTCTTCCGAAGATGTTGGCATCCCATCAGCCCAAAAATGTACGTCTGCAAAAACAAAAATATCTGCCTTGAGATCTTGTTTTTTTTCAAGGTCTTTCTGATAATCGAACCACTTACTGTAAATAATAACTTCAAATTTGTGCAAAGCAGGCATAAAAGCTTTAAACCACATCATAAATTGGGCAATACACCTTTTTTGCCCCTTGGTCCTGGAATCACTAGGAATTTCTCGTAATTTTTCAGCTAAACTTACTTCATTTAATACCATTTTCTTCGATTCATCATACTCATATTCAGAATCTATAAAAATTATTTTCTTAGGGAAGTACCCTACTCGTGCCAACTGATCAATAATTGCAAAATCTTCAAATAATGTTCCCGATCCAAAACTGACGTACGTTAAATCTTCTTTCTTACGCATTAGATGAGTCTTAACATCTTTTACTACTTTTCTTTCGAAAAATCTTCTGCTTATCGCCCCGAATGGTTTTCTTGGATCAAAAACACAATTCTGATATTCAGCACGCAACATGTTTAATGGATGATAAGAGACTATTGCGTCTTTAAAAATTTTTGTGTACACATCGTTATTTACTTCTGTCAGATTTATGCGTATGTCTTCAGAAATTTTTGAATATATATCATGTGATGGCTCAATATTTGCCGTGATTTTCAAACCTTTTAAGCCAGCTCCAAGTCTTTCTACGACAAAATCAGTGTTTTCTGATTTTTTGATACCAGGTGCTTTCAAAACAAAAGACAATTGAGAAAGCTTAGCTTTTAAAACACCCAAACGTGCCAACAACGCGCTTATATCTGTTGCATACAGTGAGGAAACTACAAACACCTGCACGAAAATAATAATTTTTACCTGATTTTTCAAGACTCCCTCTCTTTTATTTTTAAATATAATCGATGGTAAGAATCAAACACAATAAAGTAGAAAAGGGCGTGTATGATTTCTCACACACGCCCTTTTCTACTTATAAAAATCGCAATAAATCGCAATAATATATGTTTTTTATGCCGACATCGTACCTGCAATTGCTGCAGCGAGGGCGCCAACAGCAAAGAATGCAACCATTACTTTAGTTTTGAATCCACAACCTGTTGGCTCTGTAATAACTTCTGGTGTTTTTGTAACAGATGCTGATTCTGCTTGAGCTACTTTTGAATCTGCAGAACTTGCCGTGGCTTTAGCTACATGAGCAAAAGATGGAATATCTGCGGCTGCACCCATAAGTTTTCTTGTATGATCTGCATGTTCTTTTTCTGCTCTTGCTTTTTCGCGTTTTGCGTCTTCTTCGTCGCGAATCTTAGCTTCTGCTGCTACTTTATCTGCTCTTTCTAAATTTGTAAGCCCATCAGCACCGCGTGTATTGATTACCACGACTGGTCGTGCTGATTTTGTTGGTGTTGGTACTGTTGACCTTTCCGCTTCAAGTGCAGCCTTTGCCGCTACCGCTTCCATTGCTGCCTTACGTTCTTTGACCGACATTGGTTTATCCATACCCATAGCAGTCCCGCCGATTACAACAAAAGCCGCTACAATCATATTCTTAGAAAAAGTATTCATAAAACCTCCATAGTTTTTTAGAAAATTAAGAGAATTAACAACATAATTCCAGCTTATAGATTATTAAATAATTGTCAAATATAAAATATTTAAAAAATTTATTTTTGACAAAAACATCGTTTTTTTGCATATTTTATTAAAAAACGATGTTTTTCATGCAAAAAAAGGGCCTGTATGAAAAACCATACCAGCCCTTTGTAACTTAAACTTAAAGCGAAATCCCTTTTAATTTCTCAACAGGCTTAGAAAGCTCATCAAGCATCGCCATAATTTTTGCATAATAAGGCCGTGTAATAAAACTTGGGACAAATGTGGCAAGAAAATCACCTGATGTATTTCTTTCGGAGGGAAGAGCGTCTTTGAATTTCTTTAAAAACAACTCATAACCTTCTTGCATCCAGTAATAAATCATTGCTTGCAGGTCTGTAGGTATACGATCTACCGTGTACACAAAATCCCCAAATTTTTCAGTTGAATTTTGCTCAGTACTCTCAACTTTTTCAGCAATAATTTTCCATCGTTGATAGGCACCTGCAAGCTTTGCAAATGATTCATTTTTTTTGAATGATGCTATCGCTTTCTGAACGGTCTCTAGAAGTGCAGAATAAAGCTGTCTATTATGTCTAAACCACGGTTTAGCCGTAGGCTTATCCCTAGGTACAAAGTCATTTAGATCTAGTCCAAACATCGAGACTAAATTAATGAATCGAGAATAATCTTCTGGGCTTGGCATGTAGGGCATATAATATGCACTCATATCATAGGACAAAAATTCATTGGTATAATACTGGAACATACTTTTAAAAAACACTTCCTGAAGCTCTTTGACCGTCATAAGAGCATTCCCTTCGTCATGAAGGGTTTTGAAAGTTATTCGCCCTTCAAGGCTCTTTAAAGAAGAGGCATAACATTTGCTACCGATAACTCCAGCAGCTTGTTGATCTTCATCCAGAGGCTTTAAAAGCAATTTTTCATCTTTTCTGGCAGCAATTATCTCAGCCAAAGTCGCCTCTATTCCCAGGGACAAAATGGGCAGCGCAGGAATACCCGTGGGTTTTTGAGCAACAACCTCCCTCTTCAGTTCATCTTCTGCTGTTTTTAATCTGTCTTCTTCTTTTCCATCTTGTTCTTCGGTTTTTCTATCGATTTCTATAACAGATTTATGCTTTGCAAGAGAACTTGCTTTAAAAACAACAGACGGTTGCCCAGATTTGTCTTTTAGATCTGTATCAACATCTGTATCTGTATCCATTGCCTGCAGCGTAAAAACTACAAATAGATTCACGAGAATAATTTTTAACTGATTTTTCATAACTCTCCCTCATTAAATTCAACACTCTAATTATTCTAAATGTATCCAATCGTAAGAATCAAACACAATAAAACAAACTCTTTTGTTCAGAAAAGCTTTTCAGTACACTCGAAAGAAATTCATAGAAGCTCCAGAACAATCAATAGAATAAAGAAAAGAAAATTGTGAAACATTTTAGTCTTAATGCCCACACCGCTGACGTTCGTTTAGAACTTGAAGCAAGCACGCTGGAAGAACTTTTTACTGTCGCACTTATTGGCATGGCCGAATTTATCAAACCAAACGCGTGTACAGGTGATAACCTGATAATAAAAAAAGAAATTTTTGTAACTTCTATCGACGCAACAACTCTTCTGATCGATTTTATGTCTGATGTGTTAACCGAAACACATATTAATAAAGCTATTTTTTGCAAAGTTATATTTACAGAACTGACTGAAACTTCTGTTCGCGCAACAATTTTTGGTAAACAGGTAGAAGACTTTGACGAAGATGTAAAAGCGATTACCTATCACGAAGCCAATGTGAAAAAAAATAGCGCTGGGAATTACACGACCATTATTGTTTTTGATATATAAAACCCGAAAGAATTTATGATCCCAAAATCAGCGTTAAAAAAGATCTCGTCGGTTCTTTGGGAAATCCCTCAAACATATCGTACAGATATGCGCGTGCCCGCACGAATATTTGCAACCGAACGCATGATTGACGAAATAGGCAGCGACCGGTCGCTTGATCAGTTAGTCAACGTCGCGACGTTACCGGGAATTCAGATTGCATCATATGCCATGCCTGATGTCCATGAAGGTTACGGATTCCCCATCGGCGGCGTTGCAGCAACATTATATCCCGACGGTGTTATTTCACCCGGGGGTATCGGTTATGATATTAATTGTGGCGTACGACTCTTACGATCGTCGCTTAACTTTGATGACATTAAAGACCGACTCGATAGTTTGTCGCGAGAAATTTATCACATGATCCCCTCTGGTGTGGGCCGTGGCGGCGAACTCAAACTTTCTGATCAGCAAATCAACGAAGTCTTAGTTAAAGGCGTCAACTGGATGCTTGAACATGGCTACGGAAAAACAGGCGATGCACGTCATATCGAATCGTTCGGGCGACTTGATAACGCAGATCCAACACAAGTTTCTGGACAGGCAAAAAAGCGCGGGTTTGACCAGCTGGGGACTTTAGGATCAGGCAATCATTTTGTCGAAGTCGATATCGTTGACGAAATTTATGACCAAGAAGCAGCAGGAGCTCTTGGTCTCTGGAAAAATCAAATTGTCGTACTAACCCATACCGGCTCGCGCGGGCTTGGACATCAAGTTGCAACTGATCATATTCGCATCATGATGTCTGTCATGAAAAACTATGGGATCGAATTACCCGATCGTGAACTTGCATGTGTTCCATTTTCAAGCCCTGAGGGAACAAATTACTTTAACGCCATGGCCGCTGCGGCAAATTTTGCCTGGTGTAATAGACAGTACATAACACATGGAATACGTAAAGCATGGAAGCGCGAATTTGGCGACGCAGGCGGCGAGCTTGATATGGTCTACGATGTCGCGCACAATATTGCCAAAATCGAGACACATGTAATCGATAAGAAAAAACAACAAGTTATTGTGCACCGTAAAGGCGCAACACGTGCTTTCGGGCCGGGCAACCCAGAACTCGCTGAAGAATATCGTCATATTGGGCAGCCTGTATTAATCCCGGGCAGCATGGGAACGGCTTCGTATGTCATGGTCGGTACAGAACAAGCCATGAATATTTCGTTTGGGTCATGCTGTCACGGGGCTGGTCGCCGTATGTCACGCAACGCCGCAAAACAAATTATTCACGGCAAAACGCTCAAACAAGAACTTTTGCTCGCGGGTATCCATATCCAAGCAGGTTCGGCTGAAGGACTTGCCGAAGAAGCGCCTGCTGCTTATAAAGACATCGACGAGGTTGTTAATGTTGTTGATAACGCGGGGATTGCCAAAAAAGTAGCCCGTTTACGACCCTGTGTTGTCGTTAAGGGATAGAAATTGTAAGCTCTTGAAATTTAAAAAGGGGCCTAATAGGCCCCTTTAATTAGTTACTGGTAATTATAGTAACGACTTCTTCATGATAACCTCTTAAAGTGCCCAGAAACTATGAAATTCACCAAGTTCTCTAAACCAATCCGACTTACCAGCTCCTTAAGGCGGGCCTCTTCCAACTCTTCCAACATGATTACGATATCTTGACGTTTGTCTTCAGGAATCTCTACTCTGCATAGGGGACATGTCAAACTATTCTTGAACCACTCTAGAATACAATCTCCATGAAACCCATGTAATGCTCCTTTGCCACCAGTAGAGCCATGTATAGCTATTTGTGGATTTATAGGACGATATTTTTTCGTACAAATTGAACATGTTGGTTGTTCTTCAGCTTTTGCTTCATCAGCAACATTGTCCCAGCGACCTTTTTTTGCGGCTTTTGCTTCCCCAGCTTCACCGTCAACAACTCCATTATTGCCATCAACATGTTTACGTTTTGTCATAGCTTTCATAGTTTTTTTTATCATTGCTTCAACGGCTGCTTTAAATTTTTCTCGAGCTATCTTAGCTTTCATAGCTGCTACTGATGCTTCTTCTGCCTCTACTGGCACACCTCCATCATCAGCTGATAAAGCTACCGCTACTGCTGCAGACGCATCTCCATCTCCATCTTCTGCAGCCATAGCTGCTGCAGAACTTCTTGCTGCGGCAAACACTTCACATTCAAGACATAGCCCAATTACCAATAAAAGATAAAATATAAACGATTTCTTCATGATAACCTCTCAAATATTAACAAATACGAACAAATAAAATAATACAAACGATAATTTTAATTATCGCAAATATATAAAATATGTCAAATGGGCAAATTATTACAAAAAACATAAAAATATAGCTTGTGGATTGAAATAAAGCCTATTAATCCTGTTCTTATTGCAAAAAGTACTAATAAATTGAAATAAGCTTTATCGTTTTGACCCGTATCTTAGCTTGTTGGAAAAAGAATAGTTTCTCACAGCACCTATTTGTCAAAAAAAAATTTCTGTGACACGATTACTCTCAGGAAAAAATCGAGTATGTGGAAAGTATAAAATAAAATAGGAGTATGTATGAAGAAGAAAAATACTGGTGGGCTCATCGTGTTCATGACATTTTTTGGCTATAACGTTACTGTTTTTAGTATGTCAAGACCACCAGCAGCTCTTGTGGCAGAACTAGCGTTAAAAAAAGACGCTACAGGATCTGAAGCAAAATATGCTCAGCCAAAGCAAATACCAGGTATGACAATACGCCACGACTTAGGCAGCGCTATTCAATCGGGAGATCTTTCTTGGGTCAATGCTCTAGAAAAAATGTTTAACATTGCATACGTAACATCGGGTGATGAAGCATGGACAGACCATGCCTGGAGAAATTCTTATGATCCGTCAACATTTCAAACAGGATGCCCAATAGAACTAGGCACAAGAAGTATGCTCTGGATGTCGATGCATTTTGCTATTAATTATACTGACAAACGCAAAGATGATCGTCTAAAAATTGTCGAAAAATTTCTCAGCATGCCAGGGTGTGATGTTAACGAAGAAAATTATTTTTATCTTCCAAAACAGCGCGGCTTTTGGTCAAAAAAGTTTGTTTTAATTAAAGGCTCGTTGTTACACATGGCTACGATATACGACCGCACTGATCTTATGAGCATGCTCATTGCAAAACAATGTGCTCTTGACGAAACAACAAGCGAAAATCTCACGGCTTTGCAGTATGCACTGGCAAATGGTAGCCATGGTGCTGTAGCATTACTCGTAGAAGCAGGCGCCAATCTCGATATTTTTGCAACAGGTTGTTGTCGTCGCAAAATCTCAGCAGAAAATATGACTAATAATCAGGCGATTAGAAAAATAATTTTGGCTAAAAAACAAAAAACTGCTTAATTTTTTCGTATTATATTCGTAACATAAAAGGGCGTAGTTTTTACTACGCCCTTTTATGTTTTTTTTGATAAAACTTCTTTCATTTCTTTTTGCATAAACTTTGCTATTCTCTTGCTGAATTCGACCATGTTTCAAGCCAACTCATAATTGACCAATTGACCGATTTACCGAAAGCTTGTAATGCAAAAAGTACTCAAAAATATTGTCTTGATGAGTGTGTATGCTCTTGCTCTATCGTACACAGACAAGCTTTGCTGCATGAGACTTGAGGGCATGACACTTGATGTCCCCCAGCCGTCGCTCTCAGGAAAGAGCTATGGCGGGCAGGCTGCACCAAGACCTCTCGTACTTGCATCTTCATCAGCATCAGGAACTCCAACAGCTCAATCCCCTGCATCATCAGTCTCTCCAGCCTTTGGGGCACCAGAAGCATTAAGCTCTCCGACGAATCTATCACCAACATCACCATTTGAATCAATAAGACTTGTTCCCGGTTCAGCCGAACTAGCTCCAGTGGTACCTGAAGTAGCGCGCGATGATTCACCAATGGAACTATTAGAAATTACTGCTAATGGATGGATTGTAGCTTCTTGTTTACGTCAAGATTTCGGCCTCCCCCAGAAAGACATTATCTCTAAATATTTGGATGGAGAGTTCAGAAGAATCATAGCATTCTATGCAACGCTTCAAGAAGTAATGAAAACTTTATCCTATACAATGATGGCTGAAATATTCACAGAACACCCGCAAAGAGTCGGTATTCGGGCATTTCTCCAAGAGACTATCGATGATAGAGATTTTCACGAAGTTGCCCAAGAAAAAGGTGTTGATTTCTCATCATATATCGATCAAAAATTTCTTGATATATGTTTGTCGGATCAAACGGATAAATATGAAGTAATGCGGTCGATGTTGTTCGAGCAATATAAAAGCGAAGTTACTGCAAAAAAAACCATACTCACAGCGGTCAGCAAAGATGCAATTGCACAAGACGCCTTATGCATCATACTGAGACACCCTTATGCAAAGAAAATAATTACAGATGCAACTCTCTTGACAATACTTGACAGACTTGTACAAAGATATGAACACGTTAAAGAAACGGTCGAACTAGTGCTTGCAGAAATAGCGATGAGAGATCTCATCATAAATAACACGCTTTCAAGAACACGTCTAAGGAATCTAAAACTTATTGGCGCTCATGCCGCTCGTCCATCAACCCACAAAGCAGTTGAGGGGTACACAGGAAAATCTTCACGATCAGCATCGATTAAAAAATTTATGCAGACCCGCGCATCAAGTAGTCACAAAAGTGAAAAACCATCTTCTTCAGATGGCGATGAAGGCAAAGAGGCCGGTGGCCCAAAGAAAGAGAGCTGTTGTAACAGTGACTGTGACTGCGGCGATTGGTGTGTTATTCTCTAACGAGCAATAATCTGGGAAATCTAAAAAACAAGTTTCGCATTATGCTGCAACAGCCCACCGACTAAACCCATCACACCTCAAGAGCTTTCTTAATCGTGCAACATAGTGTTGGGGTGTCACCACTGAAATGCGCTGGCTATTTTTATTATCACGAATCTGTTTTCTCAAATTGAGAAGAATCAGGTCATCAAATGCTTCACTCGATGTCTTAAAGAGTGTTCTCATTGTTTCAACACGTTCTTCTCCTGTACTACCATCAGTGCGTGCTTCACAATAGATATCTATTAAAGATCTTGTTGCAAGCTCATAATCTGAAATACCAAGGTCCGTGAGTTTACGATCTAAGTCCATCAATGCAAACCACACTTTTCTCCATGTGTCAGCATTATAATCGTCTATATCCGGGTCTCCACGGCTAGGATCTCCGCACAATTCCAGTTCCTGAAGTGCTGTTTCAAGAAATTTTTTGAACGTGATAGTACGCAAATATGCCACACTCTCATCGGCAAACAAATCGGTAAGTTCAACACCATTATTGCTATGGATTGCATACATGATGTTATCTTTTACAACAGGCAGAAGTTGAGACATGTTATATGTTTTGTAAACGGCGCTTTGATCGTCTTTAGAACTATTTTTGATAAGCTCTCTAAGAGTCTGGACAAATGACATGGCTTGATCAATACAAACAATCGCATCTCTTAAAGCATTCCAAAAATCTCGGCAAGAAGTTTGCTCTGTAGAAACACTAACATCACCTTGTGCACACAACGTATCACAAACTTCGTCAAGTTTATCGCCACTGTAAATCGTCAATAACTGCTCACCTTTGCGCATTTTTATCTGACAATCAGGCATAGCAAAAACTGTACACATCATAGACACACTCGTAGACACAATAATCATAAGCACCAATAAGCTTTTCATAACAACTCCAAAATAATCGTATGCTTTTATTTTATTAAAAACTCTTCTATCTCCAGTAACCTATTATATTTTGCCACGCGCTCACCACGGGCGCAAGCCCCAGCTTTGAACTGCCCAGCACCAGTACCAACAACAAGATCAGCAATAAACGAATCGTTGGTTTCGCCGGATCTGTGCGAAACAACAGTTTTATAGCCAGCTTGTTTACAGAATTGTATCGTCTGTACCGTCTCAGAAACCGTCCCAATTTGATTCGGTTTAATCAAAACAGCATTCGCGCTCTTTTTTTCTATACCCATTTTAATACGATTACTATTAGTCACAAATAAATCATCACCAACCAACTGAACTTTATCTCCAAGTTTTTTTGTCAGTAATTCCCAACCGCGCCAATCGTCTTCGCTCATCCCATCTTCGATCGATATAATGGGATAATATTTTACCAAATCGCAATATATATCAACTAATTGTTCACTCGTTACAAACAGATCTCCCATAAGATACAACCCATTGTTTGTATCGTAAAAAGACGATGCTGCGATATCTAGACATATGCCAACGTCATCACGAGAATATCCTGATTGTTCGATCGCTTGCACCAAAAAATCAAGCGCTGTTTTTTCGCGACTCTGGTGCCCAAGTTCAAACTGTGGCGCAAAGCCACCTTCGTCGCCAATACCTGTTGCATACCCATTTTTGTGTAATAATTTCTTAAGATTATTATAAATCGTAACAGACATGTGCACCGTATCGAACATAGATTGTTTGTTATGAGGCTTGGATCCTGAAACAAGTTCAGGATGACACTTTTTAGGCATGACCATAAACTCTTGAAATATCAGCCCACTGTCAGCATGCATCCCGCCGTTAATAATATTAAACATGCAGTTGGGTATTTGCCCGCCGTCGTCTCCCTCTACTCGGACCTTCGGTCCTCCATCGGGACAAACGGCGAGCTTTTGAAGCAACTGAAACACCTCGAGATTATTTACCAGCGCCTGCGCACGGGTTATAGCAATACTTGCAGCAAGTATCGCGTTAGCACCAAGTTTTGACTTATTTTCGGTCCCATCAAGCTCAATCATAATTTTATCAAGCGCAATAACATCGGGTTTTTGGCCAATAAGCACTGGCGCTATTTTTGTCTCAAGATTATGAACAGCTTGTAATACCCCTCTGCCAAAAAATCGCTTTGGGTCGTTATCGCGCAACTCATATGCTTCGTGCGTACCAACTGACGCACCAGCCGGAACCGATGCACATACGCTACGCCCATTTTCAAGCTCAATAGTACACGCAACCGTTGGAAAACCGCGGGAATCAAGTATTTCTCTGCTATAAACCTTGGTTATTTTCATAAAACTTTCCTATCGATATAAGTATGCTATGCTCCAAAACCATTTTTAAAACCCATAAACTATAAAAATTATGAACCCTGAAAACGTACTCTTACCCGTCATATCAATTGCTCGCGTGCTCGTGCCCTACTTTCTTCTAGCTATAACGTTTTACGTATGCGTGAGCAAGCCATTGCAAAAACAGCGCGAACAAGATCGCTGGATCAAAAATCAGCTCCAACCAGGTTGTTTCATAACAACAATTGATGGAACTTCGGGCACCGTTATTCACGTATTACACCATACCGTAATTATCGAACAAGATAATGGCTTGAAGGTCGAAGTCGTGAAGCAGTCGATTGTTGACGTTAAAACTAAAACTTATGAATAACACAGCATCGCCCTTTGTTTTCCCGCTCATCAGTCTTATCTGTGGGATTTACCTGCAGTCAATCGTGCACAGCCCGATAATACTGTGCGCACTATTACTTGTTATGTTATTACCTGTGCTCTTTTCTTTCAGAAATAACAGTAAGATCACACGATATAGCATAAATCTCATGTTTTTTATTACGGGAGCTCTTACCCTTACATTACAACAAGACAAAACAAAACTGATGCTCGAGAAATTATCACATAAAAATCTGGAATTAATCGTCACGATAACTGACAAAACAGTACAAGACGGTCACCCAGGAGGGGAAATTCTTGAACTCTCAGTCGAACAGTATCGCGAGTCTTCAACACTCATCACGGACGGGATTGTACAAAAAACTTTCAAGCCAATATCATGTACGCTCTTGTGCTACACACGCTACAAAACATCTTTACAGATCGGTGATATCGTTAGCTTTGAGAATATCGAAATTAAACCAAAAAAAACCGAATCTCTTGCAGGTAACCCGACGTATGACGATTATTTAATCAAAGAAGATATACTCGCAACCATTTTTATGAACGATAAAATTGAGTACACACTTATAAAAAAACCAAAATATTCCATTAATCGTTGGCTTTGGCACAAGCGCCAAAGTATTTATGGGCAACTAAAAAATAAGTTATCTAAAAAAACGTTTATGTATTTTTCTCTTATTTTCTTAGGTAACAAGCAGCATGCGACAATCGACGAGTTACGTAAGACGTTTAATTATTGGGGGCTCTCGCACTATCTAGCACGCTCTGGCCTGCACATTGTCTTATTTATTATAATATGGCAATGGATTTTGAGTCTTTTACCAATTAATTTTTTTCTTAAGCGCATGTTATTAATACTTATTTGTCTTATATATAACTTTTTAAGTTGGTACAGTATTCCGTTTGCCCGTGCTTATTTTGCGTTTCTTCTTATAGAAACAGGAAGACTCTGTAGCCGGCAAACATATTATCTACACATTCTTACCCTTATTTGTACGTTAATCTTACTTTTTAACCCGATGCAACTCTTTTTTCTCGATTTCCAATTAACTTTTGCTTTGACTTTTTCTCTCGTATGGATTTCACATGTTATACAAACCAGCAACCAGAGCTCTTAAAGCCCATCTTTACACGTGATTTAATATCACGTATACTTGTTATCCGTCGTTTTTTGAGCAAATATAAACAAAATTTTTAACCCCAATAAAAAGAGCAATTCTATGATTAAAAAAAATATTTCAAAAAAAATTATTTTTTCTATTGTTATAAGTCTTTTCACAACATCAAACACGATGCTTGCGATGCGCGAAATAACAACCGCTCCAGCTGGAACAGGTGACGCACGCCCAACATCATTATGGGCAACGATATCGGCAAGTGATGAAGAAGCTGACACAAAAGAACAAGCGCAAGAAGAGCTAACAGATGAGAATAACATCTTTGAGCAATACACTCGAGAAGCAAAAGAAAATTTACTTATGGCCGCTCATGATAAAGACGGTCGGCACGACGCTGATATCTCAAAAAGATCTGATGCAAAAGATACACCCGTACAGGCAAAAGATCCATCACCAGTACCTGCTTTATCTCAGGAAGAAATTCTGCGGGAAGCTTTACAAAAAAGCCTCCGCGAAAACCGTGATATCACAAC
>Ga0207075_1043_pt2 | contig 17525 bp, 17 predicted proteins | sample Alteio_BWMinHeat_64_FD_153587 | JGI IMG/M metagenome (GOLD analysis project Ga0207075, IMG submission 153587) | Enriched cells from forest soil in Barre Woods Harvard Forest LTER site, Petersham, Massachusetts, United States -... | ecosystem: Environmental > Terrestrial > Soil > Temperate forest >... | reverse complement strand
CAATCATTTTGTGATTTGCTGCGGTAATGATCATTTGTTTGGTGAATTATGCAAAGCAATTGGGCTGCCAGAACTTGCGACAGATGCACGTTTTTTATCTAATGAATTGCGCTTAGAAAATCATGAAGTGCTTAAACAAGCGTTACAAATACCGCTGAAAAAACAACCGGCGGAATATTGGTTAAAAGTTATCCATGCAGCGGGGGTTCCGGTAGGGCCTATTTTTGATGTGGCTCAAGCCGCTACGCATCCACAGACCAAAGCGCGGAATATGTTGATTGAAGCTGGCGGTGTGCAAATGCCGGGTAACCCGGTAAAAATTAGTGGCTATCCTGATCCGGTTACCCGGCCGGGCTGTCCTACTCTGAATCAACATGGGGCAGCACTGCGTAAGGAGTTTGGTAATGGATGACATGATTGATGGTGGTGCGCTTCTTGCAAAGATGCTTAAAAATGAAGGGATTGATGTCATTTTTACCCTCATCGGCGGTGAAATTGTGGATGCATATGCAGGTTGCTTAAAAGAAGGGATCCGCATTATTGATGTGCGCCATGAGCAGGTCGCGATGCATGCGGCAGATGGTTATTTTAGAATGACCGGTAAAACGGGTTGCGCCATTGTGAGTGCCGGCGTGGGTACCACCAATACCATGACTGGGGTGGTAAATGCGCTCTATGAAGAAAGTGCGGTGTTATTGGTTGGGGGTTTTGCCCCTTCCAATGAACGCCATATGGGATCCTTGGGCGATATTCCACATACTGCAATCTTAGGGCCGATAACTAAATTTGCAGCAACGGTAAGCAGTACGGAACGCATTGCACCCATGACCGCTATGGCCTTCAGAGAATGCTATAATGGGGCACCGGGTCCGGCTTATCTTGAGATCCCGGTTGATGTATTGGAAGGCAAAGTGGCTATTGCTAGCGCGCCCCTTCCTACTAAAGGGCAATATCGTGCTTCAACCCAATGCTCAGGTAACCGTGATGATGTTAAAAAATTGGCTGCGCTTTTAGCAAAAGCGCAGCGCCCTTGCATATTATTTGGATCGCAGCTATGGACTTGTCGTGCAACGGATACCGCGGTTGATTTTTGTAAAAAATTAAATTTGCCCGCATATACCAGTGGATCTTCACGTGGCACTTTTGCACCCGGCGCCACACATGGTTTTCATCATAGCCGGCATTATGCATTGGATAATGCAGACTTAATTGTGCTAATAGGCTTGCCTTTTGATTTTAGAATGGGATATGGTCAGAGTTTGCCGAAAAATGTGCCCATTGCACAAATTGATATGGATTACCGGACGGTAGGTAAAAATCATGATATTACCGTAGGGATTGTGGGCGATCTTGGCGTTGTTATGCAGGATTTACTGACGCTTCTTGCTAAAGAAAATGCTCCACCGCGGGCGTCTTGGTTTGAGACCTTGCGCGCTTTAGAAAAGAAAGCGGTTGCTGCCCAAGAACCATTTACCCATTCCAATGCAAACCCCATTCATCCTATGCGACTTGCTTATGAGATAAATGAATTTATAACCCAAGATACCATTTTTATTGGTGATGCGGGAGATGTGTTAACTTTTGCCGGTGGCGTTATCATGCCAAAAGCAGCCGGTCTTTGGTTTGATACCGGTCCTTTAGGTACCTTAGGTATTGGTACTCCCTTTGCTATGGCTGCAAAATTAGCCAATCCTCAAAAGGAAGTAGTGTGTCTCTTTGGTGATGGCTCCTTTAGTATGACAGGCTGGGATTTTGAATCCTGCATTCGTTTTAATTTACCTTTTATAGGCATAATTGGTAATAATTCTCACATGAATCAACCGCGTTATAGTACGATTATGCAGATGGGCAAAGAACATAGTGAACTGGCCAGTAAGCTTAGCAATGTTCCCTATGCAGAGTTTGCAAAAATGTTGGGTGGTTATGGTGAAGATGTTACTAATCCCAGTCAAATTCAGCCAGCCTTACAACGTGCACGTGCATCAGGCAAATGTGCACTCATCAATGTTTGGGTAGATGCAGAAGTTTTTTCTCCAGGAACCATGCATCAAACTATGTATAAGTAGAACTTATTTAGCAGTTGCCAGTCCAACGGTTATGTTTGGCAGCAAATAAATAAGTGGTGGTATTATGATAGGGGCTAGCAAAAATCCTGCAGCAGATTTCATTAAAGACTTATTTTGTGATGGGGCTGTAACTGATAAGGAAAAATGGTTAGAGTATTCCAAAAGTTTGCTGGAGCTAGCTACCGCTGAAAACATATTTGTTGCGCTTAGAGAAGTGTATCTTCATCAAGAAACCGAAGCCGAAAAAATAGTGGTCCTGAACAATGCAAAATTTATTTTAGGAGCCTTAATTGAGGCTGATTATCAACAAGAAAATTTTTCTGTAGAGGAAGTCAAAAAACTATACACTGCATTTCAAGAAAGTGTCAAGCACGTTGAAGGGGATTCTGAAGCAATTCGTGCAGCGCAAGAAGCGCTTGATGAATCCATAACCAATGCTGCGAAGACACTAGAGAATAATATTCAAAGAAGAAGAATGGTGATTGCGCAAGCAAAAATATCTGTTGCGGATCCTAAAAATATTGAAAAATTCGTAAAAGAAGATCTGGAAAATCCTAAAGTTTCAGATGAATTAATTAAGGAATATGCTGCGCTTACGGCAAATGACTTAAAAAACACAGCGCAAGCGTTATTTTTAGGCATTAAGCCATCAGAACTACGTGAGGATCCAGCAACAGCATGGCCAGAGGGCGGCGATTATTACAAGAAAGTAAATCAACTTGTGCTTAATGATATATTGATGGGAAAATCAATTAAGCAGCAAATCAATACCGCTAAATACTATGCTTTAGTAATGCAGGAATGTCTACAAAAGAGAGATTATCTTTCAGCAAATGCAATTTTTGCAGCTTTTGAGAGTTCGTCAATAAGCAGACTTCCTTATATAGAGGATATTAAAGAAGTGATTGCCATGAAAGTTTCTGGCAATGATGTATTTAGCGTTGGTCATAATTTTAAAAAATTAAGAGCGCTCCAAAATGAAAAAGGAAAAGATGCACTTATCCCCACGGTTACACTGGATATTAAAAAAGATCTTATTCTCGCTAATTATGGTAATGATAAAACTAAAACCGTAAATGGAATAAAAGTAATTAATACAGATAGATTAGAAATAATGAGTAATATAAATCAAAATGTTCATCAATTTATTAAAGCGGCCACAGTGAATCCATCCGACGTATTAAGAACCACCATGCGTCAACGCCTTGATAACTTCACAACACAAGAGGATAAAGTATATTATGCGCGATCTTATGACTTGTTTTCAAAAGAGAAAGTGCTGTCATTCAAAAAAAGCGACTCGCTAGCACAAGTATTAGAAAAATGTTTAAAAAATATAAAACCATCCACACTACTGTTAAAGATAACCATTAATGAAAAAGCGTATGAACAAAAAGATGCGTTTAAACAGATCCTTAAATTAATTGAAAGTGGTATTGCAAAGTTAAAAAAAGATAATAAGGAGATCCCATTTGATGTTCACGTTGTATTAAAAATAATTGCGGCTGCCGATAACTCACTCAGTAAACGTATTGATAAAATAATCAAATTATTACCACCACCCCCAACCGCTAAAATTGTTGATGCGCCTAATACGGCGGTGCTTGCAAAAGCGGAAAGGGATCTAGAATGGTTGAGGGGAACATTACCTGATTTATTAAAAGAAGCACCAACGCCTGCTGCAAGAGCTGTTGGTCTAGAGTTTTCGCCGCAAGCCAAGCCAGAGGCCAGAAAGAAGGCCGCCGCGCGTACCTCCACATTACCTGTAAGCTTTGATCCCATATTTGTTGTTAAGCTCAAAAAGCAGTTTCCAGCAGAGGATCCTCACCATCATTGGTCAGTGGATGAGGATGTAAAGCAGCAGCAAATTTCAATTAATTCAGAGAATCATCCAGAGAAGGCAGTTATCATCAAGAAGCAGCAAGATAAACTTATGATTTCAAGTGATGATAACACAGGCGTTGCAAAAGCAGCTTTGGCCTGCCAGGAGACCTATGTGCAAAAAAGTGTAGGTTTCAAAATGAGAGTTATTGTCAATGATAAAGAGCAGGCAGAGGAATTGCTTGCACAATTGAAAAAGACTGGGGTTGATGTTAGTAAAATTAAAGAAATTAATACCCATGAGGGTACAAAAATTGAAGGTGATGAATTAAAAGCAATGATCAATGCGATAGCAGAAAAGCTAAAAACTAAAAGATCTGCCATGCGACCAAAATAAAGTATTATTTGCGCAATTTAATATTAAGTGTTTCTACCGCCAATGAATAAAACATAGCAAAATAAATATATCCTTTAGGGATATTCAAATCAAAACCTTCCCCGATTAAAGCAAAGCCCACTAAGATTAAAAAGCTTAAAGCCAGCATTTTAAGGGTAGGGTATTTATCGACAAAATCTCCGATAATTTTGGCTGCAAACATCATGACAAAAATGGCAATCATAATGGCCAAAATCATAATGGTAAGATTATCCGCTAATCCCACTGCAGTTATAACGGAATCTAATGAAAATACGATATCAATTAAGCCAATTTGGATAATAATCCCCAGCAAACCTATTTTGCCTGGATGGCTATCCGGTTGCTTACGGGAGCCTTCAATAGCATGATGTATTTCCAGTGTGCTGTTACCTAAAAGAAAGAGCCCCCCCACAATTAAAATCAAATCGCGTCCAGAAAAGGTTTGATTAACGATGGTGAATAAAGGGGTGGTCAGGCGGGCAATCCACACTAAAGAACATAATAAAAGGATGCGTGTCAGCATGGCAAAGGATAACCCTAAAATGCGTCCTACGGGGCGATTTTTCTCTGGGAGCCTACCAACGAGGATGGTGAGAAAAATGATGTTATCAATGCCCAGTACGATTTCAAGTGACGTCAAGGTGATTAATGCTATCCAGGCTTGCGGTGAAAAAATCCAGTCTGTAAACATATTCAGTGCCAGCATGTTTTTTTGTTCCCTGACTAAACTAATTCTCAAAAGCGGGGTCTAACTTTATACCGATGATCTACAAAGAGGTATAAGACATGTTAAAGCCAGCACTCACCATTTTAGCAGGAGTTTCACTGTTTTATCACGTGAATGCTTTCTGTGATGCAGAGATGTTTCGATCTTTTAGAGAAGAGGGGTTGGGTGGCAGTCCTTCGCAAAAGCAATATTACTTTGAACGTGCTTCTTCCACAGAATGTGGTTGCAATTGTGGTCAGTTCTTTGTGCGATCAAGAAAACAAGGTTGTCCAGCAGAAGTGATCCGTTTTGAGACCCCTTATGGTTTGGAGAATCACCACTAGTTGTATACCGGTTCTGGTGTAGGTTTGGTTTGTGGTAATACTAAGTTTAATAACACGCCCACCAAACCACCTAAGCCAATGCCACTGATAGCAAAGTGACCCGCGCCCAAGGTTAGCCCGCCGACTGGTATAACCAGGACGATACCGACTATAGTCATATTTCTAGGACTCATGAGATCGAGCTTAGACTGCGCTAAAAGGTGAAGACCGGTCACGGTAATAGCACCGAAAAGTAATATCAGGATCCCGCCCATCACGGGGGTAGGAATAGTTTGTAAAAAGATCCCCACTTTACCCACAAAAGCTAAGGTAATCCCCACAATACTGGCCCAGGTCATGATGCCAGGATTATAGGTTTTGGTGATAGCAACGCCGGCGGTGACTTCAGCGTAAGTAATACTGGGTGGTCCGCCAATGCTGGAAGCAACAATGGTTGCAACTCCATCACCCATTAAACTGCGATGTAACCCGGGAAACTGGAGATAATTACGGCGGGTGATGCCACCAATCGCGACAATATCACCGATATGTTCAATGGCAGAAACGGCAGCGATGGGTAACATTAATAGTGCAGCTTGCCAGTTCCAGCTGGGGAGCGTGAAATGCGGTATTTGCAGCCATTTTGCTTGATGCACTGCGGTTAGATCGACAATTCCTAGCCATATGCTGGTGATGTAACCAAAAAAGATCCCAACTAAAATGGGCACGAGTTTAAGCCGGCCTTTGCCAAATAATCTGGCAATGATGGTGGCCAGCAAAGAAACGCCTGCTACTATCAGGGCGGTATTCTCTTCAAATAATGCGGTGGCGCCATCGCCCGTTTTACCTAAAGCCATGTTAATAGCGGTGGGTGCAAGTACCAGGCCAATATTCATAATAATGGGACCGGTGATAGTGGCAGGGAAAACGCGATTAATAAAATCTTGGCCACGAAAATGAATGAGGAGGCTCATGAAAAAATACATCACACTGCATGCGGCAAGTCCAAAGAGCGTGCCTGGTAAGCCCCAGGTTTGAATTCCGTAAATCGTTGCGGGGACAAATGCAAAGGAGGAACCTAGAAAAACTGGTATTTGCCCTTTAGTGATCAATTGAAATAAGAGTGTGCCTACACCCGCGGTAAATAAGGCAACGCTGGGGTCCATGCCGGTGAGTAAAGGCACTAAGACCGTTGCACCAATGGCGATAAAAAGTGTTTGAAAGCCTAATAAACAATCTGAAAATTTAAAAGAGTAATCATTCATCAGCGCACACCCACCATAGGATTTGATTATGCAAGCATCCTAACATTTTTTACTAAAAGATACTACTGCTAAGCGCTAAAAGCGCAAGATTTGCATGATAAGCGGTAGTGCGCTGAAATGCTATGATTTTTCGTAAATAGTGGTTGAAGCATATCCCCAACTCATTCGTTCTAAGCCTTGTGTTTTTTTGACAAAAGGCGGGCAAGGGAGGGTTTTTGAGGTAAGGATGATACGGGTACCTGATTTTAGTTGCATCAATGTAGTGACAAGTTTGTCCCAAGTAGCGCAGGAAAATCCCGTGGCATTAATAAATAGTATATCGGCATCTAAAAAATTTTGGTTTAAGTAATCACCACAAATTAAGGTAAAGTCCAAGGGTAGTTTTTGTACGGCAATAGTATACAAATCTTCAATCAGTTCAATACCTTTGACCTGCAAAAAAGGGTATTTAAGTTTGACAGCCATCATGGTTTTACCGCAACCGGCGCCTAAGTCATAAAACACTTCTTGGGGTTTAGGTTTAACGAGTGCCATTAAGTCTAAAAGCGCACACAGATTCACTTCTCCATAATATAAATCTTCAGACACAGAATTACTTCGGGCATTTTTTGAAATGCTAAAGGCATCCACATCCTGAAAACAGGTATGCACGGCGGTTAAGATTTGACGATATTTTCTGTTTCTTACAAAGGATTTTATGGGAGAGGTGAAAAGATAAGCAATGGCCACAAATAAAATAGCAGCGAGTAAAAAATTAAACAGCAATCTGATCCAGCCGTATTCCATTATGGTATAAAATCAGATTGCTGTAGGAAACACTAAAAATGTATTTTAGCCGCCGCGTCTTGGGTTGTTACGTGATGGGTCACGATCCCGTGGGTCGCGTTGCTCACGTTGTGGGTGTTGTGGTTCAGTAGGTCTAGTAGTACTGCGTCTTTTTTGTTCTTGTTCGCGCCGTTGTCTTTCCTGTTCGTTTTCTGGACGTGCTGCTGCTTGGTAATTTGGATTTTCGTTTCTAGGTTTCATAGTTGTATACTCCTACTTGGTTGACGAATCATTTTTAGTGCTATACCACGGATTTTTCTCCAGATATAAATTAAAAATGCTTACCCATTGAACATAGATCAGATTTTCTCAAAGTGTGATATTTTTTTGACACTGGCTGACGAATGACGCTGACCACTGTATAAATTTGTTTATGAAACTTTTACTTAGGTCGATATGACTAAATGGTAAGCGTTGTTTATTGTAAATAGGAGTAGCGACCATGAAATCACTAGTAAAAATAATACCAGTATTAGCCTTACTGGCTGGCGCAGGTTGTGACAATATGAATCATACGGATCAAAACGTCTTAGGAGGCGCTGCGCTGGGTACCTTGGGTGGGGCTGCGATTGGTGCGGCTGCGGGTAATGCGGGTGCCGGTGCGCTCATTGGTGCAGGCGTTGGCGCAGTGGGTGGTTATGTTTATGATAGAGATAAATATGGCAATTAAACCAGCTTAATTATTAAACTGAGAGAGTTTATAGCCGCATGCTTGGATCAGTTTTTGGAAAGCCGTGCCTTCAGCACTTTTCTTGGAGCGCACAAATACGTTGGCATAAATTCTCACAATATAATGAAATTCCTTGCGAAATAGAATTTTCAAAATCTTTTGTGCACGTTTTATATCCCGCGGCTTACTCGGGTTGCAGCTTTGAAAAAGCACTGCGCCTAACAGAGCCGCTTTGGATTTTTGCCTTTGAAAGGAAAGATTGTCAAAACCATCTAAGCAATCTTCAATGGCTCTATCTTTATCCCAATCCAACCAGGCATAATAAAAGCGCATAATTTCTTTTACGAGCGGTGCTACTTTAGTTTCATCTTTTATTTGTTCATGCAGTAACATATACAGCATGGTTGGCACAGAGGATTCTACATTCGCCCAAGAGCAGTTACCGGTAATTTGATGCTTAATCGGCAATTTTGCATAAGGCGTTAATTCCAATATTTTAACCAGATCAGATTTAATATATTTAGCGCTATGCGGCTGATAAAGCAGGTTGGTGAGAAGTTCACGACTCAATAACTGAGGATTACCAACGGTATTAATGACAATCGGATCGGTCATTTTTTGTACACCACGATCGCACTTTGCTAAAAAATTTCCATATTTTATAAAGGTAATAGCATGGGCTTCATAGGACACGGGCAATAATAATAACGGTACATTTAAGAGTTGATATATGGCTTGTGTGTTTTTGGAAGGATCTTTATTAAAATGTTTAAATTCTCTGAGTTTAGAAGCATGTTGAAAGGCGGAAATAATCACGCGCAATTCAGGGATGTGAATATCCATGCGGTGTGCCATATAACTGTTAATGAAATGCGTTAAGGAATCCCGCACCAAACCCAAGGTAAATTCCAAATAAAAGCCTTCCAAGTCAACCGCAATAAACAATCCTTGGGGATTGACAACATCAGTGCTGCCCTGCAACTCAAAGCGATGCCCAATTAATTTTGCCATAATAAAATCTTTGGCAAAAGCTACATTTGCTCCATGCTGTAGCAACAAATCAATCAGTGCCTTACTTTGGCGCAATAATGGATAAAATAAAACCGGCTGACCATTAGTGGTATAGCTATTGGTATCTGCACCAAATTGAATTAACAATTTTGCAATTTCAAGATTGTCATTATCCACTGCCCAATGTAAGGCCGTAGAGCCGGTAATATCGACAATATCTACGCGGGCATTATATTGGGACAAAAGCAGTGAAACGACATCATAATTATTCATGAGGGTTGCTTGGATGAGGGGGGTAAAACCATACTCATCAATAATATTAATAGGAGCACCATCATGAAGGAGTCTTTCGACTCCTTCAAAGGGTATTCCATCTAAGATTGCTTGCGAAAGGGTCATCATGAACTCCTAACGCGAATATGGCTAATGAGGTTTTGGCTCGATCTTTTTGCCAGGTCTTGGTGCCATTGCCATTCGCAATTTGTGTTGGTTGCGCAATTCGTTTTCCATATTTTTGATAATTTCATTAAATTGTGTCGCAATAACTTCACCATTCCTGGGGTTGTTAATAATTTGATTAATCGCAGCACTATTAGCATCACTGGCTAAATCTTTAAATAATGGATGGGGTTTGCGCGCTTGTTGTTTTGTTGAACCCGCTTGTAATTTATCTTCATTGGTGAGCTCTGGCGTACTATCTGCACGTGGTGTATGTTGCATACGCAGCGCTGTTTGTGTCGCTTTCAAGCCATTTTGATAGGCTGCATCCATATACTTTTCCATCGTTTGACCGACTGCATTTAAAACCGCATCTCGGGTTACTGCTTCACCTAAACCTTGTTTTTTGCGTTCTGCATCTAACGTTTTTTGAACTGCGGCTGGGCCAAATTTGCGTAATAGCTCCAGTTGTTCTTCAAATTCTTGATAGGTTTGTTGAGTTGACTTTGGCATAGGATACCTCGCTTTTCCTTAAATAGAATACTACTTGTTATCTAAGTAACAATATCATGAATTACACTAAAAATCCATATTTCTAGAGGTTTTTTAGGTTATCTGTCGGCTAAAGGGTGTAGATTATCCGTTAAAAATGCAATACATTCGCCCTGGCAGGTGATATGCACGGTTTTGGCAGTAGTTTTGTTGCGCATGGCACCTTTACCGTCTTGGGTAATCAGGCTGTCGGTGAGCTCCCATTGGAGTCCTTGGGTGGTCAGGCGTGCCTTCGGAAGGGGGAGAAATGAAATTACCTGGTTGATTTGGGTGTGTATACATATATTTTCAGGTAAGGCAAAAATCCATTGTTTATGTTGATCAAAATAATGTAAATACATCAATTGCATTTTTTTACTGAAGCGAGACAGTAGTAAAAGATTATACATTGCATGATCAGCTGACTTACCCATGGTGCCCATGCAAATCACTTTTTGAAAAGAATGTTGCTGTGCAAAATTCAAGGCTTTTTCAAAATCGGTAGTTTCTTGATCAGCAAGATGCAGAATTTTGCTGTGCGGGAAATGCATTTGCAGGGCAGAATGTGTAGCAAAGTGAATGCTATCAACGGTAGAATCCAGATCGCCAATGATGATATCAGGTGTAATCGTATGAGGTAACGCAATGGCTGCGCCATCCGTGCAGATGAGTTGCCGATAATGAATGTCTTGCCAGTGTTCTTGGCTTGGGATATCCCCATTTGCAACAATCAAGGCATCATACAAAATGGTCATGCTTGGGAAATCCATAAAGCGAAGGGATGAAAAAAATACCATAAGCGTTTCATTTCTGGCAAGACTGCGGTATGGTATAGCAGCAAAACTTTTAGTAAACGTAATGTGTGTAGTTATATAACTTTAATGGAGATATTATGAAAATTAAGTTACTTATTGCCCTTGTTTCTTGTTTAGCACTTGCAGCATGCAACAAAGGTACCGATAAAGAAGAAAATGCAACGCCTGCGGCTGAGCAAACAACAGAAAACATGCAATCTTCTGCGCAACCAGCGGGTGCGGTTGATCATCAACAAACCACTGAAGTCACGCATGAAGTCACAACCAACAACGTAGCACCTGCTGCGCCAGAAGCTACCCCTGCGGCGGCTGCACCTGCGCCAGCTCCTGAAGCAGCACCTGCTTCTGCAAGCACTACAACCACCACCACCACCACCACTCCAGCACCTGCTGATCATGAACATGATCACAGTCATGATGCTGCACAACCACAAAACTAAGTTACTAAATCACTTAGTGTTAAAGCAGAGTAAGAGTAAACGCTTACTCTGCTTTTTGCGGGTAAAAAACAAATGTTGAAAAACCAATTTCTACTTTTGTATACACGCCGTTTTTTACCTTTATTTATTACTCAGTTTTTAGGTGCGTTTAACGATAATCTATTTAAAAATGCGCTTGTTATTCTTATTACTTATATCGTTGCCGCCAAACTCAGCATTCAACCACAAATTCTTGTAACCTTAACGGGTGCACTATTAATATTCCCGATGGTCATTTTTTCAGCCCAAGCGGGTAGCATTGCGGATAAATTTGAAAAAGCAAAGCTCATTAGAATTATAAAATTTGCAGAGATTGTTTTAATGAGCCTGGCTGCGGTTGGCTTTATTTTGCAAAACGTTTATTTATTAATGGTGGTTTTATTTTTAGTGGGATTGCAAGCCACTTTTTTTGGTCCCATTAAATATAGCATTTTACCTCAGCATCTTCATACGAATGAGTTGGTTGCCGGAACAGGGTTAATTGAAATGGGGACCTTTGTCGCCATTTTATTGGGAAATATTCTGGGTGTTATTTTAATTACCCTGCCCCAGGGTTTAATGGCTATTTCTGCCGGAATAATTTTGGTCGCGCTAGCGGGATATCTGGCCAGTTGTTTTATTCCGATAGCGCAAGCACCTGCACCAGATTTAAAACTGTCATTGAATTTTATTAAAGAATCTCTGAATATCGTAAAATTTACTCAAAAAACACCAACCATATTTCTTTGTATTTTAGGGATCTCATGGTTTTGGTTGATTGGCTTTACGTTTCTAGCAGAATTCCCCAGTTATGCTAAAAATTTTATTGGGGGCGATGAACAAATATTTGTGTTGTTTTTAGCGATTTTTTCCATTGGGGTGGGATTAGGCTCCAGTCTGTGTAACCGTTTGTTAAAAGGGGAAATTGAAGCCACTTATGTGCCTTTGGCAGCATTAGGGATCACCCTTTTTACGGTGGATCTATATTTTGCGACACAGCATGAAATAATGACCCCGCATATGATGCAGCTTATTACCCTAGAGCAATTTTTTTATTCCGCCAATCACTGGCGGATTATGATTGATATGCTTTTGATTGCTGTCTGTGGGGGTATTTATATTGTCCCGCTGTATGCGATTTTGCAATATCGGGCCAAAGACTCACATAAGGCGCGGGTCATTGCTAGTAATAATATCATGAATGCATTATTTATGAGCGTGGCTGCGCTGGCCACTATGCTTATGTTAAAACTGCGATTTACCATTCCACAAATATTTCTGACGGTTGGTGTAGTTAATTTGCTGGTGGTTATTAAAAGCTGCCAACTGTTGCCAGGCGCATTATTACAATCTATTTTGCGGACGCTGCTAAATTTTTTCTACCGTGTCAAAGTGCATGGGCTTGAAAATTTCCATCAAGCAGGTTCCCGGGTAGTGATAACACCCAATCATACGTCCTTTTTAGATGGCTTATTGTTGGCGGCTTATTTGCCTGAAAAATGTTCTTTTGCAATTTATCGGGGATATATTCAAAAATGGTGGATGTTACCGGTTCAGTGGTTTGTTGATGTTTTTTTTGTGGACCCGACCAACCCCTTTATTATAAAAACCATGGTAAATTACGTTAAGGAAAATAAAAAATTAGTGATTTTTCCTGAAGGACGCATTACCGTGACCGGCGCCTTGATGAAAATATATGAAGGCCCGGGGTTGATTGCAGAACGCGCTGATGCCACGATTTTGCCCGTTTTAATTGAAGGCGCGCAATATACTTATTTTTCTCGCTTGCGTGGTTTAGTACGGTTAAGATGGTTTCCTAAAATTACCCTCACGATATATCCAGCGGAAAAAATCAAGATTAAGCAGGAATGTTCTGGCAGACGCCGTCGGCAACTCATTGGCCAAAGATTATATGAAATTATGTCAAATATTCTATTTTTGGGGAATGACACGAACATTACTTTATTTCATGCATTATTAGATGCAAAAAATATTCACGGTTATTCTCACAAAATTGTAGAAGATACGCGGCGAGTGCCGCTTTCGTATCATCGTCTGATTATGGCCAGCCTAGTGATTGGAAGAAAACTAGCAAAATTAACAAAAAAACAGGAAGTGGTGGGGCTTTTATTACCTAACATGGTAGGCACGGTGGTGGCCTTTTTTGGTTTGCAAGCCTATTTGCGTGTCGCGGCAATATTAAATTTTTCAACGGGGTTAAAAAATGTGGTAAATGCCTGTGAAACCACGCAAATAAAATTAGTATGTACCTCAAGAATGTTTGTTGAAACGGCAAAATTTCAAGATTTGATAAATGTATTAATGGAAAAGAACATTAAAATTGTTTATCTAGAAGATTTAAAAGCCGAGGTGAGCATGGGGAATAAAATATATGCTTTCTTAGCCACCCATTTACCAAAGCTATTTGGTTTATATTATAAATCCAGTGATGCCAGAAAACCGGCGGTAATATTGTTTACTTCTGGTTCAGAAGGCAACCCCAAAGCAGTGGTCTTAAGTAGTAAAAATATTCAGGCAAACAAAGCACAATTATCCAGCCGTTTTGATTTTAGTCCATCAGATATTATTCTTAATGCTATGCCCATATTTCATGCGTTTGGGCTTACCGCAGGCACTATTTTACCAATTTTATATGGGATGAAAGTATTCTTTTATCCTAGTCCGTTACATTACCGTGTGATCCCAGAATTATCTTATGATATTAATGCCACCATTCTTTTTGGTACTAATACCTTTTTGACGGGGTATGCCAAATATGCTAATCCTTATGATTTTTATAGTCTGCGGTATGTGTTTGCGGGTGCTGAAAAGCTCAAAGAAGATAACCGACGTTTCTGGGCGGATAAATTTGGGGTGAGAATTTTTGAAGGTTATGGTGCAACGGAAACATCCCCAGTCATTTCCGCCAACACCCCCATGCATTATAAAGTGGGCACGGTGGGTAAATTTATGCCCGGCATTGAATACAGGCTTGCCGCGGTTCCTGATATTCAAGTAGGGGGATTACTGAGTGTTAAAGGACCCAATATCATGTTGGGATATATGTTCCATGACAAGCCGGGTGTTATTGTGCCACCTGAAAATGGCTGGTATAGCACCGGAGATATTATTACGCTGGATGAGGATGGTTATATTTCTATCCAAGGGCGTGTCAAACGCTTTGCCAAAATTGCAGGAGAAATGGTCTCATTGGCTTTTGTAGAGCATTATATGGATGAACTTTGGCCAAACACCATGAATGCGGTTGTTGCTTTGCCGGATGAGAAAAAGGGCGAACAATTAGTATTAGTCACAACCCAAGCCAATGCACAAAAAAGTGAAATTTTAGCATACATCCGTAAGTTGGGTATTAGTGAATTAACCGTGCCTAAAATTCTTTATTTTTTAGACAAAATGCCTTTATTACCAACCGGGAAAATAGATTATTCGGCAGTTCAGCGTTTCTGTCTTTCAAAATCTTCTAACATAGATTCTGCGACTTTGTCATGATCTCTCGCCATATCGCGCAAGCCATTAATAATACATTCATGTTTCATTTGACAGGTGGTCAATAGATTATTAATTTTATGCATGCTTTGGTTCATGCCATCTAGTTCTTTAAGGGAAGACTCAAAATTTTGTGGTTGCGTTTGATAGGTTTCAAGTGTTGATTGCAGCGCCAAAGCGGTTGCAGATACTGAGAAAATAACCAGTGCTGTAAATAATCCTGTGTGGTGCATAAGCTATCGCCATCCAAAAGGAGATAATTTACAATTTAGTTAAAAAATTGGATTTTCACAAATAGCATTTTTGTAACAGTTCATAAGCTTGGGTGCCTTTTCTCATCTTAATGGCATTGGTCCACACTTCCCCCGTCCCTGCAATTCCTCTTTCATCATATAGTTTAGCTAACATATATTGGGCGGCGATATTGCCTTGGAACACCAGACCTTGCAGACCACCTTGTAAGCACATTGCGTATTGGGCGCCGGCCGTATCCGTATCATTATTGGATTGAATGGCATAGTAATTCAACAAAAGCCAGCAATGACCAATAATTCTATTGGCTTGAAAGTGATCATCCGTTTGGCATTCTGGTTTGCTGGTATAATTGCCTTCTTTTTCAGCTGAGGTATAAACGTTGGCGATACTTTGCGCTAAGGTGTTATTTTCTTCTTTAGCGACCCGATTCAAGCCTTGGATAACACAATCATCATTTAAACGTGTTGCATTGCCGCAGCTTTCAATGATGCCATAAACTGTTGAGCGTTCAGCACCATCTGCAGATTGCGTTTGCAGCAAACCTACGTATTTCAAAAGTTCAATTGCATAAGTTGGCGTGGCGAAGACACTAAAGAACAGCGTTGCAATTCCTGGAAGAAATAGTTTGTTCACTAGCCCACCTCAAAATTATTTGTGATAAAACTGTAATTGATTATAACTGTCATTCTAAAAATTGTGCCATAATTTTCGTCAGTTTACGTATAACAAGGGAGTGAAAGGATGAGAGCGTTTATTATCATCATAGGGTTATGTTTAAGTTTCTTTTCTCAGAGTACGTTTGCCTTAAAAGAGAAACATTTAATTATTGTGCGTCATGGTGAAGCAGAGCACAATTTGAAGCAGGAGTATAATTCAAACCCCAAGCATCCAAAGTATAAGCCATCACACTTAACGGAAGCGGGGCGCCAGCAAGTAAAAGAAACCGCGGAACTGCTACTCACGCATGGGTTTGATAATCGTAATATTGCCGCGGTTTATGTTTCACCCTTACCCCGTACCGTTGAAACAGCACAAATTTTTTCAGAGATTGGTCTTTTTGCCAAGGACAAAATTCATGTGGACTCGCGTTTGATAGAAGTGCAAGTTGGCGATCGCGAAGGATTAGTGGAAAGCCAGTTCAGTAAAGACACCTGGTGGATAGGCCGGCAAGATGCAAAACTGCATTCCGGGGAAACCTATGATGATGTTCGCAAGCGTATCTTAGCCATTTATGATGAGGTGGAAAAAGAACATCCAGAAGGACATGTGATGTTTGTAACCGATGGCAGGCCTGCAATGGAGCTCATTGAGAGTTTGACCAAGACTAAAATGAAACTACAAACGGCCCAAGCATATTTAGTGCCATTAAATAGCAGAAATGAGTTAACTTAATAACTTATACCGTTCGTCTTATGTTAGTTCATTTTATCATATTTTGCTTGAAGTTTATGCTAGTTCAGCGACAATAGCGCATGTTCTATTGTTGTTGGTTGGAAAACTCATGCGTTTTGAATACTCTGTTTCGTTCTGTCTCATGACCGAAGATTCAAATCCCTTCGGTCATAGTTTTATGCTTATCAATCAAATTGACCATGCCCAAGGCGCTAACGCACAAGTTGAAGTTATACAAGCCGTTGGCTTTTATAGTCAAGCCATGCGAGTGCTAGGATTTAAGCCTATCGCGCGTGGTACCGTTAAAGGTGAAAATCCCAAGGATATTGTTGATAAAGGCGGTATGTATCATAAGACCTTTCAGATTTCCCTAGAAGAGGTCGGCGAGCTATTAACCGCCATTAATCAAGATAGAATGATGCTGGGTGATAATAAGCCGATTGGTGATACGCAAAAGTATAAGCCCGGGGGCCCAATATTTAATTTGTTCAAACAGCAGAATTGTAAAAATTATATTTTGAAAAAATTAGAAGGTTTGGGGATTGATGTTAGCGATTTGTATAGTTTTTGGCAAATTCCTAAATTGACACCAGGGATGGAACCTTTGAAAATCACAAAAGGGCTTAAAAACAATGAGCCTACCTTTGTTTGGGATTGCCCTTTTATTTTAAGTAAAGGTAAACAATTCAAAACACGTAAAGAAATGGAAAAAGTGCTGGAAGATCAGCAATATCTGGCTTTAATGCAGGGATTAGATAAAATGCTTACTATTATTAAAAACCGTGATACGGTATTAACTGCGCAAGGCAGACAAGTGGTTGAGATTGCGCAAGCCAAAGAAGACTTGCAAAAAATACAGCAAAAAATTAAGGCAGTACAATCTTTTCCGAATCAACGGAATAGTCAGCAAATCAAAAAATGGTATTTTGAAGTAGATACTGTGGTTATTGACTGTATCCAATCGTTACAGAAAAAATTTGTGCTGTTTCAACGGTACGGGGTAAGGGTGAAACATAAACCGCGG
>Ga0207075_1063_pt1 | contig 17958 bp, 8 predicted proteins | sample Alteio_BWMinHeat_64_FD_153587 | JGI IMG/M metagenome (GOLD analysis project Ga0207075, IMG submission 153587) | Enriched cells from forest soil in Barre Woods Harvard Forest LTER site, Petersham, Massachusetts, United States -... | ecosystem: Environmental > Terrestrial > Soil > Temperate forest >... | reverse complement strand
TTAATTTTAATCTTTTCCCGTCGTGCACGCGCAAGCACCAAACTCTGCTCAGCAGCTTGAATATCACCTATCTCAAAACAACATTGTCCCCACGCAAGCTCACTTTCCACTGGAGATAAAAAGTATTTGAGATTGTCTTCTATTAAAGGGTCCATAATATTATTTATCACAACTTCATATTGCGGATAAAGTTTATCCCTATATACCTTAAAAGAAAGTGAAGCATAATCTTCAGATAACTTATCCCAAAGCATCAGCACTAATTTTTGATAATTAATTCCCACATTGCTATCGTCACTTACACATAGGGGATAAATATGATTTAATGCAAAAAAACCGCGATTAATCAATTTAATGGTATGCGACTCATCAGTATCCACATCCAGTGGATGAGGCAGTTCTTCTACGAGCAATTCAAATATTAAATGTAGTTCAGCTTCCATATCAGATTTTAAAAAATCTTGATGCTCTATCGCCACAGCTGAATCACCATAGGGAACAAAATCTGAAGACTTATATAAGCTTTGGCTCACCACCGTAGCTATTAATAATAAACGTTGCGGATGTATTGAAAATTTCAGATTAAATTTTCTTTCGGCACGCAGCGCTAGCTCTCTTTCATGCTGAATTGCTTTAGCATGATTTATATTTTTATGTACACGCTCTTGTAAATTGATGGTAACAAATGTACCATAGCAAAAATAAGGCATAACCCTACTCTCAAACTGACTTAAAGACTGACGTGCAACTGCTAAACTGCTTTGTCCAGTTTCACTTTTACCGTTTAAGAATGCGTATTCAAAATGAAGATAATATACCTTTATAGGTAAAGTTAAGCCTTCAGGATATTTAAGAACATCCAAAAGGAAAGCTGTCTTCCAAACAGGCCTTTCTGGCTCAGCGAGCATACCGTAAATTAATTCTTCATATGCGGGGCGAATGGTATCAATGATTTTAAATATTCTGTCAGTTTCCTGAAAAAGTTCAATGTCATCAGTAAAAAAATCTGGATCATGCTTATAAAAATCAACTAATTCACCAAAAGTCACTGAGAGTATATTCCACTGATAATTATCAATATCAGCAATTGATTTCTCATCAATATCAATATTTTGCAAAAGCTTATCTTTAACAAAACAGGCAATATTTGCCGCACGTAAAATACCTTGCAGCAATTCTTTATGTTTTACAGATTCAAGTTCCTCAGTTGAAATAACTTCTAATATTCTTTTAGATTCAGCAAGTTGGTGCCGAATAATGCTGTCAACAACATATTCACCAATACCATCTTCATTAAATAAATTCCGTATATGTTCCCAATCCGTCGTTACGTTTGATGCACATTGTATAATTTCTTGAGCGATACTCTCCGCTTTTTTTAAAACAGCACCTTTACGCTCAAGTGATTCAACTCCCGATTCTAGCGCATTAATTTCATTGTAAGCGCTTTCAAATTTAGCAACTATTCCTTCTTTATACGCTTTTGGAATATTCGGCAAAAGATCGCTTCTTATGCGGTTCAAATCTAATTTAATCTGTTCCAGTAATTGAGCGCCACGTGCATATTGTTGCGTTATAACCATAAATCTATAATGAACAACGCTACTTGATATATTTACAAAAAAATTGCTCTCCAAATTTAAGAATTCATTTTTAATATCATTTAATTCTTCAGGAAATTTTTTTTCAAACATTTCCAGTGAAAATGTTTCAATTGCTGGCATTATTTCTATATGCAAGTCAATATTTTTATTAGCAATAGAAAGAATCTCTTGTGAACTTTCAGTCACACCAACATCTGCAATATATATGCCAACTTTTGCAATACTTTCCTTTAAGCGCGCATATAATTTATCCAAAATAAAATTTGCTAAAATATATTCGCGGTTTTTATCTTTAACAAGCGGAACAATTTTGTAATATAGAAAATGAAGTGCATATGCATCTTTGTAACGTTCTTTCGAATCTTCTATCCAGCTTTTTGAATCATTCGTTTGAGGAAAAGGCTTTTTTTTCGCGCGTATAAAATTAAAAATCTTAATAGCATGATCAAGAGGTTTCTTAAATAAATCTTTTTCAGAATTCTGCAGTTTTTTAAAAGCGCGCTCATTGTTAAAAACATCCTCTTTCCAAATTTTATCCACTAACCTTTTAGCGTCTTGATTATCTTTATCAGATATATTGGTAGATTTTGTACCTCTTATCATACCTACACCGCCTTGTCATTTAGGATTATGGTAATAATGATATACGCCCTAACTTTTCTGAAAGGGAATCCACAGAGGGTTGTTTTCTTCTATTTTGGAATACTGGCGCATAAACCTTAGCGGTATCCAACGGAGATTGCAGACATCTCAAAATATCAAAACGGCTATGTTTAATACGATTACAACGCGACAAAGTAAATTGACTTAGCCTATTTTTCAGTGCTGGCAAATCCAGAGTAATGGCTTTATAGGCTCCGATAAAATACTGCCTAAACGCTTCTCGTTCACTTAATGGTAGCCGTCTTGTCAAATGTGATATAAAAGCCATTTTTAAATAATGTGGAACCATCGCTTTAAGTTGATATTTTTTGGCCGTGGCATCAGGAGTGTCGGCATCCTTAAAAGAATTCGCAAAGGCATCAATCAAAGTATCTATTTTGGCTTGGCTATAGTCTTGAGAAGATTCACAATTTTTAACAATTTCAGGCAATATTAGTAGCCCGCTAATGTTTGTGTCATTAAACTCAAAATGTTTACTCTGCAATTGCGCATACACAAACTGCATAACCGGCGATTGCATATCAAACTTTTCATAATGCGCGGTAACACCAGGCACCAGATAACGTAACCATTTTAGCACGTCTACGATTTTACCCGTCTTAAATACTTTTGTTAACTGAAAATGAAAATAGGCAAAAGGGAGCTCTGCTAATAAATGTGCATGCATATCAAGTGCATGCAGTGCAGGGGTTGTGGCTCTTTTACCTGAACGAAGAAGATCGCGTATATAACGCAACATTTTTACGGGATCTTCTTTAAAAGTAATATTGGGATCCCCAATGGGTTCAAGAAAGGGTGAAATTAATGGCGTATCATCGGTTACCAGATTTCCATCCTTATCACAATATATGGCATTATCTTCCACATCTCGTCTGAGACTATCAGTTTCAATTGAACCTGTAAAACCACAATCAATTTGCACTTTTAGCATACGCGTATTGATATTTATGCGTTTAGAAAAAACTCTTTCACTTACGCGCCAGCTCTCGCCCAAGATTTCTGGAATTAATTCACGGGGGCAATCCGTGGTTATATCACAATCATCCGGACGTGCCTTTTTTGACCTTAACTTATCTCTGACATAACCTCCAACAATATATGCCTTAAATCCCCGCGCGGTAAGTTTTGACATTAACGCATTAATTTCCCAAGGAACATCAATATATTTCATTGGCGGCTTTGACGCTGGCTGCTTTTTTACCGTGTATCTGCGAACATATTTGGGATGAAAAACTCGATCTAAGCGGGCTATTTTTACCCGTTTCATTCTTGTTGCAAATTTTGGCATGAGTCTGTGCTTGGGGGGAACAACGGGTTTATATTGCCTGTTATAGGCATAAATGGCACCGCGCAAAACTTCCAGTTCCTGGTTAGCAGCTGGGGTTTTAAAAAATCGCAGCCATTCCTCCTTTCGAGAAATCATGGTGCGAGAAAATAATGCTAAAACGCCCGGCTGTTTTATCCGTTCACAGATGGGTAATGTCTCATCCGGTAACCGCACCTCCCTATCATCTTCTTGCATGGGGACTGGTGGCGCTTGTAAAACAGAAGCAAACTGTGCCACCGTTTTCGTAAAATCTTGCGCTTGTTGTTCACATTCCTGCAGCTGGGATATTAGCGCATCTCCCGTTAATAACGTACATTGCTTCAAAAGAAAATTTGCTTCAAAAAATTCAGCATGGGCTTGCAAATTTTGTGCACAAACAAGCATTGCCGCAATAAACTCTTGCACAATTGGGTTAGATGAATGATAAGCAGCAAACATATTCATTAGCATTTTTGGCTGTGGGGCAGCACAGAGTCCTAGCCATAAATCGCTTGGAAATACAGTATCTTCTTCTTTATTTAAAAGCGCAATAAAACATTGCACTGCAATATTTGCACCAGGCTCTAAAACTATGCTTTCAGAAAATGCAAGACGCGCTTCCTTGGTATCTAAAAGATAATGATAAAGTGCCAACAGCGTATCAACCTGCCAAGGCTTCTTTAACCACGGTTGAGAAAGCAATATTTTCTTGAGTTTACGGTGAATGTCCTCTGCCGGCGCAACATTATCATGAAGAAAACTAAGGTAGGCATTAAATGCACCAATAATTTTAGCATTCCCCTTGCCTGCACTAAAGTACATTTTCCATGCCTTACAAAGCAACAGCGCCTCTAGCATTACTTTAGCATTAAAAATATACCCTTTTCCTACCTTCAATAAATATTGCTCAGTTTCATTAAGCAATAGCACACAGTCAAACTCACCCTGCATAACTTGCGTTTGTAATAATTGTATTTTCTCAATAACTGCAACTGTGCCAGGAATTTCTGCAGGCAATGCTAATCTCGCCTTTTGATATACTATTTGATTAGACATTTTTCGGATATTCGCATCCGAATTTACCACAAGCGATGATGCTTCAATAGCATGCTGCAAGCGGCTTTGTGCTGCAACTTTTTCAGCAAAAATTGCGATACGTGAATCCAGTTCTTTTGCATTAATTTTAATCTTTTCCCGTCGTGCACGCGCAAGCACCAAACTCTGCTCAGCAGCTTGAATATCACCTATCTCAAAACAACATTGTCCCCACGCAAGCTCACTTTCCACTGGAGATAAAAAGTATTTGAGATTGTCTTCTATTAAAGGGTCCATAATATTATTTATCACAACTTCATATTGCGGATAAAGTTTATCCCTATATACCTTAAAAGAAAGTGAAGCATAATCTTCAGATAACTTATCCCAAAGCATCAGCACTAATTTTTGATAATTAATTCCCACATTGCTATCGTCACTTACACATAGGGGATAAATATGATTTAATGCAAAAAAACCGCGATTAATCAATTTAATGGTATGCGACTCATCAGTATCCACATCCAGTGGTTGTGGCAGTTCTTCTACGAGAAATTCATATATTAAATCTAGTTCGGCTTCCATATAAGATTTTAAAAAATCTTGATGCTCTATCGCCTCAGCTGAATCACCATAGGGAACAAAATCTGAAGACTTATATAAGGTTTGTCTCACCGCAGAAGCTATTAATAACAAACTTTGCGGGTGTATCAATTTCGGATAAAATTTTCTTTCGGCGCGCAGCGCTAGCTCTCTTTCATGCTGAATTGCTTTAGCATGATTTATATTTTTATGTACACGCTCTTTCAAGTTGATTGAATTAAATGTAGCATCGTCTAAACAAGGCATAACCCTGCGCTCAAATCGTCTTAAAGACTGACGTGCCTCCGCTAAACAGCGTTCTCCAGCATCACTTTCCCTCTTTAAGAATAAGTATTCAAAATGAAGAATATGTACCTTTATAGGTAAAGTTAAGGTATCTGGATTTTTAAGAAAATCCAAAAGGAAAGCTGTCTTCCAAGCAGGCCTTTCTCTCTCAGCAAGCATACCGTAAATTAATTCTTGATATGCAGGACTAATGGCATCAATGATTTGAAATATTCGGCCAGTTTCCTGAGAAAGATCAATATCTTCAGTAAAAGAAACTGGATTGCGCTTATAAAAATCAAGCAATTCATTATAAGTCCTTGAGACAATAATCCACTGATAACCATTAATTTCAGTAATTGATTTCTCATCAATATCAATATTTTGCAAAAGCTTATCCTTAACAAAACAGGCAATATTTACCTCACGCAAAGCATCTTGCAGCAAGTTTTTATGCGCTACAGATTCAAGTTCCTCAGTTGAAATGTCATCTAAAATTCTACTAAACTCGGCAGTTTGGTAGCAAACAATGCTACCAACAACACGATCAACAATACCATCTTCGTTAAATTGTTCCCGTATATATGCCCAATCCGACGTTGCATCTTTTGCTAATTTTATAATTTCTTTGGCAATTCTATTAGCTTTTTTTAAAAAAGCACCTTTACGCTTTGCTGATTCAAGTCCCGATTCTAGCGCATTTATTTTATTGCAATCATTTTCAAATTTAGCAACTATACTTTCTTTATACTCTTCTGGAATTTTCGGCAAGAGATCCCTTCTTATGCGGTTTAAATCTAATTTCATCTGTTTTAGCAATTGAGCGCTACGGGTATTTTGTTCCGTTCGATACATAAATTTATAAAGAACAATGCTACATGATATATTTACAAAAAAATTGTGCTTCTCATTTAAAAAATCGTTTTTAACAGACTTCAAATCTATAGGAAATTCTTTCTTGAATATTTCCAATGAAAGTGTTTCAATTTCTGGCATTATCTGTATATGCAAGCCAATAATGCCATTGGCAATAGAAATAATCTCTTGTGAACCATCAATCGAATCAGCCTCTTCAAAATATTTTGCAACTTTTTCAATGCTTAACTTTGAGCACATGTATAATTTATGCAGAATCAAATTTGCCATAATATATCGAGGATTATTTTCTTTAACAAGCGGAACAATTTTGTAATATAGAAAATGAAGCGCATAAGCATATTTATAACGTTGACCCAAATCTTCTATCCAGCTTTTTGAATCATTAGTTTGAGGAAAAGGTTTTTGTTGCGCGGATATAAAATTATAAATCTCAGTAGCATTCTTAAGAGGATTACTAAATGAAGAACCCCGCAGTTTTTTAAAAGCGCGCTCTTTGTTAAAAACATCCTCTTCCCAAATTTTATCCACTAACTTTTTAGCGACTTGATTATCTTTATCAGATGTAGTAGCGGAAGATCTCATAGCTATACCTATTTTCATACCCACTCCACATGTCCTATCATGTTATTTAACTTTATTTTACTGGGGTCAGCTTTGAAATTAACTTAGAATTTTGTCTTTTTTGATGTTATAAGTCAAGCTTCATCGTTGGTTTTGACGGACATTCGAGCGAGAAATGCGTCTTACTTCAATTTCTTGTAAAAAATCATGGGTCAGCGGGTTTGCCGCACATGCCTTACGTAAATTGTGGCGCGCGGTACGTGCTGCTTTAAATAAATCTTGTGCACTACGGCTTTCCCGATGGGTGCTAAAACGGATGGATTCAATTTGGTTAAAAATCTGATGTAATTGATAATATATTTCTTTTCTGGGAGGCTCATTTTCTGAAAACAATGCAATGAGCGTCAAGGTGCTTTGTGCTATTTTTTGCTCAGCACCCTTCACTACAGAACGTCTGGTGATAACATAATATCTACTCAGCATCTCAAAGATATCTATCACTTGGTTAACAAATTTAGCATGTTCTGGATGGGTGATAGACTTCACCCGTAAGCATAACTGTTCGGTAGTGATAAATGACGGGCTGGGCGCCACGGTATCTGGCAACACCAGCGCATCTTGCTGGCGAACAAAATAGGTTAACATATGCATATTATTATCTAAGGATGCACAATCTAATTCTAACGCATGGATTAAATTAACAAACTCTTCTGTATAGACGCGCTTTTTAGGCATTTTTTGCAAAAACTGAATTAAATTCTGCATGGTATGATGGCATTGCATGCAGGCTTGCGAAACTTGGATAAACTCCATATTATTAATTATCGTATTTTGATTTGCATATCTGTCCTGCAGATAACGTAAGTGCAACAAATGCTCACGGATTTTTGCCAGCATATTATCAACATGAAAAAGATACGTTGCACTACCCAGCAATTCTAGATCAAAGTCTTTTGTATTATTTACATCAATTTCACCATGAAGCTTTTGAACAAGCTCATGCAGCGCTTGAACGCTCTTGAGCCAATCATTGAGCGTAGATTTTTTCTCTTGGGGAACAATACTTAAAGGGGTCTTAAACGCATTTTGCGCTTGACCGGCGAGCATACGCAATTGCTGCCCCAAAAGGATGGCTTTTATTTTCTGCCAGAAAATGCTTACACTGTTTTTTATTGCACTCATATCTTAATTTGAGCATAGAAAGCCTAACAATTTCAAGATAGAATGCTGACATATATCGATTGTCATGGTTGTTTTTTACTGAAAATACTTTTCATCTGAAACTGTGCTGGTACACTAGAAAGAACATTGCAATAATTTTGCTTATATAGGGATGGTTGAAAATGGGGCTCAAAAATACCTCCAATAGATTTGGCGGGATAACAAAATTATTACATTGGACCATTTTCCTTTTATTTATTGTGGAGTTTTTCCTCGCCTATAGGCGGGAGTTCTTCCCTACCGGTTCCCCGCAAAAACTGCAATATATTTTGTTACATAAATCTTTAGGCGTATGTATTTTTGTGCTGGCGCTCATCATGATCTTATGGCGCCATGTGGGGACACGCCCGGTTATGCCATTAAGTATGACGCCCATGGAGGTCTTTGCCGCAAAGAGCACGCACTTTTTATTATATGTAATTATGCTATTTCAACCGGTTTCGGGTTTTTTAATGTCGTCTTTTGCAGGCTATGCGGTAGCCTTTTTTGGTCTATTTACCATACCCAATTATTTGACTAAAAATGGTGAATTGAGCAAGGCATTCTCTGTCTCACATCTGTGGGGCTCCTATCTTATTTTGGCTTTAGTTAGCCTTCATATTATCGCCGCATTTTTTCATCAATTTATTAAGCGGGATACCATATTAAAACGCATGTTGCCTTTTGTGGTAAGTGATGATGATAAAACACTTATAAAACCACCCAGCAAAAACATTAAGATTGAGCTTTGAATTTAATAGTGCGGTAATAAGGGCGCCAGATGTTTTGGGCAACGTGTGGTGTAACCGTAGCAACCCCATCGGCAACGGCTTGCGCAGCAACCGCATTCGCAACCTCATGGGAAAGTGGCTGAATTTCTGTAATCGCCGGTAGCAAAGAATGCTTTGAATATTTTGCAATAGCAGTAGCGGCAGCCCAAAGCATGTTATCTGTGACTTGGGTTGCTCTGCTGGCAATAGCGCCAAGACCAATGCCTGGAAAAGCGAGGGCATTATTACATTGTGCTACGTTCTCAAACGGGCTACCGGTTGCCACCAACGCTTTATGCTGCGTCCATTCTAAAAGCAAGCCAGGATCACATTCACAATTATCGGTTGGGTTGGAAAGCGGAAATATAATGGGATATTCCACTTCCTTAGCCATCTCCCTAACGATTTCTTCAGAAAATGCATTTTTTACTGTAGAGCACCCAATTAAAATAGTGGGCTTTACGGCTTTAACAACGGCAAATAAATCATTTTGCGCTTCGTGTGAGGCGCGCACATAAGGTTGTTGAAAGCCCATAATATTGGAAGAATCCTCTGTAAGTAAGCCCGGTCTATCAACCAGCCAAAATTGTTTACGTGCTACCTCCGGCGAGATCCCCTCACGTAAAAGTGCCCCATAAATTTGATCGGCAATCCCAACCCCAGCAGTCCCTGCTCCAAAAACAACAATTCTATGATCTTTAAAGGGGCGTTGCGTCTTCTGAATAGCTGACAATAACGCCGCCAAAGTAATCACGCCGGTCCCTTGCATATCATCATTAAAGGTACAATGTTGCGTGCGATAGGTTTCTAGAATGCGTCTGGCATTCTGCTGCGCAAAATCTTCCCAATGCAATAAACATTTTGGAAACTTTTGATGTACCGTGTGGACAAATTTTTTGATAAATTCATCATATGCTTCACCTTTGATGCGTGGATGGCGCCAGCCTAAATACAACGGATTATTCAAAAGGTTAGGATTATCTGTGCCCACATCTAACATAATCGGCAAAGCTTTGTAAGGGTTAATACCACAAAGACTGTACACCACCAGCTTTGCTAAAGGAATATCCATCCCGCCAATACCCTGATCGCCAATTCCCAGTATGCGCTCACCATCTGTCGCAACGATGACGTCTATTTCTGCATGGGTACGATTATCTAATATCTCTCCCATTCTCTCCCTATCCGGATAAGAAAAATAAAGACCACGTGGCTGACGAAATTCATGACTAAATTCTTTGACCGCGGTACTCACCCCAGGGGTATAAATTAAGGGTAAAGTTTCCGCCAAATTTTCAGATAATAATTTATAGAACAGTACTTCATTTTTATCACGGAGATTATTCAAATAAATATATTTTTGCAAAACGTTTTCATAACGCTTAAATTGCGTTTTGGCACGCGCTACTTGCTCATCCAATGTTTCAATACGATACGGCAACTTACCTAGTAATTTTAGCGCAAGCCGCTCTTGCTCAGAAAAAGCGGTGCCTTTATTTAAAAGAGGGGTTGAAAGAACCGCTTTACCCTGCAGAGAGGTTTCAATCCATTCCTCCCCAGATTTCGTGTCAAGATGTGTATAAAATTTCAGCATTTCATTTTAACCCGTTTCGCGCATTGATAAATAATCTCATCCATGGACTATCATCATTCCAAGATTTTGGATGCCAGGAAAGCTGCCAGCTTTTAAAAACGCGTTCTGGGTGCGGCATCATAATAGTTACCCGGCCATCCTCAGTCGTAAAGCCCGTTGCCCCATGGTGAGAGCCATTAGGATTCCCAGGATAATCTTGGGTAGGCTTTCCATCATTATCTACAAAGCGTAACGCAAGATGGGAGGCACTGTTTAATTGTTCAACCCTTCCTTCACCATGCGAAACAGCAATGGGCAAAATAAATCCTGCCATGTCTTCTAATAGTATAGAAGGTGACTTACAAACCTCCACTAAACTCAGTCTAGCCTCAAATTGATTGGAGTGATTGCGGGTAAATTCTGGCCAATGCGCTGCACCTGGAATTATCTCTTTTAAAGAGGATAGCATTTGACAACCATTACAAACCCCCAGGGTAAAAGTATTCGGTTGCTGAAAAAAGTCTGAAAAACCATCGCGCAATTTGGGTTGAAATAAAATCGTTTTGGCCCAACCCTTGCCTGCGCCCAAAACATCGCCATAAGAAAATCCACCACACACTGCCAAACCCTGAAATGACGCAAGCTGCTTACCTGCCAACAAATCACTCATCGTTACATCCACGGCTTCAAAACCCGCCAACGTAAAGGCCGCAGCCATTTCAAGCTGACCATTCACACCTTGTTCCCGCAAAATGGCCACTTTTGGTTTAATACCGCGATAAGGCGCAATAGGAGGCAAAGGTGCCATCTTTGCAAATAAGCCCGTATCATTATTATCACCCAGCTTTTCATACGCTTGCTCTGCGCAGGCTGGATTATCACGTAACCGTTGCAGGATAAAACTCGTTTTGGACCATAAACGCTGCAACTCTTGGCGTGATGCAGAGAATAGGGTATTACCCTCACAGGTAATGGTAATTTGCTGCGTGGTATTGACCGTGGCAATAGGAATTATTTCTGAAAATAATGTTAAAATTTCTTGACAGTCTTTTTCTAAAACCTGGATAACCACACCCAATTCTTCATTTAATAATGCATCCAACCCGGCATAATGCGTAATATCAATATCCAAACCACAGTGGCTGGCAAAGGCCATTTCACATAAGGTTACCCATAAACCACCATCACTTCTATCATGATATGCTAAAATTCGATTATCCTCTTTTAATTGCTTGAGCGTTTGCAATGCTTTTTTCACCAGCAGCGGTGCATCCACATCCGGCGTTTGCTCGCCTATTTGCGTGGTAACTTGGGCAAAAATACTCCCGCCCAAGCGCTTTTGCCCCGCACTTAAATCAATAAATAACAAAACCGAAGCATCCGTTGTATTCAATTCTGGCGTTAAGGTTTTACGAATATCTGTAACCGGCGCAAAGGCAGAAACCACCAGGGTTACTGGCGCGTACACTTCATATGCCTGCTCCCCTTCTTGCCAAGTGGTGCGCATAGAAAGCGAGTCTTTGCCCACGGGAATAGTAATATCCCAACTTGGACATAATTGTTTACCCACCGCTTCAACCGCTTGGTACAAATCTGCATCCATCGTACCATTGGCAGCCGCCATCCAATTACAGGATAAACGAATAGCAGATAAATCATGAATATCTGCCGCCCAGATATTTAAGACGGCCTCAGCCACTGCCATGCGCGCAGATGCTGCAGGATTCAATATGGCAATAGGGGGTCGCTCCCCCATACTCATCGCTTCCCCGGTAACATCAATATAATTGGTTGCCGTCACCCCACAATCTGCGACGGGTATTTGCCAAGGTCCAACCATTTGATCGCGCGCCACCAACCCTGAGACGGTTCTATCACCAATGGTGATTAAAAAAGATTTATCCGCAACCGTGGGGCATTGCAACACCCGCAATAGCGCTTCAGATAATGGTATAATTTGCGTGTTGAGCGCTGTGGAAATTTTAGGTTGCGTTTGCACTTTTTTATGTAATGCGGGAGCATTCCCAAACAATAACGCCTGAGGAATATCAATCGGCGTATTGTTAAATAACGAGTCCGTTACGGTCAATTGCGCCTCGTACGTGGCTATGCCTAACACTGCATAGGGGCAACGCTCTCTCTTGGCAATTTGCGCAAATTGCGTTAATGCATCGGGATGAATGGCGAGCATATAACGCTCTTGTGATTCGTTACACCAAATCTCAAGCGGTGACATTTCCCATTCTGCATTAGGAATTTTTCGTAAATCAATCAGAGCGCCACGGGCACAATCATGCACAATTTCAGGTAAAGCATTGGCAAGACCGCCAGCGCCCACATCATGCAGTGATAAAATAGGATTTTCAGCGCCTAACGCCCAGCATCTATCAATAACCTCTTGGCATCGCCTTTGCATTTCAGGATTTTGCCTTTGCACAGAGGCAAAATCTAACGCAACCTCACGGGTACCCTGTGCCATAGAAGACGCCGCCCCACCACCCAAACCAATTTTCATGGCAGGCCCACCAATCACTATTAACAAACAATTTTGCGAAAGCGCCTGTTTTTTTACATGATTAGCCGCAATATTACCCATCCCACCCGCAAGCATCACGGGTTTATGATAACCATAGGCCAAATAGGCTTTATGGGAATTTGGCATTGCTTGTTCAAAAGTCCTAAAGTACCCCACAATATTTGGCCGGCCAAATTCATTATTAAAAGCCGCTCCGCCAATGGGCCCTTTCAGCATTATTTCTAAGCTCGTGGCAATCCGCGTGGGAAAATGCGCTTGACCTTCCCAAGGTTGAGGATATTCTGGCAAATGTAAATTCGAAACCGTAAAACCGGTCAAGCCCGCTTTAGGTTTTGCCCCTCTGCCAGTAGCACCTTCATCGCGGATTTCACCCCCTTGACCTGTACCACTGCCGGCAAAGGGCTCAATGGCGGTGGGATGATTATGGGTTTCCACTTTCATTAATATATGCACCGCTTCTGTATGAAAGCGATAGATATTATCAGTAGTATCGCAGTAAAATCGTTGCTTACCATAACCTTCTATCACCGCGGCATTATCATGATACGCAGATAATATGCCTTTGGAATTATGCGCATACGTGAATTTTATCATCTCAAACAAAGATTCTGGTTTTTGCTTGCCATCAATTTCCCAACTGGCTTTAAATATTTTATGGCGACAATGTTCTGAATTGGCTTGGGCAAACATCATTAACTCAACATCGGTCGGATTTCTACCCAATTTTTGATATTCGGTATTTAGATAGGCTTGCTCTTCTGAAGATAATGCTAAACCCAAACGCACATTGGCGTTGGCAAGCGCTTCTCGGGATATTTCTGCCAGTGGTTTGGGTTGTCCTTTGGCAAATAAAGCTTCAATAGCTTGCCATTGCGTTACAACGGTTTCTGTCATCCTATCGGCTAGCCCCTGTGCACCCGCTGTATGATAAACCACTGCGCGTTCAATACGCTCAATCTGCGTTAAACCAACGTTATGCAAAATATCACGCGCTTTAGAACCCCATGGTGATTGCGTACCAAAGCGCGGGACAACCCATAAAAAGCCGGCATTATCCGTATTTTTTGCCAAGTGTGCCGCAAGGACTGCAGTTAATAATTGTTCTTGTTCATTCGTTAAATTACTGGCTATTAAAAAATATTCATAATGAAATAGGATGCCATTTGCCAAAGTATGCGTTTCATTATCAATGAGTCTAAGCATGTTTTAAAATTTCCTCAGCAACCTAAAGAATTGCGTTAATTGTTCACTACAGTCTTGAGCTAAAATACCACCAACCATTTGTGCATGGTGATTAACCTCATTTCTCAACAGCGGCGCGCCAAAAACCACGCGTGACACTCTGGCTTGAATAATTGCTCCACGACACATCATGCAAGGTTCTAATGTGACATACAGGGTGGTATCTGAGAGCCGATAATTGCCAATATTTTGGGTAGCTTGGCGGATGGCTTGAATTTCAGCATGGGCGGTAGGATCATGCAGTGCAATGGGACGGTTAAAACCCTCTCCTAAGATCTGATTTTCTTTAACCAGTACCGCACCCACTGGCACTTCCCCCTGATTTTTTGCAATCTCCGCTAAGGTTAAGGCGTAGCGCATCCAAGCAATATCTTGTTCATTCCCATTCAATGGTAGCGGGTGGTTTGCTTGAGATGTCATAAGTAACCCTTGCAATGCCAGGAATTTCATTAATAATTCTGCTTGAAACATGACTCAAGAGTTCATACGGTAAATGTGCCCAATGTGCGGTCATAAAATCAGTGGTTTCTACCGCGCGTAATGCGACCACATATTCATAACACCGCGCATCACCCATCACCCCGACCGCTTTGACCGGTAAAAATACCGCAAAGGCTTGACTCACTTTATGGTAATAATCAAATTCATGTAAGCACTCAATAAAAATTGCATCTGCTGCGCGCAATAATGAGACAAATTCCGCTTTCACTTCCCCTAAAATGCGCACCCCAAGGCCGGGTCCTGGAAAGGGATGGCGATATACCATTTTTTCAGACAAGCCTAAAGCAATCCCGACTTTACGGACCTCATCTTTAAATAATAATCGGAGCGGTTCACAGAGTTTTAAGTGCATTTTTTCTGGCAACCCGCCCACATTATGATGGGATTTAATGACATGCGCCTTACCAGTATGTGCACCCGCCGATTCAATTACATCCGGGTAAATAGTGCCTTGTGCAAGCCATTTAATGTGGGGATATTTTGCCGCTTCTTTTTCAAAAATTTCAATAAACACGCGGCCAATTACTTTACGTTTCTCTTCTGGATCTTGAACACCCTTTAACGCTGCATAAAATAAATCTGCCGCTTGGACCTCTACCACTTTAACGCCCATATGCTCAGCAAAAGTGGACATCACTTGTTCGGCTTCATTTAAGCGCAGTAAGCCATTGTCCACAAAAACGCAAATCAATTGCTGACCAATCGCTCGATGACATAAGGCTGCCGCAACAGCAGAATCTACCCCACCCGATAAGCCTAACAGCACGTGTTCACTACCCACCTGTTCCTGAATAACCGCCACGGATTGTTCAATAATATTAATAGGGGTCCAATCGGCTTTGATTTTGCATACTGCTAAAACAAAACGCTCCAGTATTTCTTGGCCTTTGGGGGTATGCGTCACTTCTGGATGAAACTGTAACCCATAATAATGACGACTTTCATCTGCAATGGCGGCAATCGGAGCATTGGGACTGTCTGCAATTACGGTAAAACCCGCGGGTAACGTGGTTACTTTATCTCCATGGCTCATCCATACTTGAATACTTTTTGCTTCTTTAAACAAATTATCAAACAATAGACTGGGTGCTTGCTGTGTTATTTGCGCATAACCAAATTCTCTTTTTTGTGCAGGCGCTACTTTTCCACCCAATTGATGGGCCAGGGCTTGCATCCCATAACAAATCCCCAACAATGGGCAATGCATGGCAAAAACCGCCTCACTTATACGCGGCGTATCTGCCAAGTGCACAGATTCCGGGCCACCGGATAAAATAATACCCTTGGGGGCAAAAGCTTTGATTTTATGCTGATCATAATCAAAGGGATGAATTTCACAATACACACCCATTTCTCTGACGCGTCGCGCAATTAATTGCGTATATTGTGAACCAAAATCCAGAATTAGAATTTTATCTTGTTGTATTGGTTGCATGATTAATCCGTACGATAATTAGGCGCTTCTTTGGTAATGGCAACATCATGCACATGGCTTTCTCTGACACCCGCATTGGTAATCCGTACAAACTGCGTTTGGGTACGCAAGGCATCAATATGCGATACACCCGTATAACCCATACTGGAACGTAATCCGCCCATTAATTGATAGATGACATTTAACATACTGCCTTTATAAGGAACGCGACCTTCAATTCCTTCTGGCACCAGTTTTTCTTCCCCTTGCTCATTCGTTTGAAAATAGCGATCACTGGAACCTTGACGCTGCGCCATCGCCCCAAGTGACCCCATACCCCTATAAGCTTTATAGGAACGACCCTGATAAAGAATGGTTTCACCAGGTGCTTCATCTGTACCCGCTAATAAGCTCCCTACCATCACAGAAGAGGCGCCAGCAGCAATGGCTTTGGCGATATCACCTGAATAACGAATGCCGCCATCTGCAATCACGGGTACGCCTTGTTTACTCAGCGCTTTAGTTACATTAAAAATAGCGGTTACTTGTGGCACTCCTACACCCGCCACTATCCGTGTGGTGCAAATAGAACCAGGACCAATGCCTACTTTAACCGCATCGGCCCCCACATTAACCAGTGCCAACGCGCCCTCTGCCGTTGCAACATTACCGGCTATCACTTGCACATTAGGAAAATGTTTTTTAAACCATTTGACCCTTTCTATCACCCCTTTAGAGTGGCCATGCGCAGTATCAATCACAATCACATCCGCACCGGCCTCTACTAAAGCGCTTGCTCTTTCATCAGAATCTTTACCGGTACCCAATGCTGCGCCAACTCGCAAACGACCTAATTCGTCTTTACACGCTAAAGGTTTATCTTTTGCTTTTTGTAAATCTTTAACCGTTATAAGACCACGTAATTCAAAATTTGCATTTACAATAAGTATTTTTTCTAAACGGTGCGTTCTAAATAATTCTACCACCTCTTCAATACCCGTACCCTCAGGTACTGTCACCAAGCGTTCTTTGGGGGTCATAATTTGTGCAACCGTTAAATTATGGTCATTTTCAAAGCGCCAATCTCTATGAGTTACTATTCCAACCAACTCATTTCTCTCGCTAACCACCGGTACGCCAGAAATTCCGTATTCTTTAACCAATTTGAGCAGTTCACCAATACGCGTGGTAGGCTTTACGGTAATGGGATTTTTTACCACACCACTCTCATATTTTTTTACTTTGCGGATCTCTTCGGCTTGTGCTTCAATGGACATGTTTTTATGGATAAAGCCAATACCACCTTCCTGTGCCAAGGCTATTGCTAGCTTTGCTTCTGTGACGGTATCCATCGCTGCAGAGACGAGCGGAATATTAAGTTCAATGCCGCGGGAAAGGCGTGTTTTAAGGCTGACATCTTTTGGTAAAATTTCAGAATGGGCAGGGACAAGGAGGACATCATCAAACGTGAGTGCTTCTTCGATAATCCGCATAAAGGGTAACCCCTGTGTAGCAAAAATTAATCGCATATTTTAACTATATTTTCGCTAAAAGAAAAGGTCTGTGTATGTCCACTCAATTTATCTTTACAGTTACGCAGCTTAACCAGGCAGCGCGCGGCCTCTTAGAAACCAGTTTTGAGCGCATTTCTATCAAAGGCGAACTCTCTGGCGTAAAGCGTCATCCTTCTGGCCATCATTATTTCACCCTGAAAGATGAACAAGCACAAATACCCTGTGTGATGTTTAAAGGCTATAACCGCCTTTTAAACTTTGTCCCTGAAGATGGGATGGAAGTAGTGGTACGT
>Ga0207075_1061_pt1 | contig 18456 bp, 15 predicted proteins | sample Alteio_BWMinHeat_64_FD_153587 | JGI IMG/M metagenome (GOLD analysis project Ga0207075, IMG submission 153587) | Enriched cells from forest soil in Barre Woods Harvard Forest LTER site, Petersham, Massachusetts, United States -... | ecosystem: Environmental > Terrestrial > Soil > Temperate forest >... | reverse complement strand
ATAATTCATTATTATGATACGAGTTTGCGTTGGGTGTTTTTACATCAAATCTTTGTTTTGTGGCTTGCACTGGCAACACTCTGTTTAACACTATTGCTTTGCTATTGTATTCCTAAAGGTTTTTTCCCCATAGAAGATACAGGTGTTATTCAAGGCATTACCGAAGCACCTGAATCCATTTCATTTGCCGCAATGGCAGAAAGACAGCAAAAACTGACTCAATTAGTGCTAGAGGATAATGCAGTTGAAAATGTTGCTTCCACCATTGGAATTGATGGCACAAATGTGACTTTAAACAGTGGTCGCATGCAAATCACCTTAAAGCCATTGGAGTTGCGTAATAGAAATGCGAGTGAGGTGATTAGAGATTTGCAAACAAAATTGCAAAAAGTTTCAGGAATTACACTATATATGCAACCATTACAAGATTTAACGATTGATGACAGAGTCAGTCGTACACAATATCAATATAGTTTAGAATGTCCAGATATTCAGGAAATGACAAAGTGGACGGAAATATTTGTCAATAAACTTAAAGCGGAGCCTGCTTTACGAGATGTTGCCAGTGATCAATCCAACCATGGCTTGCAAACTAAGATTAATATTGATAGGGATACCGCATCACGCTTAGGGATCACCCTGTCATTAGTGGACAATACGCTGTATGATTCCTTTGGTCAACGCCAAGTTTCCACAATGTTTACCCAGTTTAATCAATATTATGTTGTTTTAGAAGTGCTGCCTGAATTACAAAGTTTAGATTCAGCACTTAATAATATTTATCTTCCTTCCTCTACTAATGGTGCCGTCCCTTTAAATACTATCGCCAACATATCACAAGGATTTGGTCCCTTGCTTATTTCACGCCAAGGACAATTTCCTTCATCCACCGTTTCTTTTAATTTAGCAAGCAATGCGGCTTTGGGTGATGCGATAGCTGCAATAGAGCGGGTAAAAAATGAAATTAATATGCCCAACAATATCACCACTAGCTTTGAAGGTGCTGCTAAAATATTTCAAAATTCATTAGCCAATGAAGGATGGCTCGTATTAGCGGCAATTGTTGTGGTTTATATCGTGCTAGGGGTATTATATGAAAGTTATATTCATCCCGTTACCATTCTTTCAACACTTCCTTCTGCGGGTATGGGAGCCTTAATTGCCTTAATGATTACAGGCAAAGAGCTCAGTATTGTCGCGTTAAGCGGAATTATCCTCTTAATTGGGATTGTCATGAAAAATGCCATCATGATGATTGATTTTGCTTTGGCGCTTGAACGCAAAGAGGGAAAAAAACCGCAGGAAGCTATTCATGCGGCGTGTTTGTTGCGATTTCGTCCTATTATTATGACGACTTTAGCGGCAATGTTAGGCGCTGTACCATTAGCGTTTGGGACGGGAATGGGGGCTGAATTAAGACAACCTCTGGGGATTGCCATTATTGGTGGCCTCATGGTCAGTCAAATGCTCACACTTTATACCACCCCGGTTATCTATTTAGCCTTTGATAAATGGGCGAAGCAATGGGGACTATTGCGCAAACAGGATATTGCTGACCAACCACTGTTGGGTGAGACATGAGTATTTCTGCCCCCTTTATTCATCGGCCTATTGCGACTTCCTTGCTGGCAATTGGTTTAGCTTGTGCTGGGATATTAGCTTTTAAATTTTTACCCGTTTCGGCATTACCTCAAATTGATTTTCCGACCATTAATGTTACTGCCGCATTGCCGGGAGCGAGTCCTGAAATTATGGCAACCTCTGTTGCTACCCCATTAGAGCGGCAAATTGGGCGGATTGCAGGAATTGCAGAAATGACATCTGTCAGTACGCTGGGTAATACGCGCATAACGGTGCAATTTGATTTGACGCGAGATATTGATGGAGCGGCACGTGATATCCAGGCGGCAATTAATGCCTCCGTCAGCCAATTGCCGATTGATTTACCAAGCTTGCCAACCTATCGTAAATACAATCCCGCTGATCCCCCTATTTTAATTTTAGCGTTAACCTCTAAAACTGCTAGCATGGGGCAAATGTATGATGCAGCCTCAACCATTTTACAACAAAAATTATCACAAGTCGGTGGCGTTGGCCAAGTAATTGTAGGCGGAAGCTCTTTACCCGCGGTGCGGGTTGAGTTAAATCCCACCACCTTAAATAGTTATGATATTGGACTTGAAACGGTTAGAAATGCAATTGCCACTGCAAATGTTAATATTCCTAAAGGACAGCTTTCACACGGAGATAATGTTGCAAATATTGTCAATAATGATCAGATGTTTAAAGCCAATGAATATGAACCTATTATTATTACTTACCGCAATAATGCGCCAGTTAAAATTGCAGATGTGGCTGAGGTGGTTGATTCCATTCAAGATGTGCGCAATGCTGGATTTTCAAATGGTAAACCCTCTGTATTATTAATTATTTGGAAGCAACCCAATGCAAACGTAATAGAAACAGTGCAAAATGTTTATGATGTTATGCCGGAAATGAAAAATTTCATTTCTCCTGCCATTGAGTTGGAGGTAATGTTAGATCGCACCCTTACCATTAAAGCATCCTTACGAGACGTAGAAAGAACCTTAATAATTGCCATTATATTGGTAGTTTTAGTTATATATTTCTTTTTGCGTGATAGTCGTGCTGCAATTATCCCCAGCGTTGCCGTTCCCTTGTCATTGTTAGGCACTTTTGGCGTCATGTATTTATTGGGGTATAGTTTAGATAATTTATCGTTAATGGCTTTGACTATTGCAACTGGTTTTGTGGTAGATGATGCGGTGGTGGTGATTGAAAATACCATGCGCCATATTGAAAAGGGTGAAAAACCGTTACAAGCTGCGTTATTGGGGGTAAAAGAAGTAGGATTTACGGTAATATCCATGAGTTTATCTTTAATAGCGGTATTTACGCCCATCTTATTTATGGGAGGGATTGTTGGGCGATTATTAAGAGAATTTGCCGTTACCTTGTCTGTGGCAATTTTAGTCTCTTTAATGATTTCATTAACGCTGACCCCCATGATGTGTGGACATTTATTAAAAGCAGAAAGCAGTACCGTTAAGCCGCGTTATTTTTTGGATACACTCCGAGATAAGTATAAAAAAACGTTACGTTGGGCATTAGATCACGATAAATTAATGTTAGCCTTAACCTTGCTTGCTATTTTGATGAATGTGGTTTTGTTCAGTGTAATTCCCAAAGGGTTCTTCCCGCAGCAAGATACGGGCAGAATTACTGGTCAAATTCAAGCGCAGCAAAATATCTCTTTCCAAGCAATGGAACAAAAATTGTTACAATTGGTTAAGATTGTCAAAGCCGATCCGGGCGTGGCTAGCGTAGTGGGAATTGTTGGCGGCACCAATAATACGACGAATTCTGGAAATGTATACATTTCACTTAAACCATTAGCGGAACGTAAAATTTCATCTGATGCCATCATTAACCGCTTGCGTGACAAATTATCTCAGGTACCAGCTGCGACACTCTATTTGCAATCTGCGCAAGATTTAGTGGTGGGTGGTAGAAATACTAATGCGCAGTTTCAGTATGCATTATCCACCTATCAAATTAAAGACTTAACCAAATGGGTGCCGCAAGTCATGGATAAGCTTAATAGTATACCAGGGATTGTAGATTTGAATAATGATCAATTAAATCACGGTTTGCAACTATATGTGAATGTTGATAGAGATACGGCTTCACGTTTTGGTATTAGTGCTAGCGAGATTGATAATACGCTGTATGATGCTTTTGGTCAGCGACAAGTTTCAACCATGTATACCATGAGGAATCAATATTATGTGGTCATGGAAGTGGCCCCTCCTTATTGGCAGCGTCCTAGCACACTTGATGAGATTTATGTTACCTCTTCAAATAATCAACAGGTGCCCTTATCTGCTTTTGCAAGCTTTGAGCCGTCAAATACTTTGTTAAGTGTGAGTCATCAGGGGCAACTGCCAACGGCCACATTATCTTTTAATTTGTTACCTGGAGTATCATTAGGTCAAGCAGTTGATTTAATCAATGAAAAAGTTGAGGAAATGCACTTGCCGGCAGATTCTGTTATTGCCTCATTTCAGGGTACCGCCCAGGCATTTAAAGATTCTCTGGCAAACGAGCCTTTTTTAATCGCCATGGCATTATTAGCTGTTTATATTGTTTTAGGAATACTGTATGAAAGTCTTATTCATCCCGTGACCATTTTATCCACCTTGCCTTCTGCAGGAGTCGGAGCGTTAATTGCCTTACTGCTGACTGGTACGGAATTGAGCATTATCGCCCTGATTGGCATTATTTTATTAATAGGCATTGTGAAGAAAAATGCCATAATGATGATTGATTTTGCGTTGGTACGTGAGCGAGCATTCAACGCTTCTTCGTATGATTCTATTTATGAAGCCTGCATTTTACGTTTTAGACCGATTCTGATGACCACTATGGCCGCCATGTTCAGTGCTTTCCCTTTAGCGTTTGGACAAGGCGTTGGCTCTGAGTTAAGAAGACCGCTGGGTATTGCTATTATTGGGGGGTTAATTCTCAGTCAGATGTTAACGCTTTATACTACACCGGTAATATATCTTACTTTTGAAAAATGGAAAAAAAGAAATAATAAAGCATGGCGTTCTCATGAGGTACTAGACACATGAGACAGTTTATTCTTTTAACAAGTCTTTTATTGTCTTCTTGCATGGTGGGTCCAAATTATGTTCGTCCAGCGGTTCAGATCCCAGAGACTTTCAAAGAAGCGCCTGAAGGATGGAAAATGGCGCAACCGCAAGATGCATGTCCGCGTGGTGCATGGTGGACCGTTTTTAATGAGCCTGATTTAAGTGATTTAGAATATAAGCTCAATATTTCTAATCAAAACATTTTAGCTTCCATAGCACAATATGATCAAGCAAAGGCTTTAGTGCTACAAGCGACAGCAGCATTTTTCCCAACTTTGGGGGGTAGTGGTTCTGTAACGAGGCAAAAGCAAGCGCTTTCAAGTTTAACCACGGGAGATGCGACCTCCCCAACGACGGATACGACAGTTGCGAATAACAATTCCGTCTTTGATTTATACAACGTGACTCTGGATGCTACTTGGGTACCGGATCTGTGGGGCGCCATTAGACGTAACGTTGCATCAACGGTTGCTACCGCGAAAGCGGATGCTGCGCAAGTGGCACTTACCAAGCTTTTAGCAGAGGCCTCATTGGCGCAGTATTATTTTCAAATTAGAGGTTTAGATACGGATCAGATATTATTAGATGATACGGTAAACAATTATGAGAAAATTTTAAAAATTACGCTTAATCAGTATAAAGCGGGTACTGCTTCACGCTTAAATGTGGTCCAAGCACAAAGTGTCTTGGAAGTTGCCAAGGCAAGTGCCATTGATAATGGCGTTAACCGCGCAGTCTATGAACATGCAATAGCGGTATTAATTGGCGTGCCACCATCCTTATTTACGTATGCGCCAAATCCTTTAGTACATAAAGAAGTATTTATTCCGGTTGATGTTCCTTCACAATGGCTGGAGCGTCGGCCAGATGTGGCGCAAGCGGAGCGTGCAATGGCTGCAGCCAATGAGCTTATCGGTGTGGCGGTAGCGGCCTATTTTCCAGTCTTGACTTTAACGGGCACGTTTGGTTATCAAGCAGAGCATTTATATCGCTTATTTCGCGATCCATCCCAGTTTTGGTCTCTGGGTGCACAATTAGCGGACGTAATTTTTGATGCCGGCTTGCGCAGTGCACAAATTGATCAGGCCCGCGGGGTTTATAATCAAGCCGTTGCAACCTACAAACAAACAGTGTTAACCGCATTTCAAGATGTTGAAGATAATCTAGCCACTTTACGTATTCTTGAAAAAGAAGAAAAAGTGCTTAATGAAGCGGTGGTGAGTGCGCAATGGGCCCTTAAAATTGCCTTGAATGAATATAAGGCAGGAACTATACAATTATTAGATGTATTAAATGCAGAAGTTACCGCATATACGGCGCAAAAAAACGCCAATGATGTGCTTGTGCGTAAATTAGTGTCTGCAGCTTTATTAGCGAAAGCCTTAGGGGGAGGATGGGACATTAATCAATTACCCACCTATGGTTGTTGTACTTGCGAGCAAAACAAAACTTGCCCTGAAAAGGGTGATAAAAGCTGCCAGTAATTAATAAAATAAATTTTCTAATGTTACAATACCCTCAATCATCTCTTCAGAATATAATGTTGGTTTAAGACCATTGGCAGAAATCATTGTCAAGAATATTTGTTTTTTCGTTTTTGTTTCTTTTTCAAACACGTTCTTTTTCTTAGCTAGTATTTGTGCATACGCTTTATCAATGGCAAATGGCTCTTCTGTATACTTAATCTCACATAATGTGATTGCATCATCATTACGCTCAATTAATAAATCAATTTGCGTCCCTTCCGATATGCCTTTTTTACCGATTAATCTCCAAGACGATACGCTTTCTGCCGTTTTAATTTTCAATGCTTGAATAATTTGATTAATATGTTTATAACATACTGCTTCAAATGCATACCCTGACCATACATGATAAATTGGCTTTTGTATTTGTTTTAACCAATGATCTTGCATAAGCTTTTTACCTTTGTAAGCAGCTAGCCAATATAAATAAAATAAGCAAAATTCATCAATCACTTTATAGTACTCGCCACGCAATTTATCCCATGGGAAATAGGATTCAATAAAGCTAGTTTGCTCAAGTTGTTTTAATCTTTGTGTTAATCGACCGCCACCGGGCGAGAATGTCGAGGTTGATTCAAGTAATACACGACTGACGCCTTCTTTTTTCTGGGCAATTAGCTCGATCAATTCTATATAAGCTTGTGATTCAGTGAACAGAGAATCAAACAGCTTTTGGAATTCATCCTTGAATGGTGCTTGCAACTCAAAAAATATATTCTGAATGTTTTCAGCCGCCGTAAGGCCAGGTTCGACATATTTCAAATAATATGGCACTCCACCCAGTGCCATATATAGTTCTAATATATGACGGCTATTGAGTTTTACTTTTTTATGCGCCAAATAGGCACTTGTCTCAGCTAAATTAAAGGGAGCTAATTTAATTTCACAAGTGCATCGATTATGCAGGCCACCCTTATTGTAAATAATATTTTTTATTAACCAAGAAGCACTTGAGCCGCAAATTACTAATATGATTTTAGGGTTTGCTGACCAATATCTATTCCAATAGTAATCTAAGGCTTCTAACAATCCTGAACGTCGGGTAGCCATCCACGGTAATTCGTCTAGAAATAATATGGTTTTATCAGAAGATTCTACTTTTTCAATAAACTGTGTTAAAAGATGTAGCGCTTCATCCCACGAATTTGGCGATTTAATTGCTATGCCATGCGTAAATGTTTCAGATAAGGATTTAGCAAAATGAGACAGTTGCTTTTTAAGCACACCTTTTCGTAACCCGGTTGCTTGAAAGTAAGTACATTTTTTTTTTGTAAAATACTCTCGGATTAAGAAAGTTTTTCCTACGCGACGCCTTCCATATAGAACAATAAATTCTGCTTCTGCAGATTGATAGATTTTATCAAGTTGCTTAATCTCTGTTTTTCTACCTATGAGCATAATTTTTAAACCCGGAAGCAAATTTATCGGACACTTATAGCGCCATTATAAGTGTCCGATAAATGCATAGCAAGACAAATTATCGGACACTTATAGCACTATTATAAGTGTCCGGTAATTAAGATTGGTTACACGTATACAAAAAATACTTAATAATCATATAGTTAAGAAATTAAGCACAACCCCAAGCCAGCGTCCATTTTACGGTGGATAGCATTTTTAAAGGGTACCACTGTGATTTCCACGGTAACGCCGACTATCGCACCCATGAGATGTCCACCAATAACGTGATGGTCATCATCACCTAGCGTAACATGAACATGCGCAGATAATTTACCATCAATTTGCGTCAAATTGCCATTAAAGGACATTAATTCAAAGATCCCAGGGAAGGTTTTGCATTCGTATTGTTGTGTTGATAATCGGTAATACGCAATATTGGGATCTTTAAAAGCACCTAAGCCAGAAAGGGAAGCGCTCTGAATATTCATAGTATTTGCACTGGCTAGCAAAGACTCTAGGACATTTTCGCCCTGATGTAAGACCAGAATAAAAGGATCAACGGGATCTTTACATTGGCTGCAAGAATGACTGTCTAAGGCTGATTTGCTCATGGTTATCCCTCAAGTTAGTTTGCCGGCTATATTATGTTTGACATGATAGTATGGTAACCGTATTCTGTGTAAATGAAAAAATCAAGACAGACAATCACATTACTGATGGTGGTTTTTTTTGGATTTGTGGGTGTTGCATTACCGTATCCAGTTTTATCGCCTTTATTCTTAGATCCCGGCGCTACTTTTTTAGCTGCAGAATATCGTCATATTTTATTAGGCCTAACGTTGGCGGCTTATCCTTTAGCACAATTTTTTGGATCTCCCATTTTAGGTAGCCTTTCTGATAGCTTTGGTCGAAGGAAATTATTGATTCTAACAACTTTAGGTACAAGTTTTGGCTATTTGCTTTCAGGATTAGCAATCGCCAATAACGCCATTGGGCTTTTAATAATAAGTAGACTGTTGACGGGATTTTTAGAAGGGAATATGGGGATTGCGCAGGCGGGCATTGCCGATCTGGGTATTAATAAATATAAAGGCCTGGGTGCGGTATCTGCTTGTGCTTCTTTGGGGTATGTTGTAGGGCCATTGCTTGGTGGTTTTTTAAGTGATCAAAGCTCAATCACTTGGTTTAATTATGCAGTTCCCTTTTATGCGGCCAGTTTGATTGCTTTTGTGCTTTGTCTTTTTGTCATTATGTGGTTTACAGAAACGCATACTATGCGGCGTAAATCGCGTAACTTATTGGCAGAGTTTAATGTATTCACAAAGCTAAAATCAGTGTATCACAAACCAGCCTTAAGAAAAGCGCTATTATTTATGGTGTTATTATCTTTAAGTGTTGATTGTTATTATGAATTTTATCCTGCCTTCTTAGTTGAAAAATGGCAAATGACATCAAAGCTAATTGGGCTATATACGGTATTGCTCAGTTTTGCTTTGGGCGTGGGCGCGTTTTTTGTACCCCAGTATTTACAAAAAAATAAAAATGTGGTTGGATTTCAAAAATATTTATTATTAATTTATCTAATATCGTTATTATTATTGCTTTTTGCAAATACTAGCCTAGGACTTAATATTCATTTTATCATTTTGGGTTTAAGCTATTCAATCACTACAACCATTCAAACAGTCGTCATTTCTGATAATGCCATGGCAGATGAGCAGGGTGAAGTGATGGGGCTTCAATGGGGACTGAGAATGCTTGGGGATGGTTCATTGTGTATCCTTGGGTCTTTGCTGTTATCGCAATCTTATTATTTTCCTATTATACTATCGATGATAATAGCTGGAATTAGTACCTGTATTGCTTGGAATAAACGCAACGTCGTGGGAGTGAGTTATGCCAAAAGTATTGATTGAAGTGAGAAAAAAGTATTCTGCTGAACAGGAAATTGCATTAATGGAAGCAGTCCATTTTGCCATCCAAGAAGCTTTCAAAAAACCGGATGATATTAATGTTATTCTGGTGGTGCATGAACCGCATCGTTTTGCTTGTCCTCCAACCAAAACGCATCCTGAGCTTTATACCTATATCAGTATTGATTGTATCGCCGGGCGCTCCCTTGATGCAAAACGTAATCTATATCGTAACATAGTGGATAATCTAGCAGCGCTAGGCATCCCCAAAGATCATGTTAAAATCCTTATAAGAGAAAACCGTAAAGAAGATTGGGGTATCCGCGGTGGACAAGCAGCATGTGATGTGGATTTTGGCTATAAAATTGAAGTTTAGCAAGGCCACGAGTATTGTGGATGCTTGTTAACTTAATCTTTACAAATTTTTCATTCAAGAGTTGACTCATTCGTTTTCTTTTTGCATGCTACGCAACATTGTTTTGTAGTAATCATGTTGTGGAGTCACCATGCCTAATTTCAACAATAAAAAAGTACGTCCCGATTATGAAGTTGACATTACTGATTGCCGTAGTAAGCCTGAAGACATATCAGAATGGTCAGACTCGGGATCAGAAATAGAAGAAATAGAAGAAGAAGAGGAAGAAGAGTCTGTGGCGCAAATAGAAGCGAAATTAGAGGATCTTCGGCGTCAACAACATAAATTTGACAAATGGAAAAACCCACGCGAAACACAGTTACGTTCGGATTTATTTAGCATTCAACTTAAAATGAAAGAATTAAAAGAACAAGAAGCGCGGTTACAATCGGAGTTATCTTTATTAGGAAAAAAATCGCGAGATTTTGAACAATGGGCAGATGCACGGAAAGAGCGATTAGAAGCAGAAAGGTTGCTTGCAATACAAGCGGTAGAAGAACGTGTAGCAGCTGAAGATGAAGCTGAAGAAGAAGCGCAATTAAATATGGTGGCTGATTGCGATAGTGAAGATTACGACAAGGAAGCAGAATTAGCAAAATCTCGAAAAGAAACTGCGCTAACGAATAATAAATTGCATCAACCAAAAAGAAACTGCTGGAAAGAAAAGGATTCACTTCCTCTTTCCAAAAGGTTGCCTAGTAAAAAAATAGAGGAAAAGTCAAAACCATTTAAAGGTTATGATAGTCAGTATGTTGAAAATCCTTATCTGAGAAAACCCAATGGCTATTTTATTGGCAGAAATACAACATCGCCAGCAATGCAGTGGATTAGTCACTCTGTTCGTGGCGTGCATACTGTTGGTTCGCCAAAAGAAAAATCTCAACGGAAAGGGTGTTGTCCACCTAAAACCAAATAGAGCTTGACAGTATCTAGATACCGTTGGCCTTTTGCTTGAATATAGCGTGTTTGTGCCTGTTTGTATTGCCGCTGTGCATTAATAATTTCTAAAATACCAACGCCGCCAGCCGCAAAACTTATTTCAGCCAATTCTACATTGTTTTTGGCTGTCAACATCACTTCTTTTTCTAGATTTTCTGTTTGTTCATCATGTTTGAGCGCATGCAGTGTGTCATTTACTTGAGCAAAGGCTTGCAGCACTATTTGTTGGTAACTGGAAAACGCGGCGTCAAAGGCATGCAATGCTGCTCGGCGTTGTGCACGGAGCATGCCGCCGTTAAAAACAGGGGTGGCGACATTAGCCAAATAGGTCCAGGCATTTGATGCGCCATTAAATAGTTGTGGAATGTTTAGCGCTTCTTGAAAAGTGGCTGCGGTTAAGGTGATATTAGGGTAAAGATTAGCCGTGGCAATGCCAATATTTGCACTGGCAGCATGCAGTTGCGCTTCTGCGGCAAGGATGTCAGGTCTGGTACGTACCAGTTCTGAAGGCAATGTTAAGGGTAATTCATCCGGCAGTCTAAAATGTTCTAAAGCAAAATGCGGGGCTTGCCAGGTAGTCACTGAGCAACCCATTAGCACAGCCAATGCGTTTTGTGCCACTTTTAATTGTTGATGGAGTTCTGGCAGTAAGGCATTATCACTGGATAATTGCGTTTGCGCAGTGAGCACATCCAGCTTGGTTGCAGAGCCTAAGCGAAAGGCCTCTGTAACAAATGCTAAATTCTTTTCATCCTCAATACTAATTTGACGTATGGTGTCAATTTGATCATTGAGAATGGCTATGGATAATGCGGTAATGGCAATATTCCCCGTTAGTGAAATATAGGCTGCATTGTATTCTTGCGCTTGATAATCTGCTAGCGCCTTTTGTTTCTCAATGGTTCTTTGGGTGGCGCCAAATAAATCGAGTACATACGTTAAACTAGGACCAACTTCATAAAAAGTATAAGGCGGTATAATAAAATTGGCTGGACCAAACAATGCAACTCCATAGCGGTTGCCGCCCACTGCCACATTCATGGCGATTTGCGGCCATAAGGCACCATAAGCAGCGTTTACTAATTCTTGTGTTTGCGCAACCGTTTGCTGCATTGCATCTAGTGTATAGTTATTTTTAACCGCATTACACATTAACTCATTGAGTGTGGGTGATGCAAATTCTTGCCACCACACCGCTGAGACTTTTTTATGAGGATTAATCTGTTGTGTGCCAAAATGAGTTAAATTATCTTCTGGCGTATAGGATGTATCTATAGGTGCGGCGGGTTTTTTAAAATTAGGTCCCACTGCGCAAGCGGATAAGAAAATATACAATAAAAGAATAATATAATTAATGTATTTCATTATTATTCCGCTGCAATGGGTTTGTCAGGTACAAGATCTTTTTTAGGAAGCCGTAATAAAAATAACAAAGGTATAACTGCTAAAGAAATATACATCATTAAGTAATAATCATCGTTATAGGCAATCATCGCGGCTTGATCGGTAACCATTCTATTTAATGCAGCCACTCCAGATGAGGTTGAAATATCGATATGGTTACCTATATAGGCATAGTTTGTATCTATGCTATAAGGAATAATATGTTCACCTAGCACAGAATGAACACGTTGGGTATTTCGGATAAATAATGTTTGCACCACAGAAATCCCAATACTGCTGCCAATATAACGGATGAGATTGAAAAAGGCAGTCCCTTCATTACGTAGGGTTGGAGATAAGGTGATGAAGGCCACGGCATTCATGGGTACATAAATTAAACCAATGCCTAATCCTTGGATAAAGCCAGAATAAATAACAATCCACGCATTCATAGTTATGCTAAAGTATGTCATGATTTTAAAAGATATGGTGGTGATGACGAGTCCTATTCCCATAATGCCGCGAATATCCATACGGCCAATCAGTCTGCCAGTCAAAAGCATGGCAATCATGATCCCAAACCCTCTGGGTGCAATCACCAGACCTGCGGTGAAGACCGGATAGTTTAATTGATTTTGCAGCATAGTGGGGACTAACGCCAGCGGTGAGAATAACACAACGCCCACCACAAACATTAATATGTTAGATACCATAAAATTACGATCTTTAAACAGCAGGGGATTTAAAAAAGGGTTTTTGGTATAAGAAAGGGTGTGCATGATGAATAGATAAAAACCTAAGCCCATCATCAGCGTTTCTATAATGATTTCTGGTGAATTAAACCAATCTTTTAATTCTCCTCTATCTAGCACCATTTGCAATGCGCCAAGACCAAGACTCAATGATAAAAAGCCTAGCAAATCAAAATGACTTTTACGGGTAGGGGATTCCGGTAAAAAAAGATATAATGAAAGAAATGCAATGAAGCCCAGGGGAACATTAATATAAAATACCCAACGCCAATTATAGTAATCTGTTAACCAACCGCCCAAGGCTGGGCCTAAAATGGGGCCAAGTGTAACTCCTATACCCCATAAGGCCATCGCCTTACCAAAATTTTCACGTGAATTAATATCGAGTAAAACGGCTTGTGACATGGGCACTAAGGCAGCCCCGCCCACGCCTTGCAAAAATCTAAATAATACCATTTCAAATAAGGTTTCAGCCATGCCACATAAAATGGAAGCAAGGGTAAATAAGGCAATGGAAATCAGAAAGATTAATTTGCGACCGCAATAACCTGCTAACCAGCCAACCAAAGGAATAGTGATAGCAGCTGCCACAATATAAGAGGTTAGTACCCAAGTCATCTGATCTTGGGTGGCAGCCAAAGATCCTTGAATATGGGTCAAAGCCACGTTTGCAATGGTAATATCCAGTGCTTGTATGACGGTGGCCAGCATTACACCAAAGGTAATAACCATATGGCTTAAACTCTTTTCTGGGACTAGTGTGGTTTCTGGACTCATTTTGAAGCATCTACCGTGGAAAAGTGGCCATGCTTGGTGTCAACCGTGACATCTGCGCTTAAGCCAGAGCCTAACATAATATCAAGATGTGAGGTGTCAATTGAAATTCTAACCGGCACGCGTTGCACAATTTTTACCCAGTTACCGGTGGCATTCTCTGGCGGTAATAGTGCAAACGTAGAGCCTGTGCCTGGGCTGAGACTAACCACAACGCCCTTAAATTTATAATCTGGATAGGTATCAATGCTGATAGTCGCTTTTTGACCTGGGCGAATATAAGTAATATCCGTTTCTCTATAATTGGCCTCTACCCAGATATCTTCATTAGAGACGAGCGCAAAGGCAGGAGCACCAATTTTTACATAATCGCCCACTTGCAATCGTTCTACTTTGGTTACAATACCATTGATTGGCGCAGTGATTTGCGTATAGGCCAGATTAAGCGTAGCTTCATTTAATCTGGCTTGGGCTTGTTGGACTATGGGATGTTCTTCAATCGGAATATTGGCGTCATTCCCTAAACTGACGAAAATGTTATCTAATTTTTGTTTGGCCGCAATAAACTGCTGTTTGGCTATTTGTAAATCATTGGTCGCTTTATTTAATAGCATTTGTGAGGAGATACTGGCAGCGGCAAGTTTTTGTTGACGGTGAAACTCTTGTTCTTGATAAATAAAAGTGTTTTCTTCTTCTTTGGTGATGGCAAGCTGTTCTTTATACGTGGCTTTTAATGCTTTAATTTGCAGACGTGCATTTGCTAATTGGGCTTTGGCATTGTTAACCGCGATTTTATATGGCCTGTCATCTAATTTAAATAACAAGTCACCCTTTTTGACCACTTGATTGTCACGCACAAAAATCTCGGTTACCTGGCCGGCCACATTGCTGCTAATGGCAACTTTTGCCGCTTGTACATAGGCATCCTCTGTTGAGACATAGCGACCGGTAACTAGATAAATAATCAGGACAATAAAAAAGAAGAGTGCAGGAATAATTACCAATAGTTGTCGTCGATGTTGCTGCATCCATGCTTTCATATGACTTTATCAACTGTTTATTAACTAATCTACTAAATTAGTATAAGTCAATTCTAATATATATGGAGCATATTGCAGCAATGAGTTGATCAACTAAGATTATTTGATAATGCCAGATTCTCGTAGGGCTGAAGTGATACCTAATGTGCGCATATCATCCATGTAATCACAAAAAAGTTTGCCTTCTATATGAGCAAATTCATGCTGAATAATACGTGCTTCAAAACCTTCATAGCGCTTTTGAAAATACTGCCCATTTTCATGCTGTGCTTGAACCTCTACCCAATCATGGCGGGGTACTAAACCCCTTACATCCGGCACACTCAGACAACCTTCATATAAATACTCCTTTTCAGCACTTGCTGCTACGATTTTAGGATTAATCATGATTGTCAAAGGTACTGGCTTTTGATCAGGATAACGTTCATGCGCTTTCTCAAAACCATAAATAAATACTCTTAGATTAACTCCAATTTGCGGTGCGGCAAGGCCAACGCCAAGCCGTGCTTTCATCGTGTCAAACAAATCATGAATCAAAGTTTTAGCATCATGTGTGCCAAACCATTGTGCATCAACGGGTTGTGAAGCTTGACGCAGCGAAGGCGTCCCAGCAAGGACTATATTTTTAACAGTCATATTTTAATCATCCAATTTATTTTAAAGTTGGGCCTTTATATCTTCTATCGGAAGGAGTAATGTTAAGTCAATCTTGCTTTCAAGAAAGCCAAAATGTTTATAAAATGATTCAGCATTTTCATCTATCGCATGCACAAGCAAACCCCTTATTGCTGCAATTCTAGATGCTTCAAGTGTTTTAAGGATTGCTTCTTTCAAAAGATGTTTGGCAATTCCTTTATTTTTCCAAATAAGATCTACTGCAAGTTTTCCAAGAATCATAACAGGTATTCTCTCGGGAGAATTGGTTTGTATTTTACGTGTCATTTCAGCACGGTTAACGCTACCATAAACTAGGCTATAATAAGCAATCACTTTGTTCTTTATGCAAACCACTCTGGTCGTGGAATGTTTATCTTGATTTTTTAGCGCTCTTTTTTTAAGCCATTCGTTTAGTATATTATTTCCACAATCAAATTCATCTAGTACATGTTCGATAGAAAGTAGTACTGGTGCGCTCATTTCTCCCATGGAGCTTTCTCTTTAAATAATGCCTTTAGTGTTTTTATATCTCGCGGTGGTGAGTTGAGTATTTTTTCAAATTCTTTAAAATCTCGATCATTTAAAAAGAAATCTCTTCTATTAAGTAAGTCATTTTCTACGGCGCGGTTTACGGCCTCTATAATGTACTTTGTTCTGTCAGAGTTGGCATGCAATTTGACTGCTTTATCTAAAAGCGCAAGTCTCGTAATTGGATATTTTATATTAACAACCTTTTTTGGGCTTTTTTTTCTTTCTGTAGGCTCGTTACGTGTAGATTCCATAAATCACCTTGTATATATGATGTACATACCTTAAGTATACAATATCGTATATACAATGTGTATACCAATGGTCGGTTAGGTGTAAGTGATTGTAATATAACAAGAAAATAGGCTCCAGGCACATTGGTCATTTACGGGAACTTTATTGCAAGCCACATCTCTAACTATGAGAATGAGCATAATGATAGTAAGGCAGTCATAATGAAAATAATCGATTTTGAAGCGCATTTTTATACAAAATCATGCTTAAACTATATGTGCAAAAGAGATAAATACCCGCGATTCGTTGCAGCGTCCGAGTCCGGATCTTATAACATTGAATTTTCTAAAGAAGTTGTTTTATATCATGGAAAACCCTGTATAGATAAACTGCTTGATATTGGCACAGGACGAATTGCAGCAATGGATCAAGCCGGTGTAACACTACAAATATTAAGCCTAACAACACCCAGTCTTGATATCACAGATCCCAATAATGATTTGGTATCTTTAGTTCAAGAAGCCAATGATGAGTTATTTGCGGCTATTCAACAAAATCCAACGCGCTTGAAAGGCTTTGCCGCATTGGCAACGGATAATATTCCTGCTGCTGCAAAGGAGTTGGAGAGGGCTATTAGTAAGCTTGGTTTTGTAGGCTGGTTAACGCATTCAAATTTGGGTGATGGTAAATATCTGGATGATAAATCTTATTGGCCACTATTTGAGGCTGCACAAAGTCTGCAGGTGCCTATTTATTTACATCCTATGGTTCCAGGAATGAAAGAATTTGGTAAATATGGAATAACATCTGCTGGTCCTGCTCTGGGCTTTCAATTTGATACGGCATTATGTTTAATGCGTATGATTTTGGCGGGAGTTTTTGATGAATTTCCGCATTTAAAAATTATTTTGGGACATTTGGGTGAAACCATGCCATTTTTAATGGAAAGATTAGATTTTTCCTATACGAACGAGGCGCTTGGCCATGAACCTGAATTTGTAAAAATCAGACCAAAGATAAAAAAACTTCCTTCCGAAGTGTTGCGTGAAAATGTTTATGTTGCAACCAGTGGACGTTTTTATCACCCAGTATTGGAATATACCGTTCAGGCGATGGGAGCAGATAGCGTTTTATTTGCCAGCGATTATCCCTATGAGTCTTTACCAAAAAGCGTAAACTTTATTAAAGAATCAAAACTATCTAATGATATTATTCAAAAGATATGCATAGATAATGCTGGCGAGTTTTTTTAGCCAGTCCAAATTATACGAAGATACAGCCCATTTAAGTTAAAATTGCTCGTTGCAGGTATGCCAACACTAGAACTAACAATGCCGACACCGGTGTAACTGGTGATGGCATTGAGATAATTCATCCACAGATATCCCAGATCAACGCCTAAATTACCTTGTGCCAGTTTATAACTATATGCTATCCCCAATTTAGCTTCTAATTCAGGCACCACCACATTGCGGTTAGAAGCTGTATAATTAGGTATGCCAAAGACGACTACACCATAATTGGAGCTGAAATAATCATGATATCCGGAAACAGTTTGTCTGGCCGTACCTACTAAGACACTACCTGCTGCTTTTGCATAGAGACTAAAGCCGTTATTTACAGCATAGCCAAAATCTGCTCCAAAGCGTGGTCCCCATCCAGAATAAGAGAGTTTATCTGTTGTAGTAAGAAATGGGGGTCCGGTTTCAAAAATTTTAGGTTGATTGATAAAGGTATTTTTGATACGAGCAACTTCTACACCCGCATGTAGGCGTAACAATTTTCTATCATTCAAAAGAATATGTTTACCCAGTTCGACATTTAAAGCATCCCATGTGGTTGCCAACTGTAAGTTTCCTGCATACATGCCATCTGCACTACCGGAGAATAATGAGCCTGCCGGCAAGTTCCCATGCGTGTTCTCATGTAAATGATACCAATTGAGGTTTACATCACTGCCGACTCTATAGTAAAAAGCACCCTCAATCTCGAATCCTAGCCCCCATTTAGGGGTAACATTATTAATTTGATTGGCGCCATTAGCGCTAACAATCACTCCAGAGTTATTTGCACCCGCATAACTGCTAAAGGTGCTATACCCCAGTCCATTGCCTGCTAAAGATGGTTGTAAATATAATGCTGAAACACCGACTTCCCAGAGTGTGCTCTGCGCATACGCAGATCCCATGCTACTAGCAAAGAGGATGCTGCAACTTAC
>Ga0207075_1062_pt1 | contig 18873 bp, 11 predicted proteins | sample Alteio_BWMinHeat_64_FD_153587 | JGI IMG/M metagenome (GOLD analysis project Ga0207075, IMG submission 153587) | Enriched cells from forest soil in Barre Woods Harvard Forest LTER site, Petersham, Massachusetts, United States -... | ecosystem: Environmental > Terrestrial > Soil > Temperate forest >... | reverse complement strand
GATGCTCATCAAAGAAATGATTGCAGATGTTATTCACAAAATGGTTTCAATTTATTGCCCTCAAGATAGTTATACCGAGGGAGCAATGGAAGATTTCTTTCATGCGCTTGAACAATTAACTGGCTTTGGACGATCAATTTTTGAGCAGGGCGAGTTCCATCAAAAACGTACAACGCAACTTGAAGAAGGCGTAACAGACTTTTTAGTGTATCAGTATGAGCTCTATCGTGGAAAAATGCCGGCTGATTTGGTCATGGAAGCTGAAAAATGGATTCTTCTTGAAACGGTTGATCATGCCTGGAAATTACATTTGCAAAACATCGATCACCTCAAAGAAGGTATCGGTCTTCGCGGTTATGGTCAAAAGAACCCATTAATTGAGTATAAAAAAGAATCGTTCTATGAATTTGAAAAAATGATGGAACAAATTAAAGGCGACAGCGTTCATCGTATCTTCAAGATGAAACCGGATGAATATACCGCGTCGTCAATTGAACAGATTGAAAAAACAAAAGAAAAAGAGCTTGAGTCTTTACAAATTGGTGGCGATATAGAGCCGGCACAGATACGACGAGAAGCTCCAAAAGTTGGACGAAACGACCCGTGTTCGTGCGGCTCAGGTAAGAAGTATAAACACTGTTGCGGAAAGTAACAAACGTTTTATTTTTATAAAATATATAAAAAAAAGAGGAGCGTGGTATGGTTGCGCCTAAGATGTTGGTAATGCTTGCAGGATTGTTGATTGCCTCGAATTTACAGTTAAATGCTTGCTCTGAAGAAGATTTTGGAGTCTGCTTATTTAATTTTTTCTTTCCTGGGCATAATAGAGATACCGACAGAAGTCTTAATAAACACGAATTTGTAGCATCGAAGCTCGGGATTATACATGGTGAGTCTGGATTTCACCTGCGGGCGCTTGTTGGCAAACTGTTTACGTCATTAAAATATCCAGCCATGGTTGCCGCGTATTTTACGGCGGTTACTATGACCAAAGATGAAGATTTTGGTTATGATTTGAGCCTCCAGCAACGATTAGCGTTCGGTGCTCTTGTAGCAGGCGTGACCTATTATGTTGTAGATAATTTGGGCGAATTTTTGCATAGTACAGCGGGTGAAAAAATAGTGAAATTACACGATTTTATTGAAAATTGGCCATCGCATAAAGTTGCGACGCCTGAAGAGTTTTACCCATTATTTGATGGGCTACACATGGAATATTTAAATAATGGACACCAGCTTATTATGAGCGGTATTTTTGTTGATGAAGTTCTGAAGAAAGTTGCCGGAGCATATATTGAATCGTTGATGACCAAGCAGCTTGATAAATAATCTGTTTATTTTTACATATTTTTACAAAACCCCCTGTTTTTGCAGGGGGTTTTATGTTTTTAGAGATTGGTTTATGCTATGAGACGTGTTTATTAAACGCATAAAATAGTGTTAGGTTTTGATGACTTGGAGATATACGTCGTGAATCTTATCGATTATTATATTATTTCGGGAATGTGGGCCGCGCAGATATTTTATTTTTTAAGCTTTATCCCACAAATTTGGACCAATTACATAGGTAAATCGGGAACAGGCATAAGTGACTTGTTTATGTTTGGATATCTGAATGGATACGCTACTTTTTTACTCTATGCTTTTTGCCGTGATCTGCCATTTGCGTATAAGTTTTGGCCATCGCTAGCGGCAACTGGTGTACTTATTATGATTCTTCAGCGTTTGTACTATGATACAAGTAAAGCAGGACGATTGATCGGTTTTGTGTATGGGCTTAATCTTGCAGCAATGCTGTTTGTGATTCCATTTGCTCTACAAGATCCGTATGGTATCGGGTCGTTATGTGGTTGGGCGAACGTTTTTTTTACGTCGGTCAGCCAACTTCCTCAAATAGTGCATATCTATAAAACAAAAAGCGTAGAAGGGTTTAGCGTTATGTTTGTACTACTGATGGGCATGGCAGGTTTTCTGGAATTTACAACATCGTACCTAGCCGGCTTGCCAGCTCAAACAATATTCAGTGCTCTACGTAATATTATTGCTGTACTTATTTATTTGGTACAATTTTATTTGTATAAAAAATCTAATACCAGTCACGATACTCAAAAATCTTGATGCACTTGATACAAACGTTGTGATACGAGAAAGTTTTCATGCTTAACCGTGATAAAATAGCAAAAGATATTGCAAGCTTGTCTGAAAAAATTTTTTTTCAGCAGCAGCATCATGAGAATATCTCTCCTGATATGTGGCATGATATGGTCAACCATCCGTTATTTGAAAAACGTATTGAGCTTGCGCGTGGGTCGTTTTCACTGGCACGATGGCAGGATAGCCTTACTGATATATTTCCCGTCATAACAACTATTCCTGAGTACACAGTATTGGCAGTTGATGGGTCTCAAGTTTATCCCGATCGACATATTTCTGGGATTAGTTGTTTTTTACTTAATGCCGGTGGCTGTTTATTGCACTACGGGACAAAAAGCAAAGCAACACTCTTTTCAGAACCTCAAGTATGCATTCCCGAAGATGTTTCGCAGGCATTTTCAGTAGATCTTGTCGATTTAAAGCGCGAAGCTTTAGAGCTTGAGGTTGCGTTTCAAAAGTCGTTACAGGTTACGAAAGAAGATGCAAAGACCCCATACGTCTGTCTTTTTGATGGCAGCTTGATTTTTTGGCGCCTAGAAGCAAAACCTCCTGAAGTACGTGATCTCTTCTTGAAAACATACTTGCACTTGCTGAATCAGTTTTACGAAAAAAAGATTATATGTGCCAGTTATGTGAGCTTGCCAAAAAGCAAAGAGTTAGTACATCTTGTAAAAATTGGCACCTGCGGTAAAGCGAGTACTGATACGCTCGGTTGTGACCCGAAGTATCAAACGTTTCCGTGCCAAGATATTGACACGTTAAGTGATAGTCATGTATTGCACCAGATTTTGGCACCGGGTTTTCGGTCAACGATACTTTTTAGTAATGCAAAAATTGTTGAATATTATCCAGAACATCTAAAACCCTGTTTTTTTTATCTCAACGTTGGCAAAGAAATTGTTCGTATAGAGTTTCCAAAATGGGTTTTAGATCAAGAAAACGCGCTTGAATTAATTAGTTCCGTCTGTTTTGATCAGGCTACAAAGGGATACGGTTACCCCGTTGCACTTGCCGAAGCGCACGAACAGGCAGTTATTAAGTCGTCAGATCGAGACTTTTTCTATCATTTGTTATGCAAAGTGGGTATTACGCAAAAACATCAAGTTATTTTGTCCCAAAAGAGCTTGAAAAAGCGTCATGCAGCTGTTTAATATTCGTGTATAATTGCGAAAAATAAAAAATTATTGCGTGATCTGTAATTTCGCAGTATCTTACCCTCCCATTACATAGTTGATATATAATTTTTTTGTTTTTAATTAAGGGCGCCCATGAAGCAGTCGCGGTTATTTAGTTGTCGAGTAGTTATTTTTCAGATAATAGTAATGTTTCTTCTGTCAGATTGTTTAGGCATGGTTACCAAGATGGATTCATCGTTTAGCCTAATAGACAAGAAAAAAGTACGAGCTCCTCTCGGCGCAATAGATACATTTAAAGATAATAAAAAAGACATTAAAGTCGAGAAACGCTGTCAATTGCTTGGTCTAGGGGATATTTCAAAAAATTTGTTAAGCGCCTTACAAGCTCGTCCGGATTTTTACCTCTTGGGACCAGCATTGATTACTCTGGTTCGAGAAGACCGGAAGGTCCCACAGAGAAAACTCAATGAAGAATATCTTGAGTTTTTGTTGTCTCTTGAACCGGCAAATACAATATTACTGGCAGATAAAGAAGCTCTGTACCATCTGCTAAACGGTGATACAGTATCAAAAAAACAGAAAGCATATCTTGATACTATATTACACGCAGCTCAAATAAATCTTGCGCTGACCAAAGCATTTCATACATGGATTCATGATAATTTATTATTTATATCTAAAAAAGATGAAACAATGCGAAAAAGACTGGGATTTCAAGAGAAGAAGAAGTTTAATCTAGGTCAAAAATTTTATGTATGTTTTCAGGGAGCTCTGAACCATGGCAATAAAGAACGCCCATTTAAGCCTATTATTACAAGCAATATTGATCTACCAGCGATGGAGCTTATGTCCTGGCTGAACAAGTTTTATGCGGGTACAGGTCAAAGCGAACAATCTGAACGCGTGAAACAGCTCAATAATAAGTATATTTTTTCCTGTCGTAACGAAAAAAATAGCTTTTCGTGTAGAATTTGTAACCAAATTGCCAAGACATTGGCTCTAAAAAATCGGGCTATTGGTGCCAATAACGCGTAAACAGGTAAGATTTTGCAAAAAACCGACGCAGCTGCTATTATACAGGATATTGGTTTAAAAACGTGCGAATGGGTTAGAAATGTTATTAGCTAAAGATTTATGTTTGTCGTTTGGAACGCGTGCCTTATTTGATCATATCTCACTAAGTGTGCAGCCGGGACAAAAAATTGGTTTAGTTGGCCGTAATGGTGCCGGCAAATCAACATTAATTAAAGTGATCTCGGGGACACAGGGCCTTGATAGTGGGATTATTGAACTTGAAAAAGGCAAGAAACTGGCATACATGCCGCAAGAAGTTGTCTTATTATCAGAAAAATCGATTCTTGAAGAAGCTTTTTCTGTTTTTGATTCGGTTCAAAAAGCCCAAGCAGAACTTGCTGAACTTGAAGAATATTTTCATGACCCAGCAACGGATAAATCAGACGAACATAAACTTGAGCGCTATGCAGAATTACAAGAAGAACTAGCATGCGTTGACGCAGGCATGATGCTTGTTGATACCAAAAAAGTTTTACAAGGTTTAGGCCTTGGTCCTGATCGTTGGGATAAGCCGGTTAATCAACTGAGCGTTGGCTGGAAAATGCGCTTGGTTCTTGCAAAATTATTACTGACCAAAGCAGACTTATATCTTTTCGACGAACCAACTAACCATCTTGATATCGTCGCCAAAGATTGGTTTGTAGAATTCTTAAAAAGCGCGACCTTTAGCTTTCTGTTAGTTTCCCACGATCGATTCTTTCTTGATCACGTCTGTGACTTTATTTTTGCACTCGATCGTGGCAAAGGCAAAATGTATCGTGGAAATTACTCGCAATACCTTGCTCAAAAAGAGCGCGACAAAGAGTTGGTTGAAAAAGCCTATGTCGAACAACAAAAAGAAATTAAACAAAAAACGATGATCATCGCAAAGTTTCGAGCCAGTGCGAGTCGTGCTGCTCAGGCTCAAAGTATGATGAAGCAGCTTGATAAGATCGAACGCGTTGAAATTGAGCCAAAAACCCCGACATTACGACTCAAATTTTCTTCGGTACAACGGCCAGGCAAGATCGTATTAAATGCCGAAAATCTATCCAAGACATTTGGTGACCATACAATTTTTAAAAACGCGACATTTGAAGTTAACCGCGATGATAAAGTAGCACTTGTTGCTGCTAACGGTGTTGGTAAGACAACACTTTTAAACGTTCTTATGGGCAAATATCCGGTTGAAACCGGGTCATTTGAGTTTGGTCATAATGTAACAACAGCGTTCTTTGAACAAGACCAAGAACGATCACTCGACCATGACAAGACCATTCTTGAAGAAGTCGAAGCTTCGTGCAAAACAAGTGAAGCGAGTCAGCAGGCGCGTGCTCTTTTAGGAGCATTCATGTTTCCCGGTGATGACGTGAAGAAAAAAATTAGCGTCTTAAGCGGTGGCGAAAAAAACCGTGTTGCCATGGTAAAAGTATTTCTTGCTAACGCTAACGTCTTAATTCTTGACGAACCGACTAACCATCTTGACCTTGAATCCAAAGAAATTTTGCTCAAAGCGTTACAAAGCTATCCTGGTACTATTATTTTCGTATCCCACGATCGTGCATTTCTTGATGATTTATCAACGCGTATTCTTGAATTAACACCCAATGGTGTACGTGGCTATATTGGAAATTACGAATCATATTTATACCAAAAAAATCTTATAGAAAATCCTGATAGAGTAGGCACAGCTGTTTCAGCTACTCCTGGTCTTGGAAGTATTGCCAACCAGCCTGCGCATGTTATTGCTCAAAAAGAAAAAGCTGCGATAAAACCAGTTTCACATACCCCTAAGCTTACTGGTCGCGAAGCATATGAGATGAAGAAAAAAATCTCAAGTCTTGAGGGCAAAATTAAGCGTTACGAACAAGAGCTGGCGACGTTAAATTCAGGCTTTGAAGCGTTAGATTTCGGTTCAACAGCGTATCTTGAGACCCAAGCGCGTATCAAAAAATTACAGCAGCAATTACAAGAAGCGTCGACAGAATGGGAATTGTTACAGGATAAAATCTAAGCAAGATAAAATCTAGATATATTTTTTATATAAAAATTAGTGAGCCCGATAAGATTTCTTATCGGGCTCAAATACTTTAAAAAGACGTCCGGCTAGGCGCTTGGTGCTCCAATTTCCTTTGTATAAGCTTCATATCTTTTAGCTTCTTTTTCACAGACCTTTTTAAATCTTTCTGTGCCAGGTTTTATGTTTTCTACTTCGGTATCTGATTTGTGCAATATCAGGACTCCGTTAGTATTTTCAATGAATTTAAGGGCGTTGTATGGAACTACTGGACTAATCTCTCCCGCTGGGTCATACACCGATAAATAAACGTTGAGTACTGCTTCTTGAATAACTGGAATCATTTTTTCAATGGCACCCATAATCCATGTAAATTTATTCCTAAAGGCTCCGCCACCGATCAGTGTTAAAACAACGGTTTTTTTGCCAAATAATATTGCTGAACGAACCACTCCTTCATAAGCAGCATCAAGTATTTTTTGAGCAATAGCCTGAATTTTTGGATCATCGCTGTCCCGAGCTGATGCATACTGGCCAAGAGCCACAGCTGCGGTATAGACCTGATTAATGATTTGTTCAGGATCGTTGATGGGAATTTTATTGTTATGTCCTCGAACAACCTGAACATTGTGGTGAAAGCCTATTTTGATTTTGAGATAGTCTTCCTCGGTAAAAGATAGATCAGGGTTTATTGTGCGCGTTTTGTCAAAATCAGTGTATCCATGGGTTACCGCAATTTTATCGCGTAGCATATCCAAAAATTCGACTTGCTTAGTATCAGTTTGCCGCCAGGTAGCGGGAGCTGTTTTTTCATCATAAAAAGGATAATATACGCGCAAAATAGTGCCAGGAGCTCCTGAAATTGCAGCAGCCGGTCCTTGCGTTGGGTCATCTTTAAAACGAGTGACTCCTTTCATAGGAGAGTAACGATCGGTTGCCTCATAAGCATTAAATTGTGAAGCAACCTGAAAAACAGCATCACGGTATTTTTCATCAGCTTGCATTGCAGCAACATCAACACACTTATCGTTAGTTACGCTCGGATTGCGTATAATAAGATTGAATGTGCCGTTTCCAGGTTTTGGAGATTGTGCTGTGTTTTCGCGCAATTCTTTGATAGAGAGTTGCTCAAAGTATCCAGCGCGAAATTCTTTTCCTGTTGCAACAAGTTTCTCATCAGCTGTTATTGTGTGCTGCTTGATATAAAAATCGCGTCCTCGTTTTGTGATAAATTGCGGGATAAATTCTGGGGAACTGTCATAAAACCCCTTAAATTTTTCTTCATCAATTCCCATTACTTGGGTGAAAAAAGAACCTTTACTGGGGGTTGGTGCACCCTCGCGAGGTTCTTTAGTTTCTAGTGATGTTATAGCTACCGGAGCTTTTGCAGGTGCTGGTGTTGCTGCTTTAACAGGTATTTTGATTTCTAGCGGTGTTTTTGTTGGTATCGAAGTTGATAAGGGTATTGTTGTTTTAGCAAACGTTTTGCTTTTTGCTGCGAACTCTTTAATGCCTTCAGGATTACTTGCATTATGAAGTGTATAGGTTCCTCCAGTATTCATCACATGCTTTTTCATGTCCGAAATAAAATCTTTATCTTCAAGATCTACCTGACTTTTATCGAAAATTATCAAGCGGACATCGAGGCTGTATGCTTTGATCTTGGGCATTATCTCCGTGATAACTTCTTTAAACCAAGCGGGTTTATTCGCAAAGCCAAAGCTACCAAGACCGACTAAAGATATAAAGACTTTATTCGATGCTATTTTTTTCTTATGATGAAGATATGCGGCCGCTTTGATGGTTCCTAGGTACGCAGCTTTTAATAATGCTTTTGCAATATTTTCTTTGGATATTTCGTTGCCGCCATCTTGATTACAATTCAACGGTGTGACAAATATTTGGTGAATAAGTTGTTCTGGGTCGATGAGAGGAAGAATTTTTCCAAATTCCTGAGAACTTTCAAATGTGACTTGTGTATTGCTCTGAATACCAACCTTAACTTCTGTATAATCTATTGCTGATGGACTTGAACTATCAAGAACTATATGCCCATTGATAGATTTGAGATCTGGGATGTTTTCTAACAAATTCAATTGCCGCTCATTTGTTTGTCGCCATGTTTTTTTCAATCGTTCTGCAGTGCCTGGTCGTTCAGGCATATAATACATGCGCTGAATAACTCCTGGGGCTGCTGAAACTACTGCCTGGTTGCTCTGTGCTTTTGCCCCATCAGATGCAAATTGTGTAACACCGGCTTCAATTTTGCTGTTAAAAGCATATAATTCAAGAGCATTGGTTTTTGAAGAGATTTGAAAAACAGCAGTACTATTTTCAGCGGCTGCTTGGAGTTTCATAATGTCGACATATTCAGTAGGTCCATCTTCTCGAACAATGACACTGAAAGTTCCTGCGGGGGAAGGGTATAAGAGAGTTAATATTTTAGTATCAAGTTCTTGTAATGATAAAGCCTCAAAATTTCCACAGGTATAAGTTTTTCCACTGACTATTGTAAGCTTACCAAGCTCTTTTTTTTCATCATAAGAAAACGGGTCATTTACTTTCCCGAAGGTGTTTGTTTTAAAAGATTGTTCGTCTTCACCCATGATATACTTAAAAAAATCTGTGCGATTAACGAGCAAGTCTGCTGCGGTTCTGACTGCTGCTGTAGGCTCGGAGGCTCCTGCTCCTGGTCCTAGCGAGCGTTTTTTCGGTTCTTTACTTGGGAGGCTTTTTGGCGGTTGCAGTGCTTGCACTAACATTTCAAGGTTTGTTTTAAGGGTTTCTAAGCTATCGATCAGCTCAGCGGACATTGGTATGATGAATGAAAAGGTGAATACCATCACGCATAATAATTTTTTAATAAACATTTCAGTCCCTCACGTTATAAAAAAAGAGCGTCTATCGAAAAAAAATACGTATAATTTTGCAGGCTTTGCAGGATTATACGTATTTTCTAAAGTATCTTTTTTTGTAGACGTGAAGCAAGTGTTTATTTTTTATGCGCTTTTTGTCATTAAGCCTGTAAACAAAATGTCTTTGCAGTCACGTACCGTTTCGTTAAACTCTTGATTATTTTTGTAACGTGTTAGGTTGTTTTTACAGAGTTGTTCCGTACCCGTATTTTGATCTGTTTCTCGATGTGATTTTTCTGCAGTTGCAAAAATTTTGCCAAAATCTTGCGTGCCCATATAAGCGATATTTCGTGTAACAGCATGGAAAAGCTCTTTACATTGAGGTGAAAACATCACGAGCATGCTGAAAAAAATCGGGTGCAGAGCGTTATCACCTCCGCGATAATTTTTGATAACTTTTATTGACCGTTTGTATACCTCACGAGTAAACGTTTCATCGTGTCCCATAAAGTAAGGCAATAACCATGGAATTGTGCAGGTTGGGACGTCTTGAGGTATTGTAACCCCGCGAATCTGACACGCCAGCATGCGCAAAATATTTTTTTTGTAGGGCGATGAAAGCCGTGGATCTTTTGCTTGTGTTACTTCTTTTTTTTCTTCTTTTATATCTTTTTCTTCTTTTATATCTTGTATATCTTGTGCGTCTGTTATTTTTTGTGCGTTACCTGTTGCTGTCGGGTTGGGTGTAGTAAGAGAAAACTGTGAAAAATCTCGAGAAAGCGCATCGATATCATGTGTTGTTCTTGCAAGTGCTGATGGTGGTCTACGGTAGGTTGTAATTGCAGTTGTGACAGGAAACCCAATCGCTTTTGGTGGCGTTACTCGGAATCGAGGCACTGGTAGATAAGGGTTGCTCAAGGAGATCTTTCGCGGCCCAAATTGTTGAGCAGGTATTCTTGCGGTCAAAGCTCTTGGAGCTTGTGCAAACGCGCGCGTTGCTTTTATTGCGCTGCGCATACTGTAAAGATCAGAGGTGATTGTAATGGTGCAAAGTGCAAAAATCAGATATTTTTTGAGTACGTGTGCATATGAAATAGTCAACATACAAAACCTTTCTTGATTACTTGTTTATCTCAGTATTTTTATATCAAGCAATACTGTATCAGAATGCCCAAAACAGCAAAGCGTTTAGTGTGTTTTTTGATGATTTCCCACGATTTTTGATAATTATTATTTAAATTAGCATAAAAACAACAATGTTTAATACAAATTTGTTATTTATGAGATACCTGGTATCATTACAGTTAGTAATTATTATTTTTTGTCTAAAAATGGAGATTGTTATGGTTATTTCAAACAAAAGAATATTATTTGTATTCTTATTTTCTCTTGGGTTTTCATACTCATGGGCATGGGCTGCGGCACGACCTGGTGATGCATCACCACCAATAATTGCTATTTTGAGTTCCCCGGTAGCTCCACCATCGGCAATAGCTATAGCGCCAGCTGTAGTTGCAGGTGCTCCTGAGGCACCAGTCGCGGGTGCGTCCGATGCTGCAGATTCAGGTGGCCGTGCAGGCACAGCAAGACGTCCGTTAGATGGCTATGATGGGCGGGAAGATGGGTCAGGGAAGAGACAAAGACAAGATAATATTGTACGAGAAGAAAAAGAAGGAAAAGATGGAAAAGCTGGCGATACAAAGAAAGTCAGCGATAAAGAACGGTGTACCATTTGTTTGGAAGAACCAACAGCCGGAAATCTATTTGTTTCGCTATTTTCCTGCGATCATAAGGTGATGCATCGTGAATGTGCTGAAGGCTTGATAAATGGGGGAGATCCTAAATGTCCAGTTTGTAGAAATCAATGTACCGCTTTATCAATGGCGTTGGAGGCGGCGATTAAAGAGAATAATATAGAAAAGGTTGAGGCGTTGCTTGCCCCTCAAGCAACAGGAGAATCAAAAGTCGCAGAGGCTGTTCCTGTGGCACGCACAGATCTTGAAATTGTTATTAAAATTGCTCAACAGCTTTTACTTGTAGCGGTGATAATAGGGGCCGATCTTCGTATAATCAATGCACTTTTAGATGCAGGGTTTGACCCTGCTAAACGTTTTTATTTAACAAAAATTTTTGGTTTTAGTATAACATGCTTTGATCTTTATGATCTTAATAATACTGATATAAGCGCTTTTGATATGATGGCATTTTTGGGGCTCCATACCTTGGTAAAAAAATGTTGTGAGAACTTCAAGGGAATTGCTTCTAGTCGTAATGGAGATGATGCTACGCCATTGCATTATCTTGCGATGGGGAGTAGATCAGGGATTGAGAAATTTCTTAAGGGATTAAAGAAAAATAAAATAGTTTCTCATTCGGGAGATTATACATGTGCAGAAAAAAACGAAAAGATTAAACTGACGCTGGGTGCATTGTTAGAATCAGGAGCAGATCCTAATGCTCAAGATCTCAAAGGAGATAGTTTTTTGCATTGGTGTTGTTTCTATAAGAATTCACCCGCTGCTGGGTATCTATGTGCCCATGATACCATAAATAAAGATATACGTAATGATGAAGGTAGGACTCCTTTATTAGAAGCCATACATCGAAACGCTACAAAAGTCTTGCAACAAATTAGTAGAAAAAAAGTTGATTTTCATGTTACAGATTACAAGAGAAATACGATTTTTCATGTAGCAGCTTCGGCAAAAATGATGCGAGCTCTTCGTGATCTTATTGTGCAGGAGGGCTCTGGGATGACCGAATTTACGATGATTTCTTTGATGAATGCGCGTAACGATGATGTTAAAACAGCTCTTGACCGAGCAGTAGACAGGGTAAACGTGAATGTTGTGACGTCATTATGTGCAGCTTATTCAAAGTTTCTTAGAAATAGCACCCTAATAGTTCGCACCCCACGGGTACACCGGTGTAAGGTAGCAGAAATACAAGCGGTGTTAATGGTCGCGCAAGCGTGTGCAACAAGAGCTCTTATGCCTACAGATGACAAAATAGTTCAAAGAAAACTTAAAGATATTGCGCATCGTATTGCGGTGGTATTGTATGAGGATGTTAACAGGGCCCTGGAAATGGATGATTCCATGATTAGACAGGATGACGCATCTTTTATTAAGTCGAGTCCAAGATCACCAGTACGACGTTGCGTTATAATGTAATCTAAAAAAAAAGCTTTTTCTCTTTTACAGGCTGTTACGAAAAGTATTTATTTATTGGATGTTTTTAACCGAAAAAAATAATGGAGGTTGTTATGGTTATTTCAAACAAAAAAATATTATTTGTATTCTTATTTTCTCTAGGTGTTTCGTATTCATGGTCATGGGCAGCGAGTCGCTCGTCGACACGAGCATTAGCTCGATTCGATCATTCTGGAGGGGGTCATTTGGGCGAAGACGTAAAAGTTGGTGCGGCTATGTTGGGATCAGCACATATTGAAGAAGCAAAAGAAGTAAAAGAAGCAAAAGAAGAAGAAAAAGATGGCAAGTCTAGCGATAGACCAAGCGCACGAACATTAAGAGCATTGCGAAGGTCTGTTGTCAGTGCTGTTCCAGCTATGAGCACACCACCGGCAGACACGCGCGTAAAAAACCGACTAGAGACCTATGGAGAGCGAGAATATGGGGCTTCTGGGGGTGAGAAAAGACAAAAAATAGAAGAGAAAGAATCGTGTACAATTTGTCAGCATGAATCTACAGAAAAAGACCCCTATGTTAACCTGTTTTCTTGTAACCATAAAGTGATGCACGGCCAATGCGCTCAAGAATTCTTGGCAACAGAAGATCCTAAATGTCCACTGTGTAGAAATCAAAAAACTGCTTTTTCGGCGGAGCTTGAGACAGCAATTAAAGAACATGATACAAAAAATGTTTCGCGGCTTCTTTCTACTGGAGAATCAAAAGAAATGGCAACTGTCGACTCACCAAAGAAAGCAGATATCAAACTTGCGTGCAAAATGGCTCCCCATTTATTGCATTTATCGGTGATGTTAGGTTGTCCTGATATAACAATGATACTTTTAGATGTTGGTTTTGATCCAGCCAAACGTATTTATTTAAAAGAAGCATTTGCAGAAGAAAAATTTGTTGATGAAGACTTTAAAGATATTACCGATCTTAAGTTTGATCTAAGCGCATTTGATCTGATGGCATTTTTCGGGTTGCATGCTTTAGTAAAAAAATGTTGCGATAAAGATAAGAAAATTGTTCTTAGTTCTAATGAAAATGAAGCCACGCCGCTGCATTTTCTTGGGATGGGGAGTCAACGAAGTATTAAAAATTTTTGTAAAATAATAACGGGAAAAAAGATACCTGCGTATTGGGGAGAAATTAAATCTTCAGAACAAAATATTGAACGAACATTGCATGCATTGTTGGTATCGGGAGCAGATTCTGCTGCTCGAAGTAAGCGAGCCACCGTTATGGGTTGGTGTGATTATTACCATAATGAAACGTGTGAAAATATATTAAAAACAATACGAAGTTTATCAACAGCATTAGAGGCTGAGATTAAAGAAGGCAATGCAGAAAAAGTTGCAACACTTCTTTCTGCCGGGGAATCAAAACGAGAATCAAAAGCAGTCGCATCAGCACCTCGACAAGATATTGAAATGGTGATCAAATATTCCCCTGAGCTTTTGCATTTGGCGGTGATGATTGGTGATGCTGGTGTAATTAATGCGCTTTTAGCCGCTGGTTTTGATCCTGCTCTACATATTAATTTATCAGCTGCATTAAGAGACCAAGATGTATTAGAACCCCATGACAGCCCCCTTATGTATCTCGATGAAGTAAGCGCGTTTGATCTGATGGTATGCTTCGGGTTACATACGTTAGTAAAACAATGTTACGATCATGATAGAGAGATTACTCGTAGATCTAATAAGAAGAATGTCACGCCGTTGCATTATCTTGCGATGGGGAGTAAAAAAACACTTAAAAATCTCGAAAAAGTACTTTCGGTGCTAAATATATCTTTTAAATGGGGAGATGGTACATCTTCGCATCAAAATATTGAACAAACAATGGCTATATTGTTGGCAGCAGGAGCTGATCCCACTCTTCAAGATAAACAGGGTGATAACTTTTTGCATTGGTGTGGTATTTTTAACAATGCAAAAGCTCTTAATTGTTTGCTGAGTGATGAGAAAAAAAGTGTAGATAAAGAAATATTGAACAAAAAGGGTCAAACAGCGTTGTTACTTGCCGCACGGTCCAAATCTTTGAAGGTTTTTGAGCGGCTTGTGCGAGCCGGATCTAATCTTTTTGCTAGAAGTATCTTTGGAAAATCGATTTTCCATCATGCAGTTCAAAACCAAGAACTTATGGAAATAATACTCAGTGATGATTTCTTACGATATTTGAAGATTGGGGACATATGTATTATTGATAGATTTATCAGCGAGGTGTTTAATGAGCGTGATAATAATAAAAAAACACCCCTTGACCAAGCAGTAGAAAATATATTTCCGAATATTGTAGGGCTTATATGCACAGCCTATGTGAACTATCTTAACAAGTATGTTGGGGTAGATCTAACAGGACCGGTCGGTACGTTAGAGCTTTATATAACAGATATCAGCCCGAGTAAATTTTTAGACTTGGTATATGAGATACAAGAGGTGCTCACCGTTGCTCAAAAGCGTGCAGAAAAAGTGTATACGAATCTCAAATCAAACAAAGACAAACTTAACAAGATTTGCCATCTCATTACGGTGACATTGTCAGTAGACATGGAAAGGTTCCGGAGACTTGCTGATAAAGTTATTAAAAAAGAATGCGATGCAGCAATCGTTGCTGAGACTGTTGAGCGTATCGTAGCACGTGATCCGAAGCCCTCAAAAGGTTGTCTTCAAAGAAGCCGAGAAGGTTGCGTTGTAATGTGATCTCAAGCACAAAAGCTTGCGCTATACAAAACTCCTACCAAGGATCTTTCTCGTCATCAAATTTGTACAATACTTTATCTTGGTCGGGCAGCGTCAATCCTCCAAAATTATTATCTCTCCAAAGATAATGCTTTATGAGGAGTTGCCCATTTTCACCCCTGTGATATAACGTACAACGATGGGGATTTTTAATCTGTGCTGCTGTAATAAGCTCTTTGCATTCTTGCATGACGCGATCAAACTCTTCTTTATTTTCGTATATTGTTAATTTATTGTCATAAAAAAATGTATGCCCCCCATGTTGATGTAATATGCAAGCTTGGGTGAATGCAGCGGTAATACTATGTCCTTGCATGTTGATAATGTTGTCAGCCATAGCCTGATACAGTTCTTTGCAGCGCGGTGAAAAAAATATTAATATACCCAAAAGTTTTGGGCTGATGGGATCAACCCCGCCACGGTACTCTTTTATTTTAAGTAATGCTTGATTGTACAAGGCATCAGCGAATTTTTGATCAGTCCCCATGTAATAAGGAAGCAGGGACATGCTTTCTTGAAAGTCTTTATCATCATACAGTGATATCTCGGTATAATTATCTGTTTCAAGCATCGCAAAAAGTTTCTTTTTGAATTCGTCACGTTGTTTTTTATCAGATATTTTATGAGCTATTACTTCTTTAACTCTTACAAGAAAAGAGCAACTTTTTGGGCTCTCATGGCGAAGATTGGCTGGTTCATGAGGGGAAGAAAATAATCGTTTTTGGATTCTGTGTGGCGTTAACGAAAGGCCAGCAAATGCTTGGGAAAGAGATTGTCGTGAGCCAAAAGCGATTGGTGTACGTGAAAATGGTGCAAAAGGGGCTCGTGGTGTTGTGCCAGTTAACGCCTGTCGCATTCCATAAGCCGGTGAGACACTGAGCAAACATACTAGTGTGAAAAAAGTATATTTTTTGTGAAATACAGAAGACATAAAACAAGCCCTTTATTTTTTTTTGATAATACTCGATATCAAGAAATACTGTATCAGAACGCCAAAAAAGGCAAAGCGTTTATCTTGTTAAAAATAAACGCTTTGTATAATTATCTAACCCCGAGGTGAACAGCTTTTTGTATTAAACATTAAATTTGATATTCAAGAGATCGCCATCTTGCACGATATAATCTTTGCCTTCGGTGCGAAGTTTGCCCAGTAACTTAAGTTGTTGCTCGGTGCCAGCAGTAAAAATATCTTGGCAGTTATAGACTTCAGCGCAAATAAAACCGCGTTCCAAGTCAGAGTGAATTTCACCCGCAGCTTGGGGGACTTTGGTGTTTTTTCTCAAACTCCAAGCGTGTGCTTCTTTCGGTCCACAGGTGAAAAACGTGATTAAGCCCAAGTTAATATATGCTTTGGTGATAATGTTATTGAGCCCTTTTTCTGTAATTCCCAAAGACTCCATCATTTCGAGTGATTCTTCAGGGGCCATTTGGGCAAGTTCAGATTCGATTTTTGCCGATACTGGGATTACTCTTTCTGGACCAAAATGCTTGATTAAGGCTTGGTAGTGTGTATTTTTTTCGTATTCTTTGCCAATATAATCGTCTTCAGAGAGATTAGCGATAACCAAAAAGTTTTTTCCTGAAAGCAATGGGATAATCGTTACTTTTTCATCACGTGCTTGTTGTATCAATTTTTGTACTGCCGAAATATTTCCTTTGTTTAACTCATCTCTGATCAGTTCTAAATATTTTTTTTCTGCTTCAAGCTCTTTGACTTTTTGAACGACAGACTCTTTTTTTATATAACTTGGAAGTCTTTCAAGTCGTTTCTCAACAGAATCTAAATCTTTGAGCATGAGCTCGGCGTAAATAACATCAAAGTCATTAATGGGATCTATTTTATTGTTTACGTGTGTAATATTGTCGTTCTCAAAACAACGTAAGACGTGCAAGATAAGATCTACTTCCATGATGTGACCAAGAAATTGATTTCCCAAGCCTTCGCCTTCAGCAGCGCCTTTAACCAGACCTGCAATATCGACAAATTTTACGGATACCGGGAGCTCTTTTTGGGATTTAAAGATTGCAGCAAGCTTTGGCAGTCTTTCATCGGGAACATAGGTAATTGCAATATTGGGATCGACCGTACAAAACGGATAGTTTTCTGCCGGAATACTCGATTTGGTTAAAGCATTAAAAAGAGTTGATTTGCCAACGTTTGGAAGTCCGACCAGTCCTGCTTGAATTGCCATGGGTTATCTTTCGAGGTTATGCGCTCCTGATCTTTACGGAGCCAATTTTACAATTTTTCTTATTCTACCCGTTTTCCCCCCTTCTGACAAAGGGAAAAAGTTAAATTTGGCCTGTTTTGACAAGAGCTTGAGCGATTTGCAGGTTGGTTTATACTAGATTTTCTTAAAATTACAGAATAATACAGGATATTAGAGGATTTTAATGGTTAATTATTTTATTAGAACCTATGGCTGCCAGGCAAACGTTGCCGATTCAGAGAGTATATCAAAATATCTCACTGAAGTAGGATGTGCTTCTGTCGAAGAAGAAAAAGATGCAGATGTGATTATTGTGAACACCTGTGCGGTACGTGAAAAAGCTGAACATAAATTGTTTTCGTACTTGGGTGAATTGGGCGAACTCAAAGAAACTAAGCCGTATATTAAATTAGGCGTTATTGGGTGTGTTGCAAGTTATCGTAAAAACGAGTTTTACAAGCGATTTAAGCAGGTAAATTTTGTGTATGGCGCGCGGGAAGAAATTCCGGCGTTACTGGCCTATCTTTCAGATCTTATTGTCGATCTTGAAACAAAAAGACAATTATACGAAAATAACCCTCAAACGTTTCAGGAACGTTCACGAGAAAAGGGATATGAGCAAGATCGAGATATTAAATCTATAGTACAGCGTAAAAATTTATTAACGACGCGACTTGTAAGTGGGTTGAGTTTTAAGAAACGTTTACAAGATATATCAGGTGAAAAAATATCGGGCGAGCAAGAAAACAAAGAAAAGAGCTTGCAAAAATCACCTGACAAAAAATTACTAGAACTCAAGCGTTCGTTTATTAATATCATGACCGGGTGTAATAAGTACTGTACATATTGTATCGTGCCGTTTACGCGTGGGCGTGAAGTAAGTTATAGTATGCCTGAGATTCTTGAACGTATAACGCACGACGTTTCAAACGGTGCCAAAGAAGTTAATTTAGTGGGGCAAAACGTTAACTCATATAAAGACCCAGAAAGTGGCGCCCAATTTCCAGAATTATTGCGCGCTGTTGCTCGTATTAACGGTGAATTTTGGGTGCGCTATATCAGCCCGCACCCACAGGATATGACCAGAGAATTATTTGAAGTGATGGCCGAATATCGACCAAAATTAACAGGCTATGTACATTTTCCATTACAGTCTGGATCAGATAAAATCTTAGGTCTCATGAATCGTAACTATACAGCGTCAGAGTATCTTGCAAAAATTGCATGGGTTAAAGAACTTTTACCCGACGCTACACTATCGACTGATATTATTGTCGGCTTTCCGGGCGAAACAGAAGAAGATTATCAGGCAACGCGAGATATCATGGAACAGGTCAAGTTTGATATTATTTACTCGTTTATTTATTCGCCTCGTCAGTATACGAAGGCGTTTAAAATGCAAGAAACATGTTCTGCGCAAGAAAAGTCAGCACGCCTGGAAGCCCTTCAGAAGCGGCAAATCGAGATATGTTTAGAGCAAAATTCACGTAATATTGGTAAAACTTTGCAGGCT